>FWWL01002195.1_pt1 | contig 41957 bp, 39 predicted proteins | sample 2228331 | NCBI WGS metagenome assembly FWWL01 (sample SAMEA103939775, study PRJEB20133) | metagenome
CAACATCGAGGAGGCCGTCCGGGGCCTCCTGTCTCTGGAACAACGCTTCTTCCTAATGACAATTGGAGGCGAACACTCACTGGAGCATCCGCTTTTGAAGGCCTTCAAGGAAGCGACGGGATACCGCCGCCTGGGCCTCATCCAGTTCGACGGGCATATGGACTTTCAGGGTGGTGAGCAAGGCCCCCACAACGGGACTCCTATGCGCCGAGTCCTCGAAGATGGGCTGGTGGATCCCAAGAACATGGTTCAGATAGGCATATCTGGGTTTGTACAGGCCAGACGCCATGCCCTCTGGGGTCGCAATTTAGGGGTAACCATCTTCACGGCCCGGGATGTCCACTTCCAGGGTATGGACTCCGTACTTCGGCAGGCCATTGAGATTGCGGGCCGTGGGACCGACGGAATATACGTGAGCTTCGACATCGACTGCATGGATCAGGCCTTCGCGCCCGGCACAGGAGCGTCTCTCCCAGGTGGCCTCACCCCTTGGCAGGCCTATGATGCTCTCTACCATTTGGGTAAGGATGCGCGGGTGGTAGGTTTCGACATAGTAGAGGTAGATCCCTCCACCGATGTGAACTTCATCACGGCCCGGCTGGCCACCAAGCTCCTTCTCTGCTTCCTGGCCGGATATTGGGTTAGGCTGCATGGAAAGCCTGCTTAGGCCCGCCTGAGCTTGACCCTTGCTTTGGCTGGGACTATAATGGGTTTGGCCGGTGGACCCCCTGGCGAGCGCCAGGGGAATTTATTGCCCAGGCCAGGGGTGACGAGATAGCGTGGAGTTCAATGTCTCCCAACTTCTCAAGGCTCCGTCCGGCGAACAGCGCAGGTACGAGATAGCAGAGGAAATCACAGAACTGGGTGACGGCACCAGGGCCAGAGCTCTGTCGGGCACTGTCGTGCTGACAAGGGTATCGCCGGGGGTGATGGTGGAGGCACATGCCGCCGCCCTGCTCGATCTCACCTGTGTTCGGTGCCTCGAGCCCTTCACGTACAGGGCAGAGTTCGATATCGAGGAGGTTTACCGTCCCTCGGTAGATGTGCTGACGGGGCTGCCTCTGGAGATCGACCCCGAGGTGGAGGCCTACCTTTGGATAGATCACAACCACGTACTCAGTCTCAGGGAATCGATCAGGCAGAGCATAATTGTCTCCATCCCCATCGCGCCGGTTTGCAGCGACGCATGCCTGGGGCTGTGCCCGCGATGCGGTCGCAACCTCAATGAGGGACCGTGCCAGTGTGACGAGGGCGAGGTCGACCCTCGGTGGGAGCCTCTCAAGGCACTGCTCAATCAGCTCAGCTAACGGGGTGACCGTATGGGAGCTCTTCCAAAGAAGAGGGTTACTAAGGGTAGACAGGGCAGGAGGAGGGCGCATCATCACCTGAAGGCGCCAACCTTGGCCCCGTGTCCCCAGTGCAACACGTTGAAACCGACTCACCGCGTGTGCCCTGAGTGTGGGACCTACCAGGGCTTTCAGGTCATCAGAGTCAAAAGCAAGGCCAAGGAATAGCCTGCGGTGGCCTCTTGAAAGGCTAGGGGGCTTAGCGTTGGGTGGAAGGGCTACCATAGTCGGGTTGGGGTACTATGTGCCCGAACGGGTGCTCACCAACTTTGACCTTGAGAAGATGGTGGACACCTCCGACGAGTGGATACGCACACGCACCGGCATCGTGGAGCGTCGCATCCTCGACGACCGAGAGTCCACGGCGACCATGGCCACTGTTGCCGCTCAGCGAGCCCTAGAGTCAGCAGGAGTCGAGCCCAGCGATGTCGATCTCGTCATAGTGGCCACGTGCACGCCGGACCACCTGTTCCCTGCCACTGCCTGCTTGGTGCAGGAGGCCATCGGAGCTGACAGGGCAGGCGCCTTTGACCTGGAGGCTGCCTGCTCAGGCTTTATTTACGGAGTGTCCACCGCTGCGCAGTTTGTTCAGACCGGAGCCTACCGCACTGTACTCTTGGTGACGTCCGAGGCCCTCACGCGGTTTGTGGACTGGCAGGATAGAAGTACCTGCGTGCTCTTCGGTGACGGTGCCGCGGCTGCGGTTATAAGGGCCGAAGGGGGCTCAGGAGGTCTACTGTCCTTCTCACTACGGGCCTCGGGGGCAGGAGGCGACCTGCTTAAACTCCCAGCCGGGGGCAGCCGGATGCCGGCATCCTACGACACTGTGGACGGGCGGCTCCACTACATCAAGATGGCGGGGAGCGAGGTCTTTAAGTTCGCCGTAAAGGCCATGTACGATGCCTCCCTCGAAGTGCTGGCCAAGGCTGAGCTAACCCCTGCCGACGTGGACCTGTTGATCCCCCATCAGGCAAACCTGCGGATCATCCAGGCCGTGGGAAAGCGCTTGGAGCTGCCTGAGGAGAAGGTTTTCGTCAACATAGACAGGTACGGCAATACCTCCGCGGCCTCTATCCCCATAGCCTTGGCCGAGGCCCTGGACTCTGGCAGGGTGCATGTGGGCGACCATCTGGTCTTTGTGGCCTTCGGGGGCGGCCTGACGTGGGCGGCCGCAGTCATGCAGTGGACCCATGATTTCGCTCCAGTGGGCGGTTCCAGGTACCGTGGAGACGGTTAGCACAGCCTGGATCTTTCCCGGACAGGGCTCTCAATATGTGGGCATGGGCTACGACCTATTCAGGGCATATGCCGAGTGCGAGTGGCTCTTCCGGCAGGCCGACGACATCCTGGGGTTGCCCCTGTCCGATCTGATCTTTCGCGGTCCTGTAGAGGAGCTACAGCAGACCCACAACGCCCAGCCGGCCATACTAACCGTGAGCATGGCCCACTTAGCCGCACTGAAGCTGCTTGGACTGGCGCCAGAGCCGCAGTTCGTTGCTGGCCACAGCCTTGGCGAGTTCTCAGCCCTGGTGGCAGCCGGTTCACTGTCCTTCCCCGAAGCGGTGGCGCTCGTTCGGTATCGGGGTGAATTGATGCACGGCGTAGCCGGAGGTGTTACAGGCATGGCGGCCATCATGGGGCTGGACGACAGCCTACTGCCCCAGCTAGTGGAGGGGTCAGGTGTGGAAGTAGCCAACTACAACTGTCCCGGCCAGGTGGCCGTGAGCGGTACCAAAGAGTCCATCGCCCGTGCAATGGAGCTGGCAAAGGCTCTGGGAGCCAAGAAGGTCGTGGAGCTGCCCGTAGGGGCCGCCTTCCATTCCAGCTTCATGCGCGACATAGCAGGCAAGTTCGCCGAGCGCGTGGCCAGGGCACACATCTACGACGCTAAGGTGCCCTTGGTCGCAAACTCCACCGCCACGCCGGTCCAACGTGCCGAGGAGATCAGGGAGGAGCTGGTGCGACAGACCTACATGCCTGTCCTGTGGACCCAATCTATCTCGTACCTTGCTGAATGCGGCGTTGGGCGCTTCATTGAGATCGGGCCGGGCAAGGTACTCTCTGGGCTTGTCAAGCGCATCGTACGCGATGCAGACGTCCTGAACTCGGAGAGCCTGCTGGCGGGGTGAGGGTGTGATAGACCTGACAGGCAAAGTAGCATTGGTAACAGGTGGGTCGCGGGGCATAGGTAGGGCAGTTGTGCGACGCTTGGCCGAGCTTGGCGCTACGGTAGCCTTTTCCTATTTTCAGCATCCGGAGGCTGCAAACGCCCTGTTGGAGGATCTCGGCCGTGAGCGTCGAGTGACGGCCTACAGGGCAGACGTGTCCGACCCACCTTCTGTGGAGAGCCTGGTGAAGGCTACGTTGGAGGCCTTTGGCCGCATAGACTTGCTGGTCAACAACGCCGGCATTACGGCCGATAACCTTCTGCTGCGTATGACCGACGCTGAATGGGACAGGGTGCTTGCCACGAACCTGAGGGGGACATTCCTGTGTACCAGGGCGGTGCTCAGAGGAATGGTGCGTCAGCGGTATGGGCGGATCGTTAACCTTAGCTCGGTGGCGGGTCTAGTGGGCAACGCAGGGCAAGCCAACTACGGAGCGGCCAAAGCTGGCATCATAGGCTTTACGAAGAGTGTGGCGCGGGAGGTGGCCTCGAGGAACATCACAGTCAACGCCGTGGCACCAGGCTTTATCGAGACGGATATGACAGTGGGGTTACCCGATTCTGTTAAGGACCGAGCCCTTTCGCAGATACCGGCAGGAAGGTTCGGCAGTCCCGACGAAGTAGCTGCTGTGGTGGCCTTCTTGCTATCCGATCACGCCTCGTACATCACGGGCCAGGTCATCGTGGTGGACGGCGGAATGACCATGGCCTAGCTCCTGAGGATGTTCAGACGGGTATTTATTGCCAACCGGGGCGAGATAGCTTTAAGGATCCTCCGAACCTGTCGCGAGATGGGCATAGAGGCTGTGGTCGGATATTCCGAGCCAGATCGAGACAGCCTTCCGGTGCGGCTTGCCGACCGTGCCATCTGCATAGGTCCCGGCCCTGCGAGCCGAAGCTACCTCAATTTGCCCAATATTCTAAGTGCCGCCCTCGTCACGGGGTGTGATGCCCTTCACCCGGGCTACGGGTTCCTCTCCGAGAACGCCTTCTTTGCCGATGCCTGTGCCACATCCGGGATTGTCTTTATCGGACCCAGTCCCTCCACCATGGAGAAGCTGGCCGATAAGGCTATGGCCCGATCGGTGGCGGCACGGGCAGGTGTGCCCGTGATGCCTGGATCTGAGGAACCCGTGCGCAGCCTCGATGAGGCGCGCAGGACGGCGAGAGACCTCGGGTATCCTATCGTGCTGAAGGCCGCGGCAGGTGGTGGCGGCAGGGGCATCAGGCTGGTGCGCAGCGAAGCGGAGCTAGCGACACTCTTTCCTTTGGCTGAAACTGAGGCTGCGACGGCCTTCGGTAGAGGCGATCTCTATGTAGAGAAGTTCCTGAGCCGCGCCCGACATGTGGAGGTCCAGATCCTCGGCCTGCCGGATGGGCGGGTCGTGGCTGTGGGCGACAGAGACTGTTCGGTCCAGCGTAGGCGCCAGAAGGTGGTAGAGGAGGCTCCGGCCCCGGGCCTTGCCGACGAGGTCCGGCGGGCACTTCACGCGGCGGCCGTGAAGGCCGCTGAGGCAGTGGGTTACATCAACGTCGGCACGGTGGAGTTCTTGCTGGCCCCCAGTGGAGAGTTTTACTTCCTGGAGATCAATGCGCGCATTCAGGTCGAGCATCCCACCACCGAGATGGTTTTTGGCATCGATCTGGTGAGAGCGCAGATCGAGATAGCCGCGGGCCTGGAGCCCACTGGGTTGCTGGAGGCCCAACCGCGTGGCCACGCGTTGGAGGTCAGGGTGTGTGCCGAAGATGTGACGGCGGGTTGTAAACCCATGGCTGGGCGGCTGGGATCGGTTCGCTGGCCGGCAGGCCCGGGCATCAGGGTCGACAGCCACCTGGAGACTGGGGCCTCGGTGCCGCCCTTCTATGACTCCCTCATGGGGAAGGTGATCGCGTGGGGCTCTGACCGAGGGGAGGCTCTGAGCAGGATGGACCGGGCCCTTAGGGAGACACATTTGGAGGGCCTCGTCACCAACTTGGAGCTGCTGAGACATATAATCTCATCTGAGGAGTTTGCATCGGGCCACCTGGACGTCCACTGGTTGGAGGGAAACTGGGATAGGCTAGTACCGAACGGGTAGTTCCGTGTAGGTGACTTCCCCTGCGTCAGAATAAGGAGTTAGATCATCCGTGGCCAGCCCAAGGAGGCAGGCCAGAATCTTGGCCTTACAGACCCTCTACGAGGTCCAGGTTACTGGGCACGATCCCATGGAGGTGCTCCAACGGCACATAGAGGAGGAATCGCTTCCAGGAGACGCGCAGTCCTTTGCCGAGGAGCTCGTCAGGGGGGTGCTGGAAAACCGGCGTTTTCTGGATAGAGTCATATCGGAGGCGGCTCCTTCGTGGCCCATCGAGCAGATGAGCGCTATCGATCTCAACATTCTACGCATCGCCATCTTCGAGCTACTCCTCTATCGGAAGACTCCTATAAAATCTTGCATAAATGAGGCCGTGGAGTTGGCCAAGGCCTTTGGCACCGACAGCTCCGGGCGCTTTGTCAACGGCGTGCTGGGTACAATAGTCACACAATATCGGGGAGGTGAGTGAGCTCGTGGAGAACTCGACCTTTGAGCGGCTTCGGAAGATCATCGTGGAACAGCTAGGGGTTGACGAAAGTGAAGTTACCCTCGACGCCTCTTTTGTGGACGACCTGAATGCGGACTCGTTGGATCTTGTGGAGCTGGTGATGGCTATCGAAGAGGAGTTCGGGATTCAGATCTCCGATGAGGAGGCCGAGAAGATTTCCACAGTCAGGGATGCGGTCGAGAAGATCGAGGAACGGATCGGGCTGGGTTGAGATGTGAACTTCTTCGGCATCGGCCCCGGCGAGTTACTTCTCATATTGGCCCTAGCGCTGATAGTCTTTGGGCCCCGGAAGTTGCCCGAGATCATGCGCGAAGTCGGGAGAGCTGTGGCCGAGTTTCGGCGTGCCAGCGAGCAGGTAACGAGGGAGGTTGCCAGGGACCTGGCCGTGGAAGCCGCTGAGGAGGAACAGCGCAAGAAGCTGGCAGGCCAGCAGCTCTACGGGGGAGGCAACGGTGGTTCGGGCGACTCTCCGGGTCCCTCTACTTAACAAGCTTGGGCAGGCAACGCCAGAGCTGACAATGTTTGCATCGATGCCCTGTGAACCACAGGGCATCGCGGTTATATGGGCATGAGCCAGGTGGAGGAACGGCAGGAAGAGAAGGTTATGACCCTCACGGAGCACCTCGAGGAGCTCCGGCAGAGGCTCATCAAGTCCCTTCTTGCCGTGGCTGCGGCCACTGCGTTGAGCTTTTTCTTCATAGACCCTGTGATGGGACTGCTCATAAGGCTTTCGGGTGGCCACAAGGTTGTGGCTCTCAGCCCAGCCGAGACTTTCATGACTACCATGAAGGTTGCCCTCTTTTCTGGGGTAGCCCTCGCGATGCCTGTGCTCATCTATCAATTGCTGCGCTTCCTGGCCCCGGGCCTCACTAGGCAAGAGCGGCGGCTCGTGCTGACGGCGGTCCCCTTCGTCTTTGGCTTCTTCCTGGCGGGGGTAGCCTTTGGGTACTTTGTGCTCATTCCCGCCGCCCTGCAGTTTCTCCTGGGCTTTGGCTCGCAATATGTGGACAACCAGCTCCGCATCTCCGACTTTCTGAGCTTCGTGACCACCTTCCTCCTGGCCGTCGGAGGCATGTTCGAGACGCCGGTGGTGATATTCGCCGCCGTGAAGCTTGGACTGATATCCAGGAAGCGTTTGGCAAGCTACCGCAGGTACGTCTTCCTTCTAAGCTTTGTTCTGGGGGCGATAATCACCCCGACCGGCGACCCCCTCAACATGACATTGCTGGCACTGCCGATCTACCTTCTCTACGAGCTAGGGCTTCTGCTGGCCAGGTTCGCTCGGTAGCGGCGGCCTGGGTTTAACGGAGACGGTGCGGTATTCCCTCACCAGCACTCGCCCTGGCGGGCCTCCTGGGACTCGCCTGACATGTCGGGCCTCTGCCACCATAACCTCGACCTTGGACTGTCCCCTGGCCCGGCTGAAGTAGGCAGCGTAGGCAGCAGCCTCGCGCAGCACGGACTCGGCCACTGGCGGCGACTTGGGCTTTACTAGCACGTGGCTCCCATGGTAGTCCTTGGCGTGGAGCCACAGGTCACCCTTGGAAGCCATGGAAAGCACGTGCTGGTTCTCCAGGGCCGTTCGGCCTATGAGGACCCTGCTCCCGTCACTTAGGTTTACGCTGAGCGGTTGCCGCCTCGTGTCGCTCTTGCGACTAGGGGCTGTTCTTTCGATCTCTTGCCTCAGTTTCTGGAGCAGCTCCCGGGATTCGGCAAGCTCAGCCATGGCAAGTTGCTCTTCCCAGAAGTCCGCCTCGGCAGATGCCTCCTCCAGCCTGCGGCGCACGATTTCTGCAGACCTTCGCAGGCGCTTGGCCTCCTCGAACTTGGCCTGAGCGTTCCGCACGACGTCCCGTTGAGGATCGAGGGTGATATCTATCCCATCGATGGTGACCGTCCTGGCCTTTGGCGGCACCGAACCTTGGAAGGCCAGCAGAAGCTGGCCCTGACGTATGAGGTCGTCGGCCTGGGATGTACGATGGTGGGCCTCTCTGAGGGCCTGAACCCTGCGAAGGGCCCGTTCCCGTCGATCGGTTATGGCCTTGACCACACGGGTCCGCAGGCTAGCCCGAGTGTCGTCATGGGCCTGGTCGGCGAAAAGAGCTTCGACGGCCCGGCTCATCGCGTCGCATGGCTCCCGGCTGCCCTCGACTGGGCAATTAGGGCGGAATGGGTACGCGGCTATATACGCGTCGCCCTGCCTCAGAAGCGTTGGCTCCCATCGGGCCTGTCGGACCAATCCTGCAAGCCATTGGAAGGCATTGACCAGCGGTTCAGGCTGTTCGACGGCGGTGACCGTTGGGACGTCTGGGTTCGAGTAGGCGCGGCAAACCAGCTCTCGGCACGTGTCGTGGCCGAGGCCGGCAAAGTTGCTGAGGACCCAGGCCCATAGAGGTTTGGTGGGTTCTGCACTGGTCGCCAGTGCGGCCACTGCGGCAGGGGCTATGTTTCTCCAGTCGCGCTTGCCGGTCGGGGGAGGTGGCGTGTAGGGAAGCCGGGGCAGGAGTGGCCTAACAGTGCTTAGGGAGGGAGGAACCCGTTTGAGGGCATCCATCACCAGATTCTGCTCGTCGACGAGCACCAGGTTGCTGTGTCTGCCCATGAGCTCGACAGCCAGGGTAAATTTGCGTGGAGACTTGCTTCTGCCTATACTAAGGAAAACCACTCGTTCTAGGTCCTGCTGCCAGACATCGTCTATATGGGCACCGACCAGGTGCTTCCTCAATAGGAGGAGGAGTGGGGTCACATCTTCAGAAGCTGGCGGAACTGGCCTGTAGATCAGGTGCATCCTGGGCGCAGTGGGCTCGATGGAGATCAGTAGATTTTGCCTGGCCCGGTGGGCAAAGATCTCAATAATGATGGCGCTCGGGCACGGATGCTTGACCTTCTGAATCTTCCCACCTACCACCCTTTGCTTCAACTCATCGACTATAGCGCCGATTGCTATGCTGTCCAAGCCCACGTGCGCGTGCCTGCCGATCCTCGATATTTCCTCACTGCTTGGGGGCAGAGGGTTGGGAGACGATAGCGAAGTGACTTCCCTGCCCTCGGAACTGCTGGAAGAACCGCTGGCCTTGCCCAGGGCGTACCCCCTGCTGATTGTACTATCCGGTCCGTCAGGTGTTGGAAAGGACGCCGTCCTTCAGCGCATGAAGGAGAGGGGCATTGCCCTGTTCTATGCTGTCACCGCCACCACGCGCCCGCGACGCGAGGGCGAGATAGATGGTGTGCACTATCGCTTCGTGAGTCCAGAGGAGTTCGAGCGGATGAAGACGCAGGGCGAATTGCTGGAGCATGCCTGCGTCTATGGGAACTACTACGGAGTCCCCAAGCGGCCTGTAGCCGAGGCTCTGGCCGAGGGGAGGGATGTACTTGTGAAGGTGGACGTCCAGGGCGCTGCTACGATCAGACGCAGCTATCCGGAAGCGCTTTTCATATTCTTGGCACCCCCGAGCATGGCGGAGCTGGCGCACAGGCTTCGGACCCGCAAGACGGAATCCCCTTCGGCCTTCATGATGCGGCTAATGACGGCCAGGGAGGAGATGAAGAAGCTCGAGCTGTTCGACTACGTGGTGATCAACTACCAGGACAGGGTAGATGAGGCAGTGGATAAGATCCTTGCCATTATTGCCGCTGAGAAGTGCAGGGTGAAGCCCCGCAAGGTGAACCTCTAGCCGACGGGAGAGGCCACTCTTGGCTTTGGCCGCTCTTCGACCTCTATCCTTTGAAGGGTCGATGGATCCTCCACTCTGTCGATAAAGAGTATGCCATCCAGGTGGTCTATTTCGTGCTGTAGGGCCCTGGCGAAGAGTCCCTGAGCCTTGACCCTTACCTCCTTGCCCTTCAGGTCCAGGCCCTTCACGACGACCTTGGCGGCCCGTCGCACCTCGCCGATGAGGCCAGGCAAACTGAGGCATCCCTCAGGACCCACCTGTTCACCCGTTGCCTTGACGATCTCAGGGTTTACCAGAACCGTGAAATGGTACCTTTGGCCCTCGTCCCTGTCCTCAGGGATCTCGACGACGATGAGGCGCAGGAGGACGCCCACTTGTGGTGCGGCAAGGCCTATCCCGTTGGCGGCCCGCATGGTATCGACCATGTCCTGCGCCAACTGGCGGATCCTGTCGTCGACGGTCGTTATGCGCTTTGCCTTCTGCCTAAGCACTGGGTCGTCGTTGATTCTGATCTGGAGAACAGCCATGACTCCCTCAAAGTATCGTTACTGGGTCCACGTCGATGTGCCAGCCGCGGTGTATGTCGGCCTGGCCGACCAACTTAGCGGCATCTGGACCTTTGACCAGGATGTGCCACCTGTGCTTGCCTCCGAGCTTCTCCCAGTAGGCAGGCCCTGGACCCAGGATGTCCACCTTGAGCTTCCATTCGGCCGCCAAAGACTCCAGGAGCTCATACATGGCTCGGCTTTGGCGCAGACAGGTAGTCTCCGATGAACTAGTGTACAACAATCTTATGAATTCTCCAAAAGGGGGATAGCCCCGCTCGGCGCGCAGCGGAGCTTCCGCGGCATAGAAACAGCGTGGGTCGGCCCTGACGCCGCATCTTATGGCGTGATGATCTGGCGAGTAAGTCTCTAGGATGACCTTGGCCGCGCTACGCATCCTTTGCCAGAGAGACAGCCTGAAGATCATTTGGAACACGCGTTCAGTGGCATCCAGGTCCGGAAGGTGCAGCGCGAGGTCGGGCATGAGCACAGCGGCCAATGACACCGCCGGCGCGTCCAAGGCCTCGATGGCGAGGCTTGTGCCGACCATCACGTTCCAGTGGCCTTTCCAAAACGAACTAACTATGAGGTCCTGTGCCGTTGTATCTGGTGCACTGTCTCGGTCCAACCTGACTATGCGGGCCTTGGGCAGATAGTGCTGGAGGTCGGCGACAACCCGTTCGGTGCCGACTCCGAGAAACCGGAAATCCCGTGTGCCGCAGACCTCGCAGAACTGGGGCATGCCGTGACGAAGCCCGCAGTGGTGGCACACCAGGAGGCGGATCTCCTGGTGGTACGTCATAGGTGCCTCGCATCTCTGGCACTCTACCCTCGTGCCGCACTTGCGGCAGAGGATGGAGGAGGCCAAGCCGCGCCGGTTCAGAATGACGACGGCCTGGCCTCCTTTGGCAAGGGTCTCGTCAAGGCACTGAAGGAGGCGCTGACTGACGAGGGGACGATGATCCTTGGGTGCCCTTCGAAGGTCAATGACCTCAAAGGCCTGCGGAGCATACGTGCCCGATAGGGGCGGAGGCAGGATGGACACACCGCCGCGGTGGGCTACAGCCTCCAGCCACATGCTGGGTACCGTGCTGCAAAACACCATGGTGGCTCCGGTTAGCCGGCTGAGCTGGAAGGCCACATCGCGGGCGTTGTACGAGACCGACTGAAGAGATTTGTAGCTCTCATCGGCCTCTTCATCTACGATGATCAACGAAAGATCACGTACAGGGGCGAACACTGCCACGCGGCTACCCACGGCTATCACGGCCTCTCCCGACCATAGCCTCAGCCACTCTCTCCCCAGGCGGTTGGTTCCAAGTCTGCTGTGGAGGATTGCCAACGGCAACCCCAGGCCATCTTTCAGCGCCCGTGCTGCCTCTTCAACAGAGGATATCTGGGGAAGTAGCAGCAGCGCGCCCTTGTGCCGTTTCACCAGCGTCCTGAGCAGGCCAACGTAGAGCGACAGCCTCTCCTCGAACCGCAGTCCGTATATAGCCACCGGCTTTCGTTGTGGCTCTTCCAGGCTAAGTCTGAGCTGTTCCCATGCCGCTCGGGCCCTCTCTGTCAGGACCGGCGGCCGGACAATGTAGGCCGAAGCCGACGGACCACCGACCGACTCGGCCAGCGTATCCGCTGGACCCGTCCCGGGTTGGTCGTGGCGTTTGGCCCGTGCGAAGAGGTCTTGGGCCACATCGGGCACCATGATCTTCTCCACTAGGCCCTTGGCCATCAAAGACCTGAGGTGCCGCCTCACCGTGGCTTCCGTCACCTGTTGTGCCAAGGCCTTGGGCGGAAGGGGGCCCTTAGACCGAAGCGCCGCCAAAAGTTTCATCTCGGTAGCCGAGAGCTGGACAGGCCCAGCCCTGTCGACGGCCGAGTAGGCCTCGAGAACGCGCAAACGTCGGCCTGCGGGGAGGAACAGCCTGAGCACGGTGGGCAAGGGTGACAAGTACTTTTGGCTCATCCATCGGGCCAACTCCAGCGCGTGGGGAGGGATTATCGGCCCATCTGGCCACACGCTCTCGATGTCCCTCACGGGGTAGTTAGGGGGTTCGGTGGTGACTGCCACCACCACGCCGGGCAGTCTGCTCTGCCGAAAGGGTGCCACTACCAGAAGCCCTGGTTCGATCGACCTGCGCAGGGGTTCCGGAACCGAGTACGTGTAGGTGGACCGCTCTAGCTGACCTGGCCCATTGAAGGCCACCTCGACGAACAGGTGGTCGCCACTATCCAACCCTGAGGGCCCCATGGCATTTCTTGTATTTCTTACCGCTACCGCAGGGACATGGGTCGTTCCGGCCCACCTTGCGGTTGGGATTGCGCGCGGCGACCTTGCCGTCGGAAGGGGCGTTGGTCGTCATGGCCACCCTGGGCTGCTGAACCACGGAGACGTGGAAGATGGTGTGGACGATGTCGTGTCTGATGTTAGCCTGAAGCTGCTCGAACATTCGGAAGGCCTCACGCTTGTACTCCACCAGGGGATCGCGCTGTCCGTATGCTCTCAGCCCGATGCCTTCGCGGAGTTCGTCCATAGCCGTAAGGTAGTCCGCCCAAAGGTTATCAATGGTGCGCAGGACCACCAGTCGTTCCACTTGTAACCACAGTTCTGGGCCCATCTCCTGTAGGCGCCGCTGATAGGTCCGTTCGGCCAGGTCCATGGCTAGCTCTACTATCTCGTTGGCCGACTTTTCAGCGATGAGACCTTGCCAGTCCTCGGGCACGGGCACTATGGCTCCGATGGCCTTCACTATGTCGTTGGGATCCTCGGCCTCGCGGTGGGCTTCGACCAGTTCCGTGAACTCCTCACGAAGGAGGCCCATCAAGTAGTCGTGGAGGCTATCGGCGGTCAGCAGGCTGCGACGGATGGAGTAAATGACCTCCCGTTGCTTGTTCATCACGTCGTCGTACTGGACCACGTGCTTTCTGATGTCGAAGTTGAAGCCCTCCACCTTTACCTGGGCGTTTTCGATAGCCTTGGACACGAGGTTCGCCTCTATAGGCGTATCGTCGTCGACGCCCAGGCGTTCCATGAGGTTCGCTACCCTGTCGGATCCGAACCTTCTCATCAGGTCGTCCTCGAGGGAGACGTAGAAGCGAGATGACCCAGGATCGCCCTGGCGTCCCGCCCGGCCCCGGAGCTGGTTGTCGATCCGTCTGGCTTCGTGCCGTTCTGTGCCGATGATGTGGAGGCCACCGAGCTCTGGCACGCCAGGGCCCAGCTGGATATCCACGCCGCGTCCGGCCATGTTGGTAGCGATGGTGACAGAGCCCCTCTGCCCGGCCTGGGCTATGATGGCCGCTTCCTTCTCGTGGTACTTTGCGTTGAGAACCTGGTGGGGTATGCCCTCGCGCCTCAACATTTCGCTCAGCCGCTCGGACTTCTCGATGGAGAGGGTTCCCACAAGGACCGGCCTGCCCTGCTGGTAGAGCTCCTTTATCTCGCGGACTACCGCCCTGAACTTTGCCGCCTCTGTCTTGTAGACCACGTCTGGGTAGTCAATGCGGATCATAGGCTTGTGGGTGGGGATCGCCACGACTTCCAAGCCGTAGATCTTGAAGAACTCCTCGGCTTCGGTGGCAGCGGTGCCCGTCATGCCTGCGAGCTTGCGATACATGCGGAAGTAATTCTGGAGGGTTATCGTTGCCAGGGTACGGCTTTCCCTCTGTACTCGTACCCCTTCTTTGGCCTCGATCGCCTGGTGCAGGCCTTCGGAGTAGCGCCGGCCAAACATGAGGCGCCCCGTGAACTCGTCCACGATGATGACCTGGCCATCCTTGACCACGTAGTCCCTGTCCCGCTTGAAGAGCACGTGGGCCTTGAGGGCGTTTTCGAGGTAGGGGACCAGGTCGTAGTACCTTGGGTCGTACAGGCTTTCGCCCTCTGGGATGCCCAGCATCTGCTCAACGCGTTTGATGCCCCTCTCCGTGAGGGTTACGACCCTGCGCTTTTCGTCCACTTCGTAGTCCAGGTCCTTGCGGAGTTTGGGGACCAGGCGGGCGAACTGGTAGTAGCGATCCTGGGCCTTGTCAGCTGGCCCAGAGATGATAAGTGGTGTCCTGGCCTCGTCGATGAGGATGTTGTCCACCTCATCCACAATGGCGTAGTGCAGCTCCCTCTGGACCAGCTGAGAGGGATCATAGGCCATGTTGTCCCTAAGGTAGTCGAACCCGAACTCGTTGTTAGTGCCGTATGTGATGTCGGCTAGGTAGGCCTCCCTTCTGGGGACGGGCCTCAGGTTCTTCAGGCGTTCGTCCTCCTGAGGGTAGCTTGGGTCGAAGACGAAAGCTGCTTCGTGCTGTATAGTCCCGACGCTCAGGCCCAACAGGTGGTAAATGGGTCCCATCCACTGAGCATCACGTTTTGCCAGGTAATCGTTTACGGTGACCACATGGACGCCATGGCCTTCCAGGGCATTGAGGTAGGCAGCCAGGGTAGCCACCAGGGTCTTGCCCTCGCCCGTCTTCATCTCTGCGATCTTGCCTTGGTGAAGGACGATACCGCCCATTAGCTGGACGTCGAAATGGCGTTGGCCAAGGGTGCGCTTGGCCGCCTCACGGACGGCGGCAAAGGCCTCGGGCAGTAAATCATCCAGTGTCTGGCCCGATGCCAGCCTCTCCCGAAACTCCTGCGTCTTTGCCCGGAGCCCTTCGTTGGACAGGCGCTCAAAGTCCGGCTCCAGGGCGTTGATACGCTCCACAGTAGGTCTTAGGGCCTCTAGTGCTCTCTCGTTGCTGTCGCCAAAAACTTTGGTTATCCACTTCAGCATCGTTTCACCTTGCGGCCTGTGCCGGCCTATAATTGCTCCCTGGGGTCGTTGCACCCCAAGCTATTTTACTCTTTGGCTCAGTGGCCATGTCCTCCCGATTGCCGGCGGTGCACAGGGTGCTCAGGGAGCCTGCGCTTCAGGCCTTGGAAGGCCGGCTTCCCCACACTTTGGTTGTGGACACGGTTCGAACAGTGCTGGAGAACTTCCGGAGGGCCCGGGGCCCTGCTCCTACCGCTCAGGAGGTGGCATTGTACGCGCGAGAGGCCATAGACAAACTCCTGGCCCGCCGGCTAATACCGGTGATCAATGCCACGGGCGTCCTGGTCCACACAAACCTTGGCAGGGCACCTTTGAGCGTCGAAGCCGTTGAGGCCGTCGCGGAGGTCGCATCGGGCTACTCCAACCTGGAATACGACCTGAGACAGGGCTCGCGGGGCCTTCGGAACAGCCACGTAGAGGACCTGCTCTGCAGGCTGACAGGGGCAGAAGCCGCCTTGGTGGTGAACAACAACGCTGCGGCGGTGCTCCTTGTGCTTTCAGAGCTAGCACGGGGCCGTGAGGTTCTCATATCCAGAGGGCAGTTAGTGGAGATAGGCGGGGGGTTCCGCATCCCGGAGGTGATGGCGCATTCGGGGGCCAAGCTGGTAGAGGTTGGCACGACGAACCGCACCTATATGCACGACTACGAGAGGGCTATTGGCCCCGAGACCGCCGCCATCATGCGCGTGCATTCTAGCAACTTCCGGGTGGTGGGTTTCACCCATACGGTTGGCCTCAAGGACCTAGCTGAACTGGCCCACAGCAAGGGCCTGCTGTTGATAGACGATCTTGGTAGCGGGGCCCTTCTCCCTACGGAGCGGTTCGGTCTGGAACACGAACCGATGCCGCAGGAGAGCCTCCGGGATGGCGCTGACGTGGTGTGCTTCAGCGGCGACAAGCTCTTGGGGGGTCCCCAGGCCGGCATCATCTTGGGTAGCCGGGAGATTGTCCAACGGCTAGCGAAGGCTCCGTTGATGCGAGCCCTTCGCGCGGACAAGATGACCCTGGCCGCGCTGGAGGCGACCCTGCGGCACTACTTAAAGGGCGAGGCCTCCGCTGCAGTTCCTGTGTGGATGGCAATCTCCGAAGCGCCGGAGGCCGTTCTCGCCCGCGCCCAGGGGTTGGCGGATCGTCTCAGCATGAAGGGCATAGCCGTTCAAGTTGTCCCCACTCAGGCCGCCGTAGGCGGCGGATCGTTGCCCGGCCAGACGCTGCCGAGTTACGCGGTGGCCATCGACCCCGCTCCGCTGTCGGCCGACCGTTTGGCCGAACGTTTACGACTTGGCAGCCCGCCTGTCATCTGCCGAATCGAGGCGGACAAAGTGGTGTTGGACATGCGTACGGTAATCAAAGGGCAGGACGAGCCCCTCGTTGAGGCTCTAGAGGCGTGCTTCCAGAACCTGTGAGGCCTAGTATAATTCAGAGTTAGAGTCGATGCCCGTAACGGGGAGGTGTCGGGACAGGGATATGACACTTACTGCGGTGAGGCCCCGCAAGTACTATTTCTGGACAGTTGGATGCCAGATGAACGTGGCGGATTCGACCCGCCTTTCGGAGCGTCTGTACAGGCTGGGATACGTTCCTGCCGATACCATCGAGGACGCTGACCTCATAGTGGTGAACTCGTGCAGTATTCGTGAAAGTGCAGAAGAGCGGGTCTCTGGGAAGCTCGGCTCGTTGGTGAGGCTGAAGAAGCAGAAGCCCGACCTGGCTATTGCCCTCACCGGCTGTATGATCGTGCCGGACAGAAGTGCCCTTCAAAAGCGGTTCCCGATGGTGGACCTCTTCTTCCACACCCTGGACGAAGAGGCCCTGGTGCAGTTTGTCGCCGGGCGGTTTGGGACCGACGGCTGCCTCACTGACCGTAAACTCCCGCCGCGGCCCGCGCCCGTGTCTGCCTATGTGACGGTCATCCATGGGTGCGATTACAACTGCACTTACTGCATAGTTCCCTTCAGGCGGGGCAGGGAGAGGAGCCGGCCTATCGATGAAATTGTGGAGGAAGCCCGGGAGTGGGTCGCCCGCGGAGCACGGGAGATCACCCTCCTGGGCCAGAACGTGACGGCCTACGGGCACGACCTGCCCGGCCAACCGGAGTTGGCCGATGTGCTGGAGGCCGTGAGCAAGGTGCCCGGTGTTCTGAGGGTGAGGTTTCTGACCGGGCACCCGAATAACGTCACACCCAGGTTGATAGAGGCCGTAGCCGACATACCTCAGGTATGCGAGTGGATCAATTTGCCCATTCAGGCCGGTGACGACGATATCCTCCGAGCGATGGACCGTGGGTACACAGTGGCTCAGTACGTGGCCCTGATCGAGAGGATAAGGTCCAGGATAAAGGACATGGCGCTTGTCACCGATGTGATAGTTGGCTTCCCCGGCGAGAGCGAGGCACAGTTCGAGAACACGTACAGGCTGTGCGAGCGGATGCGGTTCGACGTGGTGCACGTGGCTGCGTACTCTCCGCGGCCCGGTACGAAGGCGGCCGCCATGCCCAACCAGGTGCCGGATGAGGAGAAAAAGCGCAGGTTGCGGACCCTCGATGCCCTTCAGGAGAGGATATCCTCCGAGATAAACAGTCAGCTGGTTGGCCAGCGGGTCGAAGTGCTCGTGGAAGACGGCTCCGACGGCAAGTGGAAGGGTCGCACTCGCACGGGCAAGCTGGTGTTCTTCAGCTCCGACGAGCAGCTTCAGGGCCAGCTGGTGGACGTTTTGATCGAGCACGCCTCGGCCTGGTCGCTCAGGGGCAGGTTGGCCTGAAGGCCAGGGACCGTTAGTGCGCATTATCAAGGAGTGGGTGAAAAGTGGCTTACTACCAGGTAGACGAGAAGACAAGGGCGAAGAAGTTGTGGCAGCAGCAGGCCGTTCGGGCGGCCCTGGAGGGGCAGTGGGAAGAAGCCATAAACGCGAACCTGAACATTGTGGCCCTCTTCCCAAACGATGTGGAGGCCCACAACAGACTCGGCCATGCCTATATGGCCCTTGGCCGATATGAAGAGGCCCTGAGGAGCTACGAGGAGACGCTCAAGCTCGAGCCCCACAACCTGGTAGCTAAGCGCAATGCCGAGCGGCTAAGGGCGGCCCTGGAGAGACAGATCACGTGGCCGGAAGCTCTTGAGCGACACCGAAAGGTCCTCGACACGCGCATATTCGTGGAGGAGGCGGGCAAGTCGGGGGTGGTAGAGCTTGTAGAGGTCTCCGATCCGGCCTTCCTTCTGACGCTATCGCCCGGCCAGAGGTTGCAACTGCGCCTCAACGGAACCAAGGTCCTCGCGTACGACGAATGGGACCGTTACGTGGGTCGGCTGGAGCCTAAGATCGGCTCGCGTCTGGCTAGTCTCATGGCGGGTGGGAACCGTTACGAGGCCGCCGTGCTCGTGGTGGAGCCTGACGCAATTAAGGTCATGGTGAAAGAGGTCTTCCAGGACCCCAGCCAGGTAGGCCGGGTGTCGTTCCCGGTCAAGCCCGCACCGGTGCCAGCCAGGGTTGCCCCTCGGGAGAGGGTGCCAACCTACGAGGAAGAGGAAGAGGGGCTGCTCGAAGAGGAGCTCGAGGAGGAGGAAGAGGAGGAGCTCGAGGATAAGGAGCCCTCACTGGAGCATCTCGAGGAGGAGACCTACATCGACGAGACAGAGCAATAGGTTGACTGCTCTATTTCAGCACGAAAGCCAGCACGGCGAAGGCTGCAAAGATGGTTCCAGCCACCGCCGCTAATCGTAAAAGGTCCGTCTTCACGTATTGGTACTCGGAAGAGAGGTCCGGTCCCTTCGCCTGGGTGGTGCGGTAACTTGGAGCGGGCTTCGCCGCGCTTGGTTGCTCGACAGTCTGAACCTGAGACCGCTGAACCGGGGCGTGTTGGCTGGGCAAAGGGGGTAAAGTGCGACGCCGCTGATGCCTGCCCTTCTTCCGATTGGCCATCAGATCACCCGAGTTTGAGGATTAACCCATTATACCGTCTGTGGTCTGACGGGAGCCCATTCTTCCCATGGAGCGACGGATATCTGCCAGCCGATGGGGCGAAGGGGACAGCGGTTAGCTGTTCATCGAAGCTGTTCTCCATACCTAATGAGCTCGAAGTAGACGATGCGGCCGTGCGCTTCGGCCAGGTATGCCGCTGATGACCCGATATCTGGCAGGAAGCGCACCTAACGGTGTGGGGGGCTTTGGCATGAACGTGGCCGGGTGCTCGACTTGTGGAAGGCGCTGGCGTTACATCCTTGAACAGCTGGGTACAGTACAAGCTACGGTGCGCGCACGGCCTTGCGCCGGGGTTGGGTAGGGGATGGGCGTCCATCCGGGGGGAGCGCCACATCGAACGTTGGAAATTCGGAGGTTGGATCGGCTCATTCTGTGGTACCTTGTTGCCGACATGTGGGCTCTATTGGAAGCGTCGACAGAGGCGTTGTCCTGAGTGCTGGAGAGAAGTGGCTCTGGAAGGCCAGGGCGAGTGGGTGCTCCGTTGGGAGTTGCAGGATACAGAGCTGGTCCTGCACGGCAAGATTCGAGGCGCGTAGCTGGGAACCGTGGCTAAGGTTTGAGAGGTCACTGTTCGCCGCGTGCCCGGGGCTCTCGAGCAGGAAGATATCGAGGCGGGTGAACCATAAACTGTTGATTGACAACGCTGTTTGTCATATGATAGATTGCGGATCAAAACCCTGGTGCCGAGGGTAGGCGGTTCAGGAGGAAGGGAGGAGTCTATCAGCAAAGAGCTTAGGGTAAACGAGAAAATAAGGGCCCGAGAGGTTCGCCTCGTTGGAGAAGATGGCAAGCAGATAGGCATAGTTAGCCTCAGGGAGGCTCTGGAGATCGCCCGCCAGCGGGGACTGGACTTGGTCGAGGTGGCGCCGACCGCTCAGCCTCCGGTATGTAAGTTGATGGACTACGGCAAGTACCGCTACGAGCAAACCAAGAAGGAGCGGGAGGCCCGCAAGAGCCAGAAGGTGATCTCTATAAAGGAGATTCGCCTTAGGCCGAAGATCGATGAGCACGATTTCCAGACAAAGCTGAAGGCCGCGGAGCGGTTCCTGATGGAAGGCAACAAAGTAAAACTCACGGTGCTCTTCAGGGGTAGGGAGCAAGCCCATGCCGAGCTTGGACAGGAGCTGCTCGACCGGATGGTGGCCGAGCTAGCTTCCGTTGCACAGGTGGAGCAAGCGAGCAAGGCCGAAGGCCGCACTCTGGCCATGGTATTGGCTCCTTCTAAATCCGCGCGAAAGGCAACCCCAAAGGCGCCAGCGCGCACAGTGGCGCCTTGATGGCAACTGCTATATAATATGCTTTCGGGCACTCGGGTGCCCAGGGGCAGGTAGGGGGTAGGGTTGAACGTATGCCAAAGCAGAAGCTTAAGACTCACAAGGGTGCGCAGCGTCGCTTCAAGATAACCGGGACAGGCAAAATCCTGCGGATGAAGGTGGGGCGCAGTCACAACCGCCGAAAGAAGGCCAAGCGCACGAAGGCACTGCTCCATAAGATGCAGCCGCTTCACCGCGGTTATTACAAGCAGGTCAAGCGCCTGCTTCCATATGGGGTAGACTGAGACCACAAGGTCGGGGGTATCCAAGCGTTGGCGAGAGCGAGAAGCAGGGTTCAGACTAGGCGTCGGCACAAGAAGATGATCAAGCTGGCCAAGGGCCAGTGGGGCACCAAGCACCGCCTCTTCCGCAGGGCCAAAGAGGCGGTGATGCGCTCCCTGCAGTATGCCTATAGGGATCGGAGGCAGCGAAAGCGTGACCTTCGACAGCTTTGGATAGCGCGCATCAATGCTGCTGCCAGGTCCTACGGCATAAAGTACAGCCAGCTCATGAACGGTCTGAAGAGGGCGGGCATTGCGTTAGATCGCAAGGTGCTCGCGGACATAGCGGTGCACGATGGCCCTGCCTTCGCACGGCTGGTGGAGGCTGCCAGGGGTCAGCTGGCTTGATCGAGAGCCTTTCCAACGAGAAGGTAAAGCTCCTCCGCTTGCTTCAGAACCCGAAGGGCCGCAGAAAGAGCGGCCTTTTTCTTATCGAGGGCGTGAAGCTGGTGGGGGAGGCCATCGCTGCAGGGGTGGGTATCGAGTTGATACTCTATAACGGAGATATGCTGGCGCAGACCCCCCACGGACGTAGCCTCCTGAGGGTCCTAAACCGCCGGAGGCTTCCTGCCTATGAGGCCCTTACAAAGGTGATAGAAGCCGTGAGCGATACAGAGAACCCCCAGGGGGTTGTGGCCGCTGTCCGTCAGATGAGGTGGTCCAGGGTGCTCGAACGCCCATCGGTGTTAGGGTTGATAGCAGATGGGGTACAGGATCCAGGCAACTTGGGGACTCTCATGCGAAGTGTGCTGGCCGCCGGAGGTAGCGCCCTGTGGGCCACGCCGGGCACTGTGGACGTGTATAATCCGAAGGTGGTGCGGGCGGCCATGGGCGCCCATTTCCGGCTCCCCTTCTTTGCTGCTACAGATCTAACCGGCTTGAGCCAGCGCTTCGAACCTGGCTGTCAGGTACTTCTTGCCGAGGCTAGGGGAGGAGTGGCCTACGATGAGGTGGATTGGTGCCGACCGTCGTACTTGATAGTTGGCAACGAGGCACGGGGCGTAAGCCGGGCGGCGCGGGCCTTGGCAACGGGGGCGGTGACTGTCCCCATGTGGGAAGGCGTGGAGAGCCTCAATGTAGCAGTGGCCGCTAGCGTTATACTGTTCGAAGCCTCCAGACAGCGGCGAAAGGCATGGAACCTGCCGCAGTTGGGGGGAGGAAAAGGCGAGGAAGGAGAGAGTAGGGAGGAGGCAGCTTCTACAGAGAAGGGTGTCGCAGGTTGAGAGCGCCCGAAGCTGTGCTTTCCGAAGTTCGCTCCGGAGCCTGGCAGTGAACGGTTGTACAGTAGCTGCCCACGGTTAGCCTCCGTTAGAGGGCTACAAAGATGGCCCCCGGTGGGCCAAGGAGGGTGGTACCGCGCGCAGGCTGCTTCGCCCCTTGGTGGAGCAGCTTTTGTTTTCGGGAGGAGGCTGTGATCGAGCGCATCCAACAGGTAAGGCAAGAGGCTTTGACGGAGATGGGAAGAGTAGAGAGTCTGGCAGACCTTGAGGCCTGGAGGGTTCGGTATCTGGGGCGGAAGGGAGGCCAAGTGGGCGAGCTGATAAGAGCCATTCCAAACCTGGACCCCGCCGAAAGGCCATCCACCGGTGCGGCCGTAAACAGGCTCAAGGAGGAGCTCGAGGTCCTCTACGAGGAAAAGCTCCAGGCCCTACGTGTCCGTGAGATGGAGGAAGCGGCGAGGAGAGAAGCGCTCGACGTCTCGCTTCCCGGCCGACCGATCGAGGCCGGGTCCTTGCACGTGGTGACCCAGACCCTCAGGGAGATCTTGGACATCTTCTACGGCATGGGTTTCAGGGTGCTCGAATGGCCCGAGGTCGAGTGGGACCTGTACAACTTCGAGCTGCTCAACATGCCTCCAGAACACCCCGCACGGGATATGTGGGATACCTTCTACATCACCGACAGGATGCTTCTGCGCACTCATACCTCACCCGGGCAGATCCGAAGCATGCGTATGTTTGCGCCAAGGCCCATTCGCGTGGTGCTACCTGGGAAATGCTACAGGTATGAAGCCGTTAGCGCGAGGAGCGAGTTCATGTTCCATCAGGTGGAGGGCCTCGCTGTAGGCCACAACATCACCATGGCCGACCTCAAGGGAGTGGTGTCTGCCTTCGTCGGGGAGATGTTCGGGGAGGGCCGGAAGGTTCGGTTCCGCTGCAGCTATTTCCCGTTCACCGAACCTTCCGTCGAGGTGGATATCGATTGCTTGCTTTGCCAGGGGTCTGGGTGCACCGTCTGCAAGCGCACTGGTTGGCTTGAGATCATGGGCGCAGGCATGGTCCACCCCACCGTGCTCGCCAACGGTGGGTACGATCCCTCGGAGTTTACAGGCTTTGCCTTCGGAATGGGACCAGAGCGGATAGCCATGCTCAGGTACGGCATCGACGACATAAGGCACTTCTATGCCAACGACCTTCGTTTCCTGACGCAGTTTGCTCGCTAGGGGTGGCACGATGCGCGTTCCTCTGCGATGGTTAAAGGAGTTCGTGGACCTTCAGGTAGCACCTGACCTTCTCGCCGACAGGCTCACAATGGCCGGCCTCGAGGTTGGACGCCTGACAAGACTGGGCACCACCTGGCAGCAAATATATGTGGGCACCGTTGCCGACCTTTACAAGCATCCCAACGCGGACAGATTGTGGGTTGCGGCCGTGAGCTACGGACAAGGCAGGACCCTTCAGGTGGTCACGGGCGCCACTAACCTCTTTGTCGGCGCCAAGGTGCCCCTGGCCCTCCCGGGCGCCACCCTTTACGACGGACACTCGGCAGAGCCTAAGCTGGTCACCCTGAAGCCGGGGAAGCTGAGAGGCATCCTTTCCGAGGGGATGGTGTGCTCAGAAAAGGAGCTGGGTATCTCAGAGGATCACGAAGGCATCATGATCCTGGATCCGGAGCTTCCCGAAGGCATGCCGCTCGACGAGGCTATCGGCGATGTGATCATGGATATAGACCTTACGCCCAACATGGTGCATGCCATGTCGGTATATGGGCTTGCCAGGGAGGTAGCGGCAATCACCGGGGCTCCGCTGCGGGTGTTAAGAGTAGAGCCTGTGAGCCAACCCGGCAGCCTCGACGGAGCCTCTGTTACCATAGAGGCACCCGACCTCTGCCCTAGGTACTGCTTGGGGCTTGTTGCGGACCTCAAGATCGGTCCATCGCCCAGCTGGATGCAGCTGCGCATCAAGCTCTCCGGAATGCGTCCCATCAACAACGTTGTTGACATAACGAACTACGTGATGCTCGAGCTCGGACAGCCGCTGCATGCCTTTGACTTCCAGACATTGCATGGTGGGGCCATAGTAGTCAGGACAGCGAGGGCCGGCGAACGGATCGCGACCCTGGACGGGGTGGAACGTGCACTGGACGAAGGCATGTTGGTGATAGCGGACACCGATAGGCCCGTGGCGATAGCCGGCGTCATGGGAGGCGCCGACACAGAGGTGACGGAACGAACTAGCGTAGTTGCCCTGGAGTCGGCCAACTTCCACGGACCCAGCGTTCGGTCGACGTCGCGGCGTTTGGGGCTTCGCACCGAGGCGGCCTTGAGGTTCGAGAAGGGCCTGGATCCCGAGCTTCCCCCCATAGCCCTTCTGCGCGCCATGGAACTTATGGCGCGCTACTGCGGCGGGGAGGTGGCGGACCGCTATGTGGACCGTTATCCCCGCCCTGCAAGGCCTAGGCAGGTGGAGTTGCCAAGGGACGAAGTGCCCCGGGTTCTGGGCTACGAGATTCCCGACCATGAGATAGAAAGGGTCCTCACGGCCCTTGGGTTTCAGATGAAACCGCTGGCAGACAGATGGGAGGTTACCGTACCTACCTATCGCCGCGATGTGTCTCTCCCAGCCGACCTGATAGAGGACATCGCCCGCGTGGTGGGTTACGACAAAGTTCCTGAGAGGCTCATGCCCGAAGCGCTGCCGCACCCCTACAGGGACAGACGGAGGGAATTGACGGAAGCCCTAAGGGACCGCCTGGTCACAGCGGGCCTCTACGAAGTAATAACCTATTCCCTCATAGATAGGGAGGACCTTTTGAAGCTGTGGCCGTCGGGCAGGACCTTCGAGGCCGTTGACCGCCTTCGCGGAACCTTCGACCCTGCAGTGGAACCCCTGAAGGTGATCAACCCACTGAGTTCTGAGCATGAGTATCTCAGGCCTACGCTTATGCCCGGGCTCTTGCGCACGCTTGCCCAAAATCTGCGCAGGGAGGAGCGGGTTGCCCTGTTTGAGCTTGGAAGGGTGTTCATACCTAGAGGTACGGAGGAGCTTCCGGTGGAGAGGCTGACGTTGGGCATAGCCATGGGGGGCAGTCGCCACAGCAGGCACTGGCTGGCCAAGCCCGAAGCCCTCGATTTCTACGATCTCAAAGGTGTCCTCGAGTTTGTGCTGGGACGCATGCGGGTTCCCAATCTCTTATTTGAGCCAGTAGAGCTCCCGTTCCTCCGACCCGGAGGCGGCGCGTGGGTGCTCAGCGATGGGGATACCCTGGGCTTCATTGGCGAGCTGCACCCCGACGTGCTGGAGGCCTTCGATGTACCAGTGCGGCGGTGCACCATTGCGGAGCTCAATGCTGAGCTAATACTTGACCGGGCCTCTTCGGAAGTGCGCTTCCAACCTCTGGCAAGATACCCTGCCGTGGTCGAGGACATGTCGATCCTTGTGGACGAGGACGTGCCTGCGGGAAGGGTTGAGGAAGTGATAAGGCGGGCCGGCGGGCGGTCACTGAAGGGTGTAAAGGCCTTCGATCGTTATACAGGCGCTGGCATACCTACAGGCAAGAAGAGCCTGGGCTTCGAACTGACCTTTCAGTCCGACAAAGGCACCCTTACCGACGCAGAAGTTGGAGCAATCCGTGCCAGGATAGAGCGGGCCTTGGCCAGTGAGCTAGGGGCTCAGGTGCGCGGGGTCTGATCTATCAGCACTTCGGCAAGGGCACGAAGGATCTGCTCTCTGGAATGGTACAGGATAGTATCGGCCAACGCCTGGAAGGCCGCCAACTGTTCCGGGCCCGCTCCGACCGCCTCGACATGCCTGAGTATGTCCTGCTTCAGGCAGGGCAGCGTCAGGCCGTCCAAGTACCTGCTCAGGAGCTTCAAGGGGGCTGAAGGTTTTTCCATAGGGCTATGGGCTCCCAGTGCGGCGCTTGTCGCTCTTTTCATTATAGGGAGGTGGGGCTAAGAGATGAAAGGATACGAGGTGATCATTGTCGGCGGAGGGATCATCGGCTGTAGCATAGCTTATCATCTGGCGTCGAAGGGGCTGCGTCGAATCTTGGTATTGGAGCGCGACGAGATCGGCTCGGGCTCGACCTCGCGCTCAGCGGCGGGGGTGCGCCAGCAGTTCTCCACAGAGCTCGGGGTGCGCATGATGATGGAGAGCGTGCGCATGTTTCTGCGCTTCAAGGAAGAGGTGGGCGTCGACCCAGATTTCCGACAGGTAGGTTACCTCTTCTTGGCTCCCAGTTATGACCATCTCGATGTCTTCCGCCGCAATGTAGAGTTGCAGAGGTCCCTGGGCCTCGAGGTCTACCTGCTGGAGGATGCTGAAGACGTAAATTCAGTCCTGCCTCAGTTGAACGTGGAGGACGTGGTGGGAGGCACTTACTGCACCACCGACGGCTTTGTGGGGCCCAACGAGGTCTGCCGTGGGTATGCATCGGCGGCTCGTCGCCTAGGGGTAGACATCTGGGAGCATTCGCCGGTTACTTCAATTGTGGTGCGTTCTGATAGCGTCAAAGTGTGTGTAGGCAGTGAAGGGCGTGAGCTAGAAGGCGGGCTATTGATCATAGCCGCAGGTGCCTGGTCCGCAGAGGTCGGAAGGATGGCAGGGCTTGAGCTTCCCATCGTTCCATCCAAGCGGTACATCTTCATGACAGGCCCGTTCAGCGGCCTTCCCGATACGATGCCCATGGTGATGGACGTGGGCCAAGGCATCTACATGCGGAAGGAGACGGGCTGTGTGCTCATCGGCCTTGGCGATATGGGCGACACCCAGGGGTTCGACACCCGCCTGGACTGGTCGAAGGCCGATGTGGCCGTCGAGAGGGCGGTGCACCGGGCGCCCATCCTTGCCTCGGCCACCCTGGCCCGCGGTTGGGCCGGCCTCTTTGAGCAGACTCCGGACCACAATCCCATCATGGGCCGGATGCCTGGCATGGAACAGCTGTACGTTTGTGCTGGGTTCAGCGGGCACGGCGTGATGCACAGCCCCATAGCCGGGCGCCTAGTGGCGGAGGACATCGTGGATGGGAAACCGAGCCTCGATATATCGCCCCTAAACTACCGAAGGTTCCAGGAAGGTAAACTATCTCCTGAGACCATGGTAAGCATATAGGCCGTGGCTGATAGGGACCTCCTATTACAGCAACTAAGCGTGGCATCCACATCTCCCGGGGTCTACCTGATGAAGGACCGGATGGGACGGGTCATTTACGTGGGGAAAGCCCTGGCCTTGAGGGAAAGGCTCCGCTCTTACTTCACCTCGGGCAGGGTCCCCCCAAAGGTGGCCTCCATGCTTAGAGAGCTGGAGAGCTTCGAGTACATCGTCACGGACAGCGAGCTGGAAGCCCTCATCCTCGAGAACAACCTGATCAAGCGGTACCGGCCTCGCTACAACGTGATGCTCAGGGACGACAAAACCTATCCATACATTAAGGTCACCGTTAACGAGCCGTGGCCGCGCATCGTGAAGACGCGCGTCAGAAAGCCCGACGGGGCACTCTACTTTGGGCCTTTCACTGGACCCTCTGCTGCGGCTCGCGCGGTAGATCTACTTCAGAAGCTGTTCCCGATCCGCGACTGCGACCTGGATATAAAGCCGGAGAAGCCGGTTAAGCCGTGCCTTAAATACCATCTCGGCAGGTGCCTGGGCCCCTGTGCCGGCCTGGCCGACCAGGATGAGTACACCAGGGCTGTAGAGCGAGCTGTCCTCTTCCTCGAAGGCAGGCAGACGGCAGTCGTCAAGGAGCTGCGGAAGGCCATGTTAGAGGCTGCGGAAAAGCTGCAGTTCGAAAGGGCGGCAAAGCTTCGCGACCAGCTGGAGGTGATCTCCGGGCTGATGCAGAAACAGAAGGCTGTCCTGCCAAGGCCGGAGAACATGGACGTATGCGGTTTATACAGAGAAGGCGATGTTGTGGCAGTGCAGGTCTTCTTTGTGAGGGAGGGTCGGCTCGTTGGGCGCGACACGCGCTTCATGACCCTTCTAGGAGGGGAGGAACTGCAAGACATCGTGCGAGACTTCCTGATCCGCTACTACGACGTCTCCAGCAACCTGCCGGACACCATCGTGGTACCGCAGCTACCTAGTGAGGGGCAGATCATAGATGAATGGTTCGGAAAGCGAGGCCGGCGCCCCAGGATTAAGCGGGCCCTTAGGGGCAGGTTGAAAGAGCTTATGGCCATGGCAGAAAGAAATGCGCAGGAGGCCATGGTTCAGGAGAGGGTTCGGTCTCTGGGCGATGAGGCACGGTCGTCCCAGGCACTGCTGGAACTAAAAGAGGTGTTGGGCCTGCAGCGCGTGCCCCAGCGTATCGAGTGCTACGACGTGTCGAACCTCCAGCGGGCCTTTACGGTGGGTAGCCAGGTCACCTTCGATGACGGGCGGCCGAATCGGAAACTCTATAAGAAGTACCGAATATCGTTGGAGAAAGGACCCAACGACTTCGAAGCTATGAGGCAGATGCTGTGCCGCAGGTTGGCGCATGCCAGGGGAGGAGAGGCCGGCTGGGCCCTGCCCGACCTGATACTGATCGATGGGGGACCTGGCCAGCTATCCTACGCCTTGCGCGCTCTCAAAGAGGCCGGCATGGGTGAAGTGTCCGTAGTGGCCCTGGCTAAGGAAAATGAGGAGGTCTATCTTCCTGGCAGGAGGGACCCCTTGGTTCTGCCGGCCACATCCCCAGCACTCCAGCTTCTCCAGCGCATCCGGGATGAAGCCCACCGCTTCGCCGTAGGCTATCACAGGAAGGTGCGCTCTGCGGAGTCCATGCGTTCGGTGCTGGAGGAGGTTCCGGGGATAGGACCGAAACGTAGGCAGAAGCTTATCAGGCATTTCGGGAGCCTGCGCCGCATAAGGGATGCCGACCCGCAGGAGATAGCTCGGGTTGCGGGCGTGAGCTTGGTTAGTGCCCTGAAACTCAAGGAGTCCCTCTGAGGATCGCGCTTTGGTAGCCAAGTATGAGAGGATAGCCGCTTCCGTTGCCCTGGTGGGCCTGGGCCTCTCGCTCCTGTTGACCGACGTGGCGGCGCTAGGTGTACCGATACCTGGCCCGAGGGGCAGGCTGGGCACCCTGCCGATGGTATGGGTGATTGGCGTGCTCCTGGTAGTATTTTCCGCTGCTGCGGCGGAGGCCATCGCCCGGACGGCGCCTAGCATCGACACGCAGCGGTTGCCCAAGCTACAGGTGATGGGTATCGGGTTGCCGAGCACAGGTGTGCTGTGGATCCAGCCCGCCCTGCTCACGGCATCGGGGCTTGTGCTCATCCAGCTGCTGCAGTATAGGCTGGTGCAGGGAGCCGCTGTGCTGGCCTTTACCTTGGGCCTCTTTGCGGTGCTTGCCGGCCAGCAGCATGTGGTGGATCAGGGTTCTCGGCATCATGCCATCGCTTTGGTAGGCCTGAACCTCGCCACCTACCTGATCGCAATCGGAGGCTACAGTGCCATCTACATCTGGAAGCTGAGGAGCCTTCTCAGTGGTCCTCTGGTTGGCGCCTTCACCTTGCTGCTCATGCTCGACTTCCTCTGGAAGACCGGCCGGCCTTTGCGGAAGGCGATGCCGCTTTCGCTGGCCAGCGGCTTGGTAGCTTCCGAGGTGATGTGGGCCCTCAACTACTGGCGGGCCTCCGGCTTTTTGGGCGGCACCCTCTTGTTCTTTACCTTCTATCTCCTCAGCGGGATGCTGGCGGCCTACGTGCTTGACCACCTGCGGCCGCGGGACGCGGTGGAATACGGGGTGATAGGCGCTGTGGGCCTGCTGCTGATCTTCGCCGCTGCCCTACAGAGGCCTGCCTTCTAGGGACCTGCTGGCTTTGACGGGCGGTGATGCCCAGGCTAGAATAGTTAAGTAATGCTCTAATCGTCGGGAGGTTCCCTGTATGCCTACCTACGAGTACGAGTGCGTACAGTGCGGGCACATTTTTGAGTTATTTCAGACCTTCCAAGAGGAGCCGGTATCTGTATGTCCTCGGTGCCGGGGTAGGGTGCGCCGTGTCTTTTACCCCGTGGGCATCATCTTCAAGGGCAGTGGTTGGCACATCACCGATTACGGCAGGAGGCATAGCTCGTCCTCCGACGAAGGTTCAGGATCAGAAAGGGATGCCAAAGAGAAGGTATCCACTGAAGTGTCCGACTAGGAAGGTACCGCCTGCTCTCAGCCTCGCTGTTGGGCCTGGCCGTCTGTGGGGAGGCGTGGGCTGGTGCTGCTGTACTAAGGGACACCGGACCTCCGGTGTCCCTGCGGCGTCTGGCCCCTTGATCTCCCGCGGAGGTGAGGCTCATGTCTATCAGGGATGACATATCTGCGATATTTGAACGGGATCCTGCTGTACGGAATATTTTCGAGGTTCTTCTGGCCTATCCGGGGTTCCATGCCCTTCTGTTCCACAGGGTAGCCCACTTGCTCTGGAAGCTGGGTGTGCCCGTTATCCCCCGCTGGATATCCCATATCGGTCGCTTTCTCACAGGCATCGAGATCCACCCAGGAGCGCGGATCGGCAAGGGGGTCTTCATAGATCACGGTATGGGAGTGGTCATAGGGGAGACGGCGGAAGTGGGCGATGGTGTTACGATATATCAGGGAGTGACCCTGGGCGGCACCGGCAAGGAGAGAGGAAAGCGTCATCCCACGGTGGGCAACAACGTCGTGATCGGTGTGGGAGCGGCTATCTTGGGCGCGGTCAATGTGGGAGATAACGCGCGAATAGGAGCGGGTGCCGTTGTGCTTAGGGACGTTCCACCTAACGCCACCGCCGTGGGGATCCCCGCGAAAGTAGTGTCCTACATAGATGAGGCTGACGGCACCTCAAGGCGCCTTGCAACTCTGCCTGATCCGTACATGGAGGCCGTAGAGAAGCTCGAGGCTCGGGTGAGACAGCTTGAGGCAAGGGTGAGGGAACTGGAGGCCAAGTTGACGGAAGCCGTGTCCGGGATTGGGAGGTAGGGTACAGTGGCAATACGCGTCTATAACAGCCTCTCCCGAGAGAAGGAGGAGTTTCAGCCGCTGAATCCGCCCCACGTGGGCATGTATGTCTGCGGGCCCACCGTCTACGACTTTGCCCACCTGGGGCACGCAAAAAGCTACGTGTCCTTTGACGTTATTCTCAGGCACTTGCGAGGCCGCGGTTACCAGGTGCGGTATGTGCAGAACATAACGGACGTGGGGCATCTCACCGATGACGCCGACATGGGGGAGGACAAGGTGGAGGCCCGTGCCAAGCTTGAGCGCCTGGAGCCCATGGAGATCGTGGAGAAATATACACGGGCCTATTTCGAGGACATGGATGCGTTGAATGTCCTGCGGCCCAACATATCCCCCAGGGCTAGTTGCCACATACCCGAGATGATCGAAACCATCAAGGTCCTCCTGGGAAAAGGCCATGCCTACGAGGTGAACGGTTCCGTCTATTTCGACGTGAGCACCTTCCCGGCATATGGCAAGCTGTCGGGTAGGACCGTGGAAGAGCAGGCCGAGGCGGTTCGTATAGCCTTTAATCCCGAAAAGCGCCATCAGGCCGACTTTGCCCTGTGGAAGCGGGCCGAACGTGGTCATATCATGCGGTGGCCGAGCCCCTGGGGTGAGGGCTATCCAGGCTGGCACATAGAGTGCTCGGTGATGTCGATGAAGTACCTCGGGCCCACCTTCGACATCCATGGGGGAGGATTGGAGAACATCTTTCCCCATCACGAATCTGAGATTGCCCAGAGCGAAGCGGCGACGGGTCAACCCTTCGTGCGCTACTGGATCCACAACAACATGGTTACCGTCAACGGCGTGAAGATGGGGAAGTCCCTGGGCAACTTCGTGACCCTCAGGCAGGCCTTTTCTCAGTACCATCCCATGGTGGTCCGCTTCTTTGTCCTGTCCAGTCACTATCGCAGCCCCATCGACTACAGCGATGATGCCCTGCAGGCTGCGGCCTCGGGGCTGGAGCGACTTCTCAGTGCCGTTAAGCAGGTGCGGGATGCCATGGTGGAGGCTCCAGAGGGCGAGGTGCACGGGCTCGTGGCCGATGCCGTGGCCCGCACCAGGAAGGGCGTGCTGGACGCCCTTGACGACGACTTTAATTCGGCGGTGGCCCTGGGGGAACTCTTCAACTTCACTCGGGAGGTTAACCGCTGGCTAGAGGGAGGGGTGCCACTCACGCGATCCAGCTTGAATGCCATAGACGGCGCCTATCGCCAGCTCGGCGGCGATCTCCTGGGATTGGTAACCGATGACCTGGCGGGTCTGGGAGCTCCGGTGGGGTCGATAGAGGAGGAGCTGCTGAGGTTGCTTTTGGACCTGCGGCAGCAGTTTCGACAGGCACGTCAGTTCGATCGGGCCGACGAGATCCGCAGCAGGCTGGCCGATCTGGGCGTCATCGTCGAGGATACTCCATCTGGGACACGGTGGCGCAGGGCTGTGGGGCGCCCCGTTAGGCAGGCTTGAGGCGAGAGTTCCTCTACGGCCGTAACTGCGTTGCCGAGGCCCTGTCTGGCCGACGAAAAACCTACTGCCTTTACGTAGAAGCCTGGCGGGTCCGCCAGGCTTCCTTGGCTGGCCTGCTGGGAAGGGCCAGGGAACTCGGCGTGCCCGTGAAGGCCGTGGACGAGGCGGCCCTGCGCTCCAGGGTTGGCAGTGTACCCCATCAGGGCGTTGTGGCGGAGGTCTCTCAGTTTCCTTACGAAAGATTTGGTGACCTCAGCAAGCATCTCAATTCTGGGAGCCTGGTACTCGTTCTAGACCATTTGGAGGACCCGGCAAATGTCGGCAGTTTGCTGAGGACGGCCGAGGCGGTGGGGGTTGCCGGCGTCGTCCTTCCAAGCCGACGCGCCGCTCCCATAACTCCGACCGTCAGCCATGCGTCGGCAGGTGCTGTGGAACATCTGCGCGTGAGCGTGGTTCCCAATGTGGCAGACGCCCTCAGGAAGCTGAAAGCCCTGGGGCTCTGGGTTGTCGGCCTGGAGAACCGGCCCGAGGCCGCCGTAGTCTGGCAAGCGAAGCTTACGGGTGGTCTGGCCCTGGTGGTAGGGAGCGAGGGAAAGGGCATAAGCCCTGTTGTGCTTCGTGAGTGCGACCTCGTCGTGAGACTACCGATGGTAGGCAGGGTATCCTCGCTCAACGCCGCCGTGGCGGGGTCCATTGCCCTCTACGAGGTGCTGAGACAGCGCAGCCAGGGGGGCCGCTAAAATTTGTTCAAATTTTAACGATCGCCTATTGCGTCCGGGCGCGGTGGGTGATAGAATATGCCAGGTTACCCGGACCAGGCCCCCCGCGCTGACCATGGTTCAGTGTCCAGAGAGGTGACCTGTGCAGATCTTGCCTTTAGATGCGGCGTCCTGGGACCTGGTGAATGCATCCATTGGCCACCTGGCCTATTTCAGCGTGTCGGTTATCGTGGCTGCCTTTGCCTTCATGGTGGGGCATGCCATAATCCCTTCCCTCCAATACACTGTCACCAGTTTCGAATTCACTAACCGCTTTCGGCCGCCCCTCTACGCCTTGGCGGCTGCCTCCCTGGCAGTGGCGCTTTGGCAGCTGGCTGTGTTTGTGTCCATGGCCGTGCCCCTGCTCCAAAAGCTTTACCCACGATTCCTGTACTGAGGAGTAAGAAGCGAGGGAATGCGTGCTCTCATCGTGCTTCTGCTGGTTCTAGCCGTGGTTGTGGCCGGCATTGTCCTGGGCTATACCCAGATCTCTGCCCAGACCGCCAGGGTTCAGGAACCTGTCCAGCCTATAGCTTTCAGCCATGTGATTCACGCGAAGGCCGTGGGGTTGGATTGCCAGTTCTGTCATAGGACGGCGGCCACATCGTCCTTCGCCGGCATGCCCTCCCTCCAGCAGTGCATGTTCTGCCACGTGGTGGTCGGCCAGCAACGGCCTGAGGTGCAGAAGTTGCTGGCGGCCTGGCAGAACAACGAGCCGGTGAACTGGGTGAGAGTCTACAGGGTGCCCGACCATGTGCAGTTTACCCACCAGCCGCACATTGCGGCTGGTGTGGCTTGTTCCACCTGCCACGGCGATGTGCAGGAGATGCCCGTGGTCCGGCAGGCTGTTACGTTGAACATGGGTTTCTGTGTGGACTGCCATCGGAAGAACGGGGCGCCTACAGACTGCGCCGCGTGCCACTACTGATAGATCATGAGGTTGCCGTAGCATGGGGATGACCCGTCGAGAGTTCCTCAGGATAGCGGCTTTCAGCGGCGGAGCTGTCACCTTCGCCGCCTGCGTGCCCGTTTCTGGAAATAAGTTCCAGATACAGAGTCCTGTCTACATGACCGAGGACCTGGTGGCGGCATCGGATCAGTGGTTCGCCACCTTGTGCGGAGGCTGCCCGGCTGGGTGCGGGGTCATCGTGAGGGTGATGGAGGGTCGGGCAAAGAAGGTTGAGGGCAACCCGAACCATCCCGTGAACTTAGGGAAGCTCTGTCCCCGGGGCCAGGCTCTTGTCCAGATGCTCTATCATCCCGACAGGGTATTGACGCCTATACGTCGCAAGGGCGATCGGGGAAGCGGCCAGTGGGAGCCCATCTCGTGGGAGGACGCCCTTAACGAGCTGTCCGCGACCCTTAAGAAGCTATCCAAGCCGGGAGATCTTCTCCTGGTGACCGAGCCACTCAAGGGTGTGAAACGGGAGATAGCTGGCAAGTTCGCGCAGGCCCTGCAGGGACGTCATCTGGCCTTTGAGCCTCTGCCGCGAGCGGCCCAGCGGCATGCCATTAACAAATTGTTCGGTACAGAGCTGTGGCCCCGTTTCGACATTGCCAACGCATCGCTGATAGTTAGCTTCGGTGCCGACTTCTTGGGAGGGTGGATCTCGCCAGTACAGCATGCCTTCGCCTATGGCAAATTCCGTGGGCGAGAGGGTGCCAGGGGCAAGCTGGTAGTGCTGGATCCACACTTCTCGCTGACGGCTGCCAATGCGGATAGGTGGATACCCCTTCGGCCGGGGACGGAGGGCATTGTGGCTCTAGGCCTGGCTCATTTGCTCATAGCCTCCGGCAAGGTGGATGCGGCAGCTGCCGACATGCTTGCGGGAGGTCGAGGTGCTGCGGCCCTCGGGGCCTACAGCCCCGACAGGGTCGAGGCTGTGTCCGGCGTGTCGGCCGAGGTGCTCGAGGAACTGGCCCACGACATGCTTACGCTCAAGCCAACCCTGGTCTTGGGAGGAGATGCGCCGGCGGGCCACACCAACGGGGCCGATGCCCTGACGGTTATATACTCCCTCAACTTCCTTGTGGGAAGCGTGGGCCAGAAGGGTGGGATTCTGCCGCCCGTAGAGCCGCCATACTGGACACCGTGGACCCAAGGGCAACCAGGCGGGTTCCTGCCTCCCCTGGAACCGCCCCTAAACAGCTACCAGCCTATGAAGGCCTCTAATCTGACAGAGTGGGAAGCCATTGCCAAGGGGCAGAACCTGCCCGCCGTACTTCTGGTGCACGGAGCGGATCCAGCCCACTTTCTTCCGGGGGGGCTGAAGCTCACGGAGGCCTTGGCCCGCGTTCCATTGATCGTCACTGTGACTAGCCTGATGGACGACACCGCACAGTATGCCGATATAGTGCTGCCGGACCTCACGTCTTTGGAGGACTGGGGCGAGGATGTACCCGATCCGGGCACCGATGTGCAGACCTACACGTTCCAGCAGCCCATCGTGAACCCGCGGGGCGAGGCCCGAAGCTTTTATGACCTTCTCCTTACCCTTGCCCATGAAGTTGGCGGGCCTGTGAAGGAGGCTCTGCCCTACAAGAGCTACAAAGAGGCGGTGCAAGGCGCAGTTGCCCGCCTGCAGAGACTTGGCAAGGGCTCTATCGGCGAGAGGGATCCCCAGGCCTTCCAGCTCAAGCTTCAGCAAGCTGGGGTGTGGACGGGCGATTCTACGGTGGCCGCGTGGAGGCCATCGCCTAAGCCCCTGCCCGCTTTGGCGGAGCCAGAGTACGCCGGAGATGCGGCGCAGTACCCCTTCCACCTAGTGCCGTTCGTGACGGCTACCTTGGGGGAGAGCGGCGGTGGGATACCCTGGCTGGAAGGTCTGCCCGATCCTGCAACCACCGTAGTGTGGCAGACCTGGGTTGAGATTAACCCGCAGACGGCTGCCCAGTACGCCCTCAAAGAGGGAGACATAGTGGCTTTGGAGACGCCAGTTGGACGCATCGAGGCGCCGGTCTATGTACACCCTGCGGTGCCTCCCTACGTTGTGGCTGTACCTCTGGGCAGGGGATACCTAAACAGGAGCCGCTATGCCCGTAGGGAGAACTCCGACCAGAACGGCGTTGTGGAAGTTCTGGGCATCCGTGTCATTCAGGGGCCAGTGCCGACCCCAACATCCAATCCCATGGCCGTGGTGGCGGACCTTAAGGATACCGCAACTGGGTGTCCCGCAGTGTATGCGACCAGGGCGAGGCTGTCGGCAACGGGGCGCAGGGTCAAGGTGCTTAAAATGGAGGGCACTGTGGAGCCTGTTGCGAACCCTGAAATCGTCAAGGTTACCACCCCTAAGGGCAAGTAGCAGTTTGGAGGCAGCATGGCAGACACGCACCGCTGGGCAATGGTAGTGGATGCGGACAGATGCACGGGATGTCAGGCCTGTGTGGTCGCCTGTCAGGCCGAGAACAACATCCCTCTCAACACACCTGATGTCTACGAGCAGCACAGGCAGATAGCTTGGATCCGCATCGAACGATACTGGGAAGGCCAGTTTCCAAACATTAAGGCCCGGTTTCTGCCCGTGCTGTGTCAACAGTGCGGCAACGCTCCCTGCGAGCCTGTATGTCCTGTCTACGCGACGTACCACAACCAGGATGGACTTAACGTTCAGGTTTATAACCGGTGCATAGGCACGCGGTACTGTGCCAATAACTGCCCCTACCATGCCAGGTTCTTCAACTTCTGGGATCCCAGGTGGCCGGAACCGCTTGCAGAGCAGCTCAACCCGGACGTCACTGTCCGGACCAAGGGTATCATGGAGAAGTGTACCTTCTGCGTTCAGCGGATAAACAGGGCCGCGAGGGCGGCGCGTCTGGCGGGCCAGCCGCTGAAGGACGGCGATGTGGTGCCTGCCTGTGCGCAGGCGTGTCCTACGGAGGCGCTGGTGTTTGGTGATCTCAAGGATCCCAACAGTAGGGCTGCGAAGCTTGCCAAGAGCGAGAGGGCCTACAAGATATTGGAGCATCTGGGCACTGATCCTGGCGTCATCTACCTGAAGAGGATAGACCTGGAGGCGAGCGAGGAGCATGTCAGCCATTGACTTTCGGCATCTAGCTGAAGGGCCGTGCAGGCATGCCAGAGAGGACCGGGGCCTAGTCGCCGTGCTGGCGGCTCTGTCTCTTCTCGGTCTGGGCGGGCTGATTTGGAAAGTTGTAACGGGTGCAGATCGCACCACGTGGGGATACGCGGCGGGCGTGGCCACCTTTCTGCTGTCCACCACTCAGATGGCCCCCATCGTGGCCATGGCCACACGGCTGGCTAAGGGACACTGGGGGCGGCCGATCAGGAGGGCTACCGTCCTGTGGACGGCGGCAGGGCTGGTGGTCCTTGTCCTGTACGCGGCCGTATACACCGTTGTGCCCTCTAACATCGGGCGGTGGTCCATATGGTTCTATTGGCCTTGGGGGGCGCCTCACCTTTTCGACCTATTGGCCTTGGCCGCCTTGCCGGCCATGGGGCTTGCCCTGCTCCACCTAGAGTCTTGGCCCGATCGGCGGCGGATGTTGGATGTGACTCAGTGTCGTGCCAACTTCTCTGAGGGATCGATCGGGTGGAAAGGTTCGCTCAAGCAGTGGCAGGTGCTGAGTGTGGGCGTGCTTGTCCTCGGCATCTTCTATTTCATGTGGGCCATCTTTGTCCACCTGCTGGTCAGCAGCGATCTAGGCCAGAGCATGGTGCCTGGCTGGCGGAGTGCCATATTTCCCGCATATCACGCAGTGTCTAGCTTCCAGGGAGGCATTGCTGCTACCCTTGTGACCCTGTATTTCCTCCGCAAGAAGGGGTACCAGATAATCGGCTTGGACCAGTTCTGGAGCCTTGCCAAATTGCTGGTGGCGCTATCGTTGCTTTTCTTCTACTTCACCTTTGCTGACTTTCTGACCTTCTGGTACGGCAGGCAGCCCCAGGAGATAAACATACTGACCATCCTGTACTTCGGGCCCCACTTCTGGCTTTGGTTGGTTGGCTTCCTAGGTTGCTTTGTCGTCCCTTTCCTGCTGCTCATATGGAACAGGATAAGGGTGAGCGTGGGCGGCCCAGTCTTGGTGGGTGTCATCGTGCTTATAGGCAATTTTGCCGACCGGATGCGTATTTACCTGGCGTCGTTCTCGGCAAGCAACCTGCCCGGACACGTACTTGAGCAGGTGCCGCCGGGGCGGTGGCCGGATCTGGCCGACCTCCTCGTGGTAGTGGGTGCTCTGGCCGGAGCTGCGCTGGCCTACCTGGTGGCTATGCGCATATACCCTGTGGTGTCCATCTGGGAGGTGCACGAGGGCACCATGCTCGAGGCCGAAGAGCACCTGGTTAAGGCTAGGGTCCGGATCATAGCCAAACCAAAGTAGGGTTGGTGGAGAATGCAGGAACGGGCTGACCTCACCATAGCGAAGATCAATCACGACCTACTCTGGTTCGTGATGAAGGCCCCATGGTGGTTTTGGGTGGCTGTCGTGGTGCTGGGCCTTTTCGTCGGCGCCTACCTTTACAGCTTCGGAATGATGATCAACTATGGCCTGGGCATTCTGGGCCTCAACCGGCCCCTCATGTGGGGCTTCCTCATCACGAACTTCGTGTTCTGGGTTGGTATTAGCCATGCCGGCGTAATGATTTCAGCAATCCTGCGACTCACGCAGGCGGAGTGGCGCCGGCCCGTAACCAGGGCTGCCGAGGTGCTGACCGTCTTCTCCCTAGCGACGGCAGCGACCTTTCCCTTGATCCATACGGGACGCCCGTGGCGGGCTCTGTACTGGATCTTCCCCTACGACTTCGCCCGTGGCATCTGGCCGGATGTCCGATCGGCCCTTATCTGGGATCCCAGCGCGATATTCACCTACCTTACCTCCAGCTCCTTGTTCGTGTACATAGCCCTCATACCTGACCTGGCCCTCGCCAGGGACAGGGCCAAGGGCTGGAAGCGAAGGTTCTACTCTATTCTGGCACTGGGCTTCAGGGGAAACGTGAGGCAGTGGAGGCTCCAGACTATTGCCGGCATACTCCTTTCGGCGCTGATACTGCCGATATTCGTGTCGGTGCACTCCATAGTATCGTGGGATTTCGGTATGGCCATGGCGGCTCCAGCATGGCATGCCACTATCTTTGCCCCATATTTCGTTATCGGTGCTGTGCATTCGGGGGTTTCTGCCGTCGCGACCCTTATGGCGATCCTGAGGAAGATTTTCAAGCTCGAGGACTACATTACCCCAGACCATTTCGATGCCCTGGGGCGGCTTCTGCTGGTGGTCTCGAACGCTTGGTTCTATTTCTTCCTCCTGGACTTTATCTTCGGCGTGTTCACCCAAGAGCCAGCTGAGCTGGCAGTGATGAACATGAGGGTATTTCAGTACCCGTACAATTTGCTCTCGGTGATCTTCTTGCTTACTGCCTACTTTATACCTGTTCCGCTGTGGCTGTCGAGGCGTGTAAGGCGTAACGTGGCGGCTATGTTCTGGACGTCGATCCTCGTGAACGTGGGAATGTGGCTTGAGAGGTTCCTCATTATCGTGCCGGGGCTAGCATACAGGGGCGATTTGAGCTTCAACTTCGGAGAGTACGGTCCCGCGCTTCCTGAGTATGCGCTGGTGATCGGCTCGTTTGGCATCGTTGCCCTGGGGATACTGCTCTTCTCGAAATTCTTCCCGATAATACCTGCCTTTGACATAAAGGAGGGCCAGGTGATCAAGGCCGAACTTGTGATCGGGCGCCGGAAAGTGCCTGGCATTATGCACGAGGAGTGAGGTGACGTCGGATGGCTAGGGTTGCTAAGAAGGAATTGCTTGGGCTCTTCAGAACCCCGGAAGAGGCCGCTAACGCCGTCGAGAGCTTGCACAGGGCAGGGTTTACGGGCAAGGACTACGACATACTGACAGCGGCCCCTTACCCCGAAGGCACCTTTGGAGAGGAGAAGGTGCGGCACAGGCTCTTCGTCTTTCCCTTCATAGGTGCGGCCTGCGGCTTCGCCGTAGCCCTGCTGCTGACTATGGGCACGCAGCTGGCCTATCCCTTGGTGACCGGTGGCAAGCCGATCCTTGCGATACCCCCGGCCATCGTCGTGATCTACGAAGGCACTATGTTGGGCGCAGTGCTCTTCACGGTTCTGGGGATCATCTTCGAATCCAGGCTGCCGGACCTGGACATCTACGATCCCCGCATCAGTGAAGGCTATATCGGCGTGGCTGTTACCCCTCAAAGGCCCGAGCTGGACCTGGCCAAGGCGGAGCAGCTTCTGAGGGAAGCAGGCGCTGTGGACATCGTTTCAGAGGCGTAGTTGAATGGGGCAAATCCGGACCGCGCGTTTATCTAGGTGGTCTCTGTGGCTGCTATTGGTGGGCCTTTTGGGCCTGCTGACGGCGGCCTGCTACGGCAGCGGGGTGTACCCTGTGGACTTCTACTACGAAATGCACTATCAGCCCGTGCACAAGTTTGGTGAGCCCGACCGTTTGGCGCCCAACCCCGAGGCAGTGCCTATCTCTGGAAAGGAGCTCCCAGTTGCGTTGGATACGGCCAAGGAGCTGCAGAACCCACTCCCTAGGACCGCCCAGGTTCAAGCGAGGGCCCAAGAACTTTACCGCGTGAACTGCGCCATGTGCCATGGTCAGACGGGCAAGGGGGATGGGATCCTGCAGGCTTACTTCAAGGCGGCGAATCAGAAGCTCCCTGCCGACTACACCACCGACGCTGTAAAGGCCAGGACCGACGGGGAGCTGTTTGCCATCATCACCAACGGCCTCGGCCAGATGCCAGCCTTCAAGGATCTCCTTTCCTACGAGGACCGTTGGGCCCTGGTCCATCAGATCAGGGTGTTCCAAGGTAAGTAGAGGTTAGGTGGGTATCGGTAGGAGCCTGCCGGGATAGGTGGCCCCCTGTACAGCTTGCCCCGAATCGGGGCTGTGGACCCCCTCAGGTTGTGAGCGCCAGACCCAGCGTTACCAGGAAGGCCAGGGCCAGAAAGGCCACCACCCCCGCGAACCAAATGCCAATGGCTCGGTGCGAACGCGTAGCCACGATCTCGGACAGGACAAGAAGGGGAAAGGCGATCAGGATGCCGAGGGCTGTCACGATAAGCCAGGTACCCGCCATACTGTCCTCCCTGTGGCATCTTTCGCTCTATTTTACACCGTGCCTGTAGGGTGAAGGCGCGCGGTTTGGGCCGTGAAGAACCTGCTGGCTGACGGTGAGGGGCTCAGTTCGGTCTGTCCCCTGGCTGGTTTCGCCGTGGGGCCCTGGGTGCCTTTGGGGACGACGTTGGCGTGAGTAGGCGTGTCGGGATAGGTGGGTCAAAGACGGCGCGAAATGGGTGTGATGCCCTTCGAATTCCACTCGTGTTAAAGGGTGCGCGGTAGGTGCCTTAGAGCCGTTGCAACAGGGAGACGCCTGGTGGGTCGCAGATGGTCTTGAGGCGCACTTGGCGACGATTTGACGGGAGGCTTTTGGGCGGCTATACTAATAAACTGGCTAGGAGTTGAGCCGACGTAGCTCAGCGGTAGAGCAGCTGTTTTGTAAACAGCGGGTCGTGGGTTCGAATCCCTCCGTCGGCTCCTTAACAATGGGCATGGGCGGGTACCCAAGCGGCCAACGGGGGCTGACTGTAAATCAGCTGGCGAACGCCTTCGGGGGTTCGAATCCTCCCCCGCCCACCATTGGGCCCACGTAGCTCAGGTGGCAGAGCACATTCTTGGTAAGGATGTGGTCGCCGGTTCGAGTCCGGCCGTGGGCTCCAGCCCTTAGGTGTACGTTTCGGAGCCGGCCCGTCCGGTTCCTTTTTATTGTAGAGATGGACGGAGGTTGAGAGGTGGCGAAGAAGAAGTTTGAGCGTGTGAAGCCGCACGTGAATGTGGGGACGATAGGGCATGTAGATCATGGGAAGACG
>FWWL01002196.1_pt1 | contig 41938 bp, 38 predicted proteins | sample 2228331 | NCBI WGS metagenome assembly FWWL01 (sample SAMEA103939775, study PRJEB20133) | metagenome
GGCAGTTTGCCTCCATCTGCTGGGCATACAACCAGATCACCTGCCAGCGGGTCTTCTCCTTGGCATCGGTGCAGCGACGGTACCGTTGTTCAAGTTCCGCCACACTCAGGTGGGGATGGAGAGGGATCGGTTTTTGTGCCATGCCTTAGTATACACCTAAAGTTGGTATCAGATTGGGTCGCGCTTGCAGTTCATCACTGGATCGATAATCAGCGGTTGAGCATTGTGTCGCCTGATCAAAGGTCGGTGGCACTGAAGGTCAGTATCGCGAGAAGCGTGCTCGTGCCCGCAGTCTTCCCCCGCGGCAGCGGGATGCAGGTCGGGAGCGTGATCGGGGCGACAGAGTCGAGGATTGCCACGCCGCGCTGCGCGCGACTCGCAATGACGTCGGGAGGCGGCGGGAATGCGCCTCGTTGCCGTGATGCATTTCATTTGTGTAGCGCAGACAGCGATAGAAATGTTGCGATTTTATTGAGTTGCAATTAAGAAACGACCAAAAACAGATTAACCGCATCAGAAAGAGTAAAAATATCGCTTACCCACTTGCCAAAATGACCTATCTACGGTACTATGCGCATGCCCTTTAGTGCTCAACGTCGGTCTGTACGTTACGGTTGATGCGTGTTTCAGGCAGCCGGGAGGGGTGATCGAGCCATTGCTCGCGCCACCTCGCCGGACAATGGGTGTTCGCGACTTGAAACGGAGACCATGCCTTATGGAGAAGATCTCACGTCGGCGGTTTCTCAAGGGAACGGTCGCTCTGGGTGCTGGTGCGCTGCTGTCTATCTACAGTGACGGAAGTTTTCGGATCGCGCTCGCGCAGGAAAACCCGGTGTTGCGGATGCGCATTCTCCACACCAACGATCACCACGCGCGGATTGAGCCGGTCTTCAGCGGCAATAACCCGGTGCATGGCGGGGTATCGCGGCGCAAAGCGTTGATCGACAAGATTCGTCGCGAGACAGCGCTGCCGACGCTGCTCGTCGATGCCGGCGATGTCTTCCAGGGAACGTTGTATTTCAACCAGTACAACGGGATGGCTGACCTCGAGTTTTACAATGCTATGGGCTACGAAGCCATGGCAGTCGGCAACCACGAGTTCGACAAAGGCCCCCAGGCGCTGGTGGATTTTATCACGCGGGCTAATTTCCCGGTGCTGAGCGCCAATATCGCGGTGGCGGCGGGGAATCCGCTGGCCGGTTTGATCAAACCGCGCGCGATTATCGAGAAGGGCGGCAAAAAGATCGGCATCTTCAGCCTGACCCCAGAAGATACCGGTGTGCTGTCGAATGCCGGCCCCGGCATCAGTTTTACCTCGGCCATCGAGGCGGCGCGCCAGCAGGTAGCGGCGCTCAAGGCCGAAGGCGCCTTCACCATTATCGCGCTGACCCACGTTGGGATCAATATCGATCGTCGGCTTGCGCGTGAAGTTGGCGGGATGAGCATGATCATCGGCGGCCACTCGCACACGCCGATGGGGCCGATGAACAATGTGGGCACGCCGCCGTATCCTGAATTGATCGCCGGCCCCGATGGCAAGCCCGTCGTTGTGGTAACTGACTGGGAATGGGGACGCTGGCTGGGCGATATTACCGTCGCATTCAATGCCGAAGGCACGGTCGTTGATCTGCAGGGCAATCCGACCGAGGTCTTGCCGTCACTGCCTGCCGATCAGGGCTTCGAGAATCGGATTGCGGTATTCAAGGCGCCGATCGAGCAATTGCGCGCGCGGGTGATCGGCTCAGCCGCTGTTACGCTGGATGGTAACCGCAACAATATTCGCGCGCGTGAGACCAATCTGGGGAATCTGGTGGCCGAAGCCATGCTGAGCAAAGCGCGCAACTCCGGCGCGACGATTGCGATTACCAACGGCGGCGGCATCCGGGCTTCGATTCCGGCTGGCCCTGTCACTGTTGGGCAGGTGCTGGAAGTGCTGCCCTTCGGTAACACGCTGGCGCTGGTGACCCTGACCGGCGCGCAGGTGATCGAGGCGTTGAACAATGGAGTCAGTCAGGTAGAAAGCGGGGCCGGGCGCTTCCCGCAGGTGGCCGGATTGCGGTTCACGTATGATCCCTCGCTGCCGGCAGCCAGTCGGGTAACGAGCGTAACGGTTGGCGGCGCGCCGATTGATCCGAATGCAGAATACATTGTCGTCACCAACAACTTTATGCTTACCGGCGGCGACGGCTACAGCGTCTTCACGCGCGGGCGCAATCAGGTCGATACCGGTTTCATTCTGGCTGATGTGGTTGAGGAGTACATTGCGGCGAATTCGCCGGTGGATCCGGCAGTCGATGGCCGGATTGCAGTGGGGGCAGCGCCAGAGACCGCGCCGGCTCAACCGACCGTGCCCGTGCCGGCGACGTTGCCGGCTACAGGCGGCGCACTGACACCGCTGGCCTGGCTGGCCGGTTTGGGCGTGGCGGCGCTGGCTGGCGGCGCGGCCTTGCAGCGCACCGCTGCGCGCGCAGAGGAGCCATCGACCGAAGAAGCGGAAGTGGTGACGGTAGCGGAGTAGAAAACAGGTGGAGAGCCGTTGCATTGCAACGGCTCTCCATCGAACAGAGCGCCAGACATGCGGGCAGGGATGATCCTGCCTGTGATTTTACCTACAGATCCAACCCGCCATCGACAGGGAGCACCTCGCCGGTGATGAAGCTGGCCTCATCAGAGGCCAGGAACAGATACGCATACGCCATATCTTCGGCGGTGCCCAATCGGCGGAGCGGAGTGCGCCCCTTGAACTCATCGAGCACCTTTTCGGGCACGTGGGCAATCATCTCGGTCTGGGTGAAGCCAGGCGCCACGGCATTGACCCGGATGCCGCTTGGCCCAAACTCGCGCGCCCAGGTCTTGGTCATGCCGATCACCCCCGCTTTGGCCGCAACATAGTTGGTCTGACCGAAGTTGCCACTGAAAGCCACAATCGAGGCTGCGTTGATAATTGAGCCGCCGCCGTTCTCGATCATAATGGGCGCGACATACTTCGTGCAGAGCCAGACACCTTTGAGGTTGACATTAATAACGGCATCGAACTGCTCTTCGGTCATCTTAATCATGCGGGCATCACGGGTGATACCGGCATTGTTGACCAGCACATCGATCTTGCCGGCCCACTCCACGACTGCCTTGACTGCCGCTTCGACCGAAGCCGCCTGACCAACATTCATCACAAAGGCTTTCGCCTCGCCGCCAGCAGCCACGATTGCATTCGCGGTTTCGGTTGCCGCTGCCTCGTTAATATCCGCCACGGCCACTTTGGCGCCATGCTGACCAAACAACAACGCTGTAGCGCGGCCAATGCCCTGCCCCGCGCCGGTAATCAGGGCCACCTTTCCGCTCAACCGCATAGCCTTCTCCTTTCAGACACCCGTTGCAATCTTGCCAAAATCTGGCAATAAGGAAGACAGGCATCGCCGCATACGATGACGACGATGCCGGTAAATGATCCAGTAACACAACCGGGGTAGCGTCAGTTGCTGCGTTCGCTCAACCACGCCTCCATGAGCGGCCAGGCCCGCTTGCTGGCCCCGCTACCGACCATAATGCCGATGTGGCCGCCCTTGAGTTCGATCAGCTTCTTGTCTTTGCTGCTAACGCGATCCATGATCGAGCGCGACTGACAATTCGGGACGATGTGATCCTTGTCGGCGATCACATTGAGCAGATTGGCCTTGATGTTGGCCAGATCGACGACGCGGCCTTCCATCATCAGCTTGTTTTCCATCAGCCGATTTTCACGGAAGAACTCGACGACCCACTGCCGGAACGCAGCGCCGGGGAAATCGACGTTATCGGTGACCCACGTATTCATCGCCAGCCAGGCCTCGACCACGGTGGGATTATCGAGGTTGTCCCAGAGCTTCAGGTAGGTGCCGATATAATTTTCGACCGGCTTCAGCATCTTGTTGCCGTACTCGATCACGCTGGAGGGCACATTGCCGAACTGCCGAACCAGCTCGTCAACGTTGTAATATTCGGTATTGAGCCAGCGGCTAAAGGTGCTGCCTTCTTTGTCGCTGAAGTCGATCGGCGCTGTGAGCAAGATCAAATTGCGCAGCCCATCATCGGGGCGCATGGCGGCGTAGATGGTCACAATGGTCGCGCCGATGCACCATCCCAGCATGGTGAACTCGCGCTTGCCGCTGTGACGCTGCATGGCGCGAACGGCGCGGGGCAGGAACTTCAGTGAGAAATCCTCGAAGTTATAATGCGCATCTTCTGGGCCGGGCGTGCCCCAGTCGAGCAGGTAGACTTCGTAGCCGTGATTGAGCAGATATTCAACGAAACTATTGCCAGGACGGAGATCGAAGATGTAAGGCCGATTGATCAGCGCGAACACCAGCAGGATGGGTACCGGTTTGCGCTGCTCGGGCGGCAGCTTCGGGTAGTAATGGTAGAGGCGCATCTTGTTGAGCGCCCAGATTTGCTCTTTAGGCGTCTGACCGACAGCAACCTTGATCTTGTTCGTGAGCAGCCGGGAAGCCATATCGCTGCTCTTGGTCGCGCGTTCTATCTCCTTGAGCAACTGCTCAGTCATCCGCTCGAAATCGATTGGCGCGGTATCTGAACTGGTCATAGCGAGACACTCCTACTCTTTTTCTTCGGTCGCAGTCTTGCGCATACGGCCTTGTGGTTTAGCAGCGAGGGCAGCCAGTTGCTCTTCAATGGCGCCAAGACGTTCCCCAATGACGCTCAGATCTGCCGGCGCCGGGGTTGTTGCCGTGGCGAGCTTGCGCACCATGTCGGTCAGCTCGTCGAGTTGCGCCTGCATATCATCGAGCCGGAACTCGATGTTGGTCAAACGACTGGCGAGTGATACCACCTCAGTGCGCGAGGGAAGCTGGGCCTGGGCCAGATACCGCTCCATGTACTGTTGGACTGATTGCTGAATTGGGCCGGATACGGCCAGAAGCGCGTCGAGTTGAGCGCCGATCGCTTGCGAGAAGGTCTCGGTGTTGACCATTGCAGTCATGCTTTTGGCCCATGCGTCGAGCGTGGCGTCACGCCAGGCCCGCCACGTCCCGACCGGATCGTTGGGATCGAAGCCATTCGGTGGCTGTGTCATTGCCAATCTCCTTTGACGGCGCGCCAGAAAGGCGCGTTGAGATACGCGGTTCTTTTCATAGGGTAGAAGTCGTAGTTACAGCATGGTTACATATAGTATACATACCTTCTTGACAGCTTCAGTGAAGCTCTCTATACTGACAGTTGAGAGTATTTAGAAGATTAGCTAACAATCGAATGGAACAGACAATCTCTCGCACACTCCAGGCGCTTTCCGATCCGACCCGGCGCGCTATTTTGCAGATGCTCAACGAGCGCGATATGACTGCCGGCGAAATTGCAGCACATTTCGCTATCTCAGCGCCGAGTGTGTCACACCACCTGAGTGTTCTCAAGGCGGCTGATCTGGTGACTGCCGAGCGTAACGGTCAGCGCATCATCTATCGACTCAACGCCACTGTCTTGCAGGAAGCGCTGGCCGTGCTGATGGAACTGTTCAAGGTGGGCGGTCAGGCTGATCCGCAGCGAAAGGAGGGCGAACGTGCGTGATCTCCGGTTGATGGCTGTTGTATCCGGGCTGATGTGGTTGTTTGGGGTGATAGCGTGGCCCTTGCTGCCTGATCCGGCGCCCATCCATTGGAATGCGGCGGGCGAGATTGATGGCTATGGCAGTCCGTGGCTGGCGGCATTCTTGCCGCCATTCATTGCCACGTTGATAACAGCATTGGCGCCGCTGCTGCCCCGTCTCGATCCGCGCGGTCAGGGATATGGAGCATTTTGGCCTACCTATGCGCTGATGATGAACAGTCTGATTCTCTTTTTTGCCGCCATTCATCTGATCACCGTCGGTGTGGCGCTTGGCTGGCCGTTGAGTGTGCCGCGCTTGTTCAGTCTGGGCGCTGCCGCGCTTATTGCGGTGCTGGGGAACGAGCTGGGTCGGGTCAAGCCCAACTACTTTGTCGGGATCCGGACGCCGTGGACGCTGGCTGATGATGAGGTCTGGCGCGTGACCCATCGAACAGGGGCGCGGCTGTTCGTGGGCAGCGGGGCGCTGGCGGCGTTGTTCAGTCTGGTGGTTCCGGAATCGTGGTTATTTATGGTGAGCCTATCACTGGTTGGGCTGGCGGCGCTGGCAACGATTCCGTACTCGTACATTGTTTGGCGGCGGCTCCGGCGATCGGGGCAACCGTGAGGAGTCTCTGATGTATATGTTGAACTGGCGTGGTCTGATCTGGTTTGTTGGCCTTTCTTATGGGCTGGCATGGTTGTGCTGCGCGCCGCTCTGGTTGAGCGGCGCTGGTCTGGCGAGTCCGCTGGCGATGCCGTTGATCATGGTCATGATGTTTATGCCCGCGCTGGCCACACTGGTGGTGACACGCTGGATCAGCCCGCCACCAGAGGGTTTGTTCAAGGCGACCGGGTTGTCTATCGGCAAGGGACGCCGCTGGGGCTGGTACTGGCTCTTTGCGTGGACGGTTCCCGGTCTGGTGATGGTGGTGTCACCATTCGTCAGCGCGCTGGCTGGCGTCTATGATCTCGATCTGTCGCTCTCCGGCTTCCGCAGCCTGCTGGTGTCTGCCGGGGTAGGCGAGGCGCTGGCCAGTGTGTCGCTGTGGCCGATCGTGCTGACGCAACTGGCGGTGGGATTTGCCATCGGCCCGCTGCTGAATGCAATACCGGTATTTGGTGAAGAGTGGGGATGGCGAGGCTATCTGTTGCCGCAACTCTTGCCTCTAGGCCAGTGGCCGGCGCTGATTATCAGCGGCGCAATCTGGGGACTCTGGCATGCGCCGGTCATCTTGCTGGGCTACAACTATCCGACCAATCCACCGCTTGGGTTAGTCATGATGATCGTGTTCTGCATACTGGTTGGCATCCTGCTGGGCTGGACGCGCCTGGCGACGGGGAGTGTCTGGCCGGCGGTGATCGGGCACGGCAGCATCAATGCATTAGGCGGGGTCATTGCTATCTTCGCGCGCGAAGGTTCGACCGTCGATACCATTTGGGCGACGGCGCTGGGCATCACCGGCTGGCCGCTGTGGTTGCTGGTGATCGGTATCCTGACGGTGACACGGCGTTTGCCGGTAGCTGATCCGCCGGATGCCCAACCAGTGGTTCGTGGAACGGTGGTTCCTGCGCCCGGTTCATAATCCGGATCGATATCGGCCATAGCGGTGATCGCGCGATAGCAGCTATGGCAGCGCAGACGTCAACTGGCGGATCAGGGCGGCAAACTGCTCAAATGGCAATGCGCCCCGCACGATCTGCCCGTTGATCAGAAAATTGGGTGTTGAGTTGATTCCCAGTTGCGTGCCGGCAGCGAGATCGCGGGCAACTGCTGCTTCAGTCGCCGGGTCATCGAGGCAGGTGTTGAGCTGGTCGGTGTCTAATCCCAGATTGCCGACCAGCTCGATCAACACTGCTCGATCGCGGCGCGGCACGCCGCCCCATTCAATGCCGTGTGACTGAAAGAGCGCCTCATACACCGGCCAGAACTGATTCTGGGCAGCGGCGCAGTGCGCCACGCTTGCCGCCAGCACGGCTGAGGCATGAATTGAGGTGAGCGGGAAATCGCGCACCACCAGCCGCACAAGGCCGGCTTCGACAAATTCATTGATCAGGCGAGGTCGAGTTTCGCTGACGAAGCGCGCGCAAAACGGGCACTCGTAGTCGGTAAATTCGATCATCAGCACGGGCGCGTCTGGATTGCCGAGCGCGCGCGGATCATCAGCAGAGAGGTTGAGGAGACTGACCAGATCGACTGGCGGCGTCGGAGTGGCGGTAGGTCGGCTGAGGCCGGTTGGCGCTGGCGGAACGGTTGGCAGCCCTTGCAGAGCAATCTGAGTCTGGCGAGTTTCCAGCGGTGAACGGGTCGGGGCGAGTGGAGCGGCTTCGCCGCAGCTTGCCAGACCGAGCAGCACGAGCATGAACGCGAGTAATCGTTTCATCTTGTTTGCGGTAAGGGCCGGCAGCCGCCTGGGATGGCTATCGGCCAGACGAAAACCTCTCTTATTGTACTACAACAAGGCGAAGCAGACGATGCTTGCCAGGTGGTGGTAGGCTTGCACGGAATACCCTTTCCGTCTACAAGCAGAGAAAGATGAGTATCCGACGACGAGCGATTGGGTGATGATTACCCAACAACGGCGCGAAGTCCACAATGGCCATGCTGATGGGTCTCATACCGACTTTAGATAGATTGTCACATATCGGGAGCCACATCAACGCTGCCGCAGTGCGCAGGATGCGGCGGGATCGCTCCGAAGAGCGGTTGCTGGGGCAGCACCGATCACGCGCCGAACGCTGGTATGACCGGCATGGCGGCGGCGTGGCCATCGCCTGCTCGCCCTCACCCCCGCCCCGCTCCCGCTGGGAGAGCGGAGACCCTCACCCCCGTCCCCGCTCCCAGCGGGAGAGGGGAGAGCAGCAGCGGGCGCTGAGGCACGACTCCCGCTGACGCGGGGGATTGCTTCGGGCGCTGACGCGCCCTCGCAACGACATGGATCGGGACGGCGCCACACGATCCTGACCAGACAGCAGGATGGCACGGGCGCGCGGGAAGCGCCGCGCGCTGATCTGAAGATGATTGGGCACCTAAAGTTGGTATGACATGGTTGCTGAGGGCGATGCTCTGCCGTGCTGTCTCTGGGTCATTGCGCGCCGCGCGCGGCTCAGCGGGCCAGAGAATGAGGCTGCGCGGCATGCTCAGCCGGTGATGGGAATGGGGCTGCGCCGCCAGGCAACCGTTGCCTGACGCCGGGGGCGTGGCGGTGGCGATGGCTCGGTCGCCAGCCGCATGCCTTTGCGCCACAGCCGCAAATCGGTCAGCTCGCCGGCGACCTCGCAGGCCGCTTCCAACCCAATCGCATACCCCTTTTCTGGAGTGGTCAGGTCAAGCGTGGCAATGTCGCTCACATCAGGCTGAATCAGGAGGTCGGGCGGATAGTGTTGCAGGCGCAATTCGGTCGCTTCGGCCATCAGCAGGCTAAGCGCTCGTTGCGCGACAGCAAACTGCTTAGGCGCGAATGCCAGCCGGGCGAAGAGATTGTCGTTGTCAGAGGGCTGGAGCGAGAAACCGGCCTGCGCATCGCGCAGATCAACCGCGATGACCCGCTGTGCCCCAAGTTCGTAAGCGACATCCACCGGGAGATTGTTGAGAATGCCGCCATCGGCCAGCAGCATCTCGCCATACGGCACCGGAGGGAAGAGCGCCGGCAGCGCGGTCGTGGCCAGCACTGCGGGCACCAGTGGCCCTTCGCGGATCACAACCAGTTCACCGCTCACCAGATCGGTGGTGACAACAGCGCATGGGATGGATAGGTCGGCAAAGGTGCGATCACCCAACCAGCGCCGCAGCATTTCTTCGCGACGGCGCTGGCCGATAATGCCGGTGCCGGTTGGATCGGGGATGGCAATGCGGCGCAGAGCGCTCTGGCGAAACACTTCCTGAATCTCGTTCAGGCTGTAACCGGCTGCGTAGAGCACTGCGACGGCGCCGCCCGCAGAAACCCCGACGATCAGGTCGATGGGGATGTCTAAGTCGTTGAGTACCTGCAACACGCCAAGATGCGCCGCGCCTTTGCCGCCACCGCCACTCAAGGCCAGACCCAACCGCCGTTCCTCGACTGATGGCGCTTGTGCTGGTCGTCCAAGCCGGTTGCGCAAACCGGCGAACCATGTCGTGATAGTGTTCATACCGGGTATTATACGCAAACCGAGCGCGTTTTGGTTGCGGCTTGAGACGGAATTGGGCAGGATGTTCCGGTGACGCGCGCCGCGTAGCGCGACCATCCTGCCACCCCTCGGTCATTGCGAGCCACGCGCAGCGTGGCGCGGCAATCTCCTGCTCAGGCGCGACGATCACCCGCACCGCCGGTCATCCCGCGCTCGTGAGGGATTGCTGCGGGCGCTTCCGCGCCCTCGTAATGACAGGGATCGGGGCGGTGTGACAATTGCTCGCTGTTAATGGTCGCGCCACGCTGATGCGAGTTCCTAAGCTCAACGTCACACTTCGTTCGGAGCGGTCATCCCCCTTGCTCAGATGATCGCCGCGCCATCAGTTCCTGCCACCGCTGGCGCCACAGCATCTTCCAGCCGGCGCTGCGCAAACGCCAGGTGCCGACAATGCCGTAGGGCAGGAAGAGCACGATCAAGATGTAGACGATCCCAAACAGCAGTGGCCAGCTTGGGCCGAAGAAGACATTCAACCAGTATCCCAGCAACTGGATGACTGCTGCGCCCAGCATCGGCCCAATCAGCGAGCCAACCCCGCCGATGATCGTCATCAGCAGCGCGTTGATGGTGGTGCCCACCCCCAGCACCGCCGGGTTGGCATTGAGATTCCAGAGCGCATTGAAGGCGCCCGCCAGCGCGGCCATAACTCCGCTCACCGTGATCGCGATCAGTTTGAAGGTCAGGGTGTGATAGCCGAGCACGCGCGCGCGCGTCTCGTTGTCGCGAATCGCCATCATGACACGTCCTGATGGAGAGTTGACGATCCGGCGGGCCAGCAGGTACATGGCTACGGCAAAGATCAGAGAGAGATAGTAAAAGCGTAGTCGCTCGGTGGTGGGGCTGATCCACGCTGGTACCGGAATGCTTTGCAACCCGTCTTCGGCGCCCGTCCATTGACGGAAGTCGGTTGCCTCTGCGAGCAAGAAGAACATCTGGGCGAAAGCCAGCGTGACCATCGCGAAATAGACGCCGCTGACGCGAAGTGAGAGCAGGCCGATGATCAGGCTCTGGGCAATGGCAATCACGATGACGGCGATCAATGCTGTGCCAAGATCCCAGCCGGCATGCTTCAGCAGAATACCGATCGTGTAGGCGCCGGTGCCGAAGAAGAGGGCGTGGCCGAACGAGAGGATGCCGGTGTAGCCCATCAGGATGTCATAGCTCATGGCGAAGACGGCCAGAATGAAAACCTGAATCAGCATGCCTTGCCAGAACTTCGGGACGCCGGCGTCAACCGGCTGGCCGGTGCTCAGAGCGATGATGAACGGGAAGAGGATCAGTCCGCCAAGGAGTGCGAGACCGCCCCAGGGCAACGATTTCAGCCGATCCTGCATCGATCTCACTCCTTCTTGCCAAACAGACCTGCCGGACGCAGGAGCAATACCAGGGCCATGAGCAATACTGTTGAGGCGCGCGCAATCGAGGGTGAAAAGGTCATAGCTTCACTCATCCAGGGGAACTGAATGCCGGTCAGCACGATCTGGTCGCCGAAGGCGCGGGCCAGCCCGACGAGCAGTGAGCCGATGGCGGCGCCGGTGAAGCTGCCCATGCCGCCGATGACCACGGCAATAAATGCCTGTAACTGAAATTCCTGACCGAGACCGGGACTGATGCCGAGGAAGGGCGCGGCGGCGACGCCGCCCAGCGCGGCCAGACCAGCCCCAAGCGCGAAGACCAGCGTGAAGACGCGGCGCACGTTGATGCCCAGCGCCTGCACCATCTCGCCGTCTTGCACGCCGGCGCGAATGATCATGCCGAGTCGCGTGCGTTGCAACAGAATGGCAATGCCGATAAACATCAGCAGGCCGAGGAAGATGATGAAGATGCGGTAGCTGGGGAAGGGGCGGCCCAGCACATTGATGCTGGCGCAGTTGTCTTGCAACCATGCGAGCAGGTTTGGCGATGGGCAGTTTGGCCCGCGCTGGCTGAAGAAGGCTGGCAGTTCCATGAAATAGCCGCCCGGCCCCCAGATGCTCTTGACCAGTTCGGTGCCGACGAAGACCAGGCCAAGCGTGACCAGCACCTGATAGATGGGGCGACTGTAAAGTGGGCGGATGAGGCTCCATTCCATCAGGCCGCCTAACGCTGCGCCGCCGCCAGCGCCGGCGATCAGCGCGAGCAGGAAGCGCAGATTCGAGTCGAGACCGAGCAGCCAGCTCTCGCCAGCCAGACGCAACGGCGCGATGATCAACGCCAGCGCGAGCATAGTTAGCGGGGCGATCAGTTCGCGGCTTGGTGTCTGCCGGTGATGTTCACGGCCAGCATTAAAGGCGGCTCCGGCAATCAGACCGGCTACGGCTAGCCCCAGTGTCCGGACAACGAAGATGAGCGTGGGCGCCTGAGCCTGCTCGGTGGGGACGCGCCCGCCGGCACTGAGTGCGGTAGTGGCCAGCGGGGCCAGATCGAACCCCCACAGAGCAGCAATCCCGACCAGCGCCGCAACGACCCAGAGCGGTCGCCGATGACCGGCAGGCAGACCACTGATAGGCAGCCGGCGCGTGAGCAGCCAGCCGGCGACGAACGCCAGCACAAATGGCAGCGTGTTGAGCAAGAGTCGCGGATTGGCGTAGAGCGTGAAGCCAATGTACGCGCCGATCATGAAGAGCGTGCCGTGGGCGAAATTGAGCACATCCATCAGGCCGAAGATGAGCGAGAGGCCAGAGGTGACCAAAAAGTAGAGCGCGCCGAGGGTCAGACCAGATAGCAAAATGCTGACCAGCACGCGCGGTTCGTACTGGGTGCTTGCCCACACTGCAAAGAGAATCGTGACCGCAATGCCGGCAATCAGTCCGCGCCGGCGCTGGATGAATTCACTCATGCAACTCCCTCACCGTTCATTTAACCCGCGCCCAGATAGGTATTGATCGTCGCGTGATCGTGGATCAGGTCGGCCATCCGTCCATGTTTGACATTACGCCCGTCATCGAGGATGTAATACGCATCGGCCAGTTGCGCTGCCATCGCGAAGTTTTGCTCGACAAGCAGGATAGTGGTCTCGGTTGACATCTGGCGCAGCGAGGCCATGATCTGTTCGACGATGATCGGCGCCAGCCCTTCGCTTGGTTCATCGATCAGGAGCAACCGGTTATCGGGCACCAGCGCCCGGGCAATCGCCAGCATCTGTTGCTGACCGCCGGAGAGCTTGCCGCCCGGATGGCGATAAAATCGCTTGAGATCGGGGAATAATGACATGATCAGATCGCTGCGGCGCGCCAGATCACCACGTCGCCGTTCGGCCAGCCGCAGATTCTCTTCAACGGTCAGATCGCGGAAGATGGCGCGATGCTCTGGCACATATCCCACACCGAGCTGGGCAATCTGGTATGCCGGACGACCGTGGATCGGCTCGCCGGCAAAGCGAATGCTTCCCATGCGCGGCGGATTCAGCCCCATGATCGAGCGCAGCGTCGTCGTCTTGCCGGCGCCATTTCGCCCCAGCAGCGCAGTGATACTGCCTGCGCGCACGGTCAGTGATACCCCTTCCAGAATATGAAATTGACCAATAAATGTGTGAATGTTCTCGACAACCAGCAACGCTTCGCTCATATTGATCCTCCGGCGAAGGCTGTGCCCAGATAGGCGTCGCGCACCTGTTGGTTGGCGCTAATCTCAGCCGGACTGCCTTCCGCCAGCACGCGCCCGTGATGCATCACCGTAATCGTTTCGGCCAGACTCATCACGACTGACATATTGTGCTCAACGATCAAGATGGTTTTGTTTGTCTCGCGCCGGATCGCGCGCAACAGGTCGAGCAGGATCGGCACCTGCTCGGTTGCCATTCCAGCAGTTGGTTCATCGAGTAAAAAGACATCGGCATCACCGGCAAGCAGGATCGCCAGCTCCAGCCGTCGCTTGTCGCCGTGCGGGAGGGTTGCCGCGATCTGCAATGCGCGTTCGTGCAGGCCAACCTGCTGCAATGCCGTGTATGCCCGCTCGATGTAGGCGCGCAACGTTGTCGCATTCGTCCAGAGGCGAAAGTTGTCGCGTCCACGCGCCTGCGCGGCCAGCCGCGCGTTCTCCAGCACAGTGAGGGTCGGAAAGATATTGGTGATCTGAAACGAGCGTCCGATGCCGAGATGCGCCATACGGTGCAGCGGCACGTGGGTGATGTCGCGTCCGCGCAACAAGACTCGACCGGCGGTCGGCTTGAGGTAGCCGCTGATCAGGTTGAACAGGGTGGTCTTGCCGGCGCCGTTGGGGCCGATGATGGCATGAATGCTGCCGGCGCGCACATTGAGCGTGACATTGTCAACAGCGCGCAGGCTGCCGAAGTCACGGGTGAGATTGATCGTTTGGATGATCCAGTCGTTCACGAGAATCCCTCTCGGAGCAGATGAGCGGTCATCAGGTTTGGCAGCGGGGGCGCGACTTGCCGCGTCCCCGCTGAATGGTGACAATCCTCACCGCAGTGAGCATCGCGCCCGCAACTACTTACACCGGTTCAAAGCTGCCGGCACAGCGCAGGGCGGCGCAGTCTGATCGGGCGTGAAGAGGGTTACCAGCTCGAAGAACTTGAAATCGGGATCGCTGGTATTGAGCAGACGCACCAGCGTCATCGGCTGCAAGAGCACGTGATCTTCAGCGCGCACGGTGTATGTGCCCTTCGGCCCGTCGAAGGTCATGCCTTCGAGCGCGGCGATTAAGCCGTCAGCAGCCGGATCGCCGTTGGTCGCTTCAAGCGCCTTGACCAGCATGATCGCCGCGTTGAAGCCGCTCTCGGTGAAGAGATCGGGTGGGGTGCCGTACACCGCTTTGTGCCGCTCGGTCAGCCAGTTGTTGACCGGATTATCGAACAGGCTGTAGTGGTAGACACTCACTCCAACCGAGCCGATCGCTTCCGCATAGCCGCTGACCATGGTCTGGTTGTCGCCGAAGCCGGTAGCGACGGTCATAACATCGAACACGCCCAGTTGCTGCATCTGCTGAAACATTGGCACGAAGCCGGTGCCCGACCAGGTGACAATCAGCACTTCCGCGCCCGAATCGAGCAACTGGTTGATATAGGGCGTGAAGTCGGTCGTGTCGGGTGGCGCGAAGATGGTGCCGGCGCCTTCCGCCGTGTCGTTGAGCACAAATTCGCCGCCCAGCGCTTTGACCGTCAGATAGAAGGCTGCCGCCGATCCGCGCCCGAAGGCGTTGTCTTGCGCGATCTGAATAAACTTCTTGCCCGTCTGCAAGAGCGCGGCGCTCATGGTCAGCGCGTCCTGCACGCTGGTGCGGCCAGCCCGGAAGGTATAGATGTTGAAGTTGTCGCCGGTGAGGGCCGGAGTGGCTGCCGGCGCGGCGATATAGACGATCTTGTTCTCGGCGGCGACTGCCGAGATTGCCAGCGCTACCGGCGAACTGGGCGAACCGACCAGCACATCGGCGCCATCGCTCTCGATCGCTTCGCGGGCCAGCGCGACGCCGGTCTCAGGGTTGCTGGCAGTGTCTTTGATCACGACTTTGATCGGACGGCCAGCCACAGCGTTGGCGCCGTTGGTGGCATATTCGAGGCCGAGCGTGAAGCCGCGCTCAAGCATGGGGCCATAGATTGCCAGCAGGCCAGAGTTGTCGGTCATAAGGCCAACCACAATTGGATCGCCAGCGGCGGGCGCTGCGGTTGGGGCGGCAGTCGGTTCGGGCGCGGTCGTCGGCACGGCGGTTGGTTCTGGCGCAGTCGTGGGTGCCGCAGTCGGCGCGGGGGCCGTCGTAGGCTGGGCGGTCTGGCCGCCGCCACAGGCGCTCAGCGCCATCGCCACGATGACCAGCAGGGTGAAGGTCAGACGACGGAACAGGTGGACAGTCTGCATCGGTTACTCTCCTTCGCTGTACATCTGTTATCAGGCAGCGGGCCGTAGCCCGAACAAACAGGCTTGACAGATTCGATCATTGCGGAACCATCACCAGCGCCTCGCCGTCGGCGATGGGTCTGCCGTTGGCGCCGGCGCAATGCGTGCGCAGGGTGATCAATGGCTTGTCGGCGCGAATGTGGCGGATCGTGACGGTTGCCGTCAACGCTTCCCCCGCCTCAGCCTGGGCGGCAAAGGTCAGTTCTTGCTTGAGATAGACCGAACCGGGGCCGGGCAGTTCTACGCCAAGCAGATGCGAGAAGAGCGCGCCAATCAGCGGTTCGGGCACAGTTGCGCCGGGTTGATCGCCGCAGATGGCAGCATACGTCGCAATCATCTCGCGATCGATCACTCGCTGACTGCTGGCCTGCATGCCAACTTCAAGTTGTCGCATCACACCACCTCTCTGGTTGGGTCTGTGCGTTGGCGTTCGAGAAAGGCGCGCATGCCGATCTCGGCTTCGATGAGCTGAATCTGGGCGCAAAAGAAGGCGCGTTCGCGCTCGAGCGCGGCGACGGTGCTGGCGTGATCGGCCCACAGCAGGCGGCGCGCGCCGGCCACGCTCCCCGGCAATTGGGCGGCGATCTGGTGGGCCATGGCGCGGGCTTCGTCGCGCAGATGACTGGCCGGAACGAGCCGGTTGGCCAACCCCCAGGCTATCGCCTCTTCCGCGCTCAGGGTGCGTTCGAGGAGCAGCGCTTCGGCGGCGCGGCGCTGCCCGATCAGTCGCGGCAGAAGCGCAGTCCAGCCTCCTTCCGGGCCGAGGCCGAGGGTGGTGGCGTAGGCGGTGAAGCTGGCTTCAGGCGTCACCAGCACGATGTCGGCGATCAGCGCCAGTCCGATGGCGCTGCCGTTAGCCGGCCCCTGCACTGCTGTAATCAACGGCATCGGTAGCTCGATCAGATCGAGCATTGTTGCGTGCAGCAGCGTGAGAAACCGGTCGGCATAAGCCGCCCGATCAGGCTGACTGGTGAATGCCTGCACATCGCTGCCCGCCGAGAAGTACGGCCCGCTCGCCTGCAAGATGACGGCGCGCAATCCGTGTTGCTGGCGGATGGCAGCCACAGCGCTGCGCAGCGCCGTGAGCAGGTCGGGCGTGAGCGTGTTGCGACGTTCCGGCTGGTTAAGCGTCAGCGTGATGACCGGGCCGTCAGGCTGGATTGTAACGATATCGCTCATCATGCGGATAGATTCCTCTGCCAGGGCGGATCGATGACTCAGGCGCGCACTATCAGGGTTGTCTCACCGCTACAGGCAATCTTGCCGTCGGGCCGGGCCACGCTCACAGCGCAGCGAAGCTGATCGTCGCGTTCTTCGATCACCTCGACCACGATCTGCACCTCGTCACCGGCAAAAACCGGATTGGTGAAACTGAGCGTCTGCTGTTGCTGGATGGCAGTCGGCGCCAGTTCGCGCAAGACGGCTCGAATGTGGCCGTAGAGCAGCATGCCGTGGGCGATTGTCCGGCCAAAGCGGGTAGCGGCAGCCGCAACCGGGTCGATGTGAATGGGGTTGGTATCGCCGCTGACCATCGCAAATCGATTGATGTCCTCTTGGGTGACGAGGCGCTGGCGAATGAGTTTCCGTTCAGGTGGAGTCGTCATCATACTGGTTCCATTCGTGTCATTCAACCGATGCGCACCCGGGCCAGATGAGGGACGAGCAGGGCAAGAAACTGATCGGGCGCTTCAAGATTGGCCGAGTGTCCGACTCCGGCAATGATCTGCGGCTCGACGCCGAGCGCTTCAGCGGCGCGCTGCACGGTTGGGGCGGTTACCAGCGGGTCGAGTTCACCTCCCATCACCAGCGCCGGCGCGGTGATCGCGCGGAGCTGGTCGCCCGGTTTCCACTCGCGCAGCGCGTCGATCGCGCCATTGGCAGCGCTCAGCCGTTGACTGTGACCGATGGTGACCAGCTCGCGCCATAGATCGTCGTCAGGAGCGGTAGGCGCCATCGCCTTGATCGCCTGGGCAAAGAAGTCAGGATTGTCTTTCAGCAGTTGCTGCCGTTCGGGCTGATACACCTCGTCAGGCATGCCATCGACCCACGGCGGGGCCAGCACGGCAATCGTGGCGACGCGCGCCGGCTGATCAAGCGCCGCCTGTAAGACAATCGCTGCGCCGAGTGAATGTCCGACAAGGTGACAGCGCTGGATGCCCAGCGCATCGGCGAAGCGCCAGAGATCGGCAGCCATTGAAGTCATCCGGTAGTCGCTGTCGGGGCCTTCGGTCGTGCCGCGCCCGCGCAGATCGGGCGCGAGGCCGCGATATCCCGCCGGAAGTCGTTCGAGCACGCGCAACCACCAGCCACTGCTGGCCCAGTTGCCGTGGACGAAGATCACAGACTCGCCGGCGCCGTAGTCAAGATAATGCACGGCAAGATCGTCAATGCGGACAACAGGCATAGCTCGTCCCTTTCGACTGAACGGACCGACCGGTTGCGCAACCGATCACCCTGCTCTGGTTTACCAGTGCGTTATGCCGATCTGTTCCGCAAGAGCGCGTGAAATTCGGTGTTGAATTGATCGGGATGTTCGATATACGGGGTATGGCCGCATTCGGCAAAGACGACTTCGCGGTACTGTCCGCCGGCAGCGGCATACTGCTCTAACACGTGTCGAGTCTGACTGATCATTGGCTGCGGCGGATGCGCCTCAGCGCCCGGCCAGTCGGGCAAGACGCCAAGCTGACCGAGGGTGCCGACATCAAACAGCGACATGTCGCTGACGATCTGGTCATCGGCGCCGCGGATCCACAAGATAGGCGGTTTGGGGTTCGCTGCCAGCAGGCGAGTCACCGAGTCGCCCACGTAGAGCGGCGAGATGGCATTGATCGGCCCCCACACGCCGGGGGCGATGCCGGGCCAGTTGGGCGATGGCTTGAAGTCGCCGGGGTAGCGCTGCGGCCCAACCTTCTCACTGAGCAGCGAAGCCAGCAATGCTTCCTCGCGGGCCGGACGAAACGGCGGTTTCCAGTAGTAGGTATTCATCACTACTCGCGGCGCTGCCGGCCCGGCCTCTTCGGTGGTGTCGCCGGCGGCCATCCGCTCGACAAACGCCTGATTAACCGTGCCGCCGCCCGATCCAGCTCCATCTGGCCAGCACAGCTCGCCGTTCAGCCCTTTGCAGCCGCCAAAGCCGTAGGGTGAACCGGGAGCGGCCAGCGTGGCAGTGATAATCCGGTCGGGCGCGGTCGCAATCAGATTGAAGAGCACGACCCCGCCAAGCGAGTGACCAACCGCATGACAGCGTTGAATGCCGAGTGTGTCGAGCAGCGCCAGCAGATCGTCAACCCAATCACCGCAACCGCGCGTTGCATCGATCAAGAGATCTTCGGTTTCGCCGTAGCCGCGCAGGTCGGGCGCGATGGCGCGAAATCCTGTCGGCAAGGCCAGCATCGTCTCTTCCCAGAAGGTGGCAGAAGAGGCATTGCCATGGATGAAGAGGACTGGTTCGCTGTCAGCCGGGCCGCTGTTCAAGACGTGCATCTGAAGGCGCGTCGTAGGCACGATCGTTGAGGTGATACCGGGAAGCGTGGGGATTTTGCTCATGGTGATACTCCGCTCTCTCATTGAGCCTGTTGAAACATCTGCTTCAGCGCTGGTTTGTCGATTTTTCCTGCCCCTGTCTTGGGCAATTCCGCCAGGGTGATCACTCGTTTTGGCAGTTTGTAACGGGCCAGACGCTCACCGGCAAAAGCGAGCAGTTCCTGATCCGTGACGCTCTGCCCGGGTCGGATCACGATTGCCGCCCAGCCAACTTCGCCCCAATGCGGATCGGGCATCCCGACCAGCGCCACCTCGGCGATAGCCGGATGGCCGGCCAGCACGCTTTCAACTTCGGCGGGATAGATATTCTCGCCACCCGAAATAATCACGTCCTTCAACCGGCCCACGATTCGGTAGCAGCCGTCGTCGTCGAAACTGGCCAGATCACCGGTGCGCAGCCAGCCATCGACGAAGGCGGCGGCAGTCTCGGCGGGGCGGCGCCAGTACCCGGCGCAGACGTGCGGGCCGCGGATCTGAAGTTCACCGATCTCGTTGGCAGCGCAGAGACGGCCATCGCTGGCGACGACCCGCAGATCGATGAACATCAGCGGGTAGCCGACAGCTCCCGGCTTGACGCGCACCAGTTCGGGCGGAAGCCAGAAGGTGTTAGGGCCGGCCTCGGTCAGGCCGTATCCGGTTTTGAAGTCGATCCCGCGCGCCCAGAACGCATGAAAGACCGGTTCAGGACAGGGCGCGCCGCCGCTGATCACGATCCGCATGCGGCTGAAATCAACCGTCGGCCAGCGGGGATGTTGCTGCATGGCGATGAACATCGTCGGCACGCCGAAGAAGAGCGTGGCCTGGCCGCTGTCGATGAGATCGAACACCTGATCAACATTGAAGGAACGACAGACGATCGAGGCGCCGCCCAGTTGCACCAGGGGCGCAGTGAAGACATTCAGGCCGCCGGTATGGAACAGGGGCGCGTTGAGAATGGCAACATCATCGGGGCGCAGACCCCAGCTCATCACCGTGTTGACGGCATTGGCCGTGATACTGCGATGGGTGAGGATAGCGCCCTTGGGCAGACCGGTGCTGCCGCCGGTGTAGCAAATAACCCACGGATCGTCCCAGCTCAACTCGACCGGTGTGAAGGTAGCGGGAAAGGCATCGCGTTGCGCCAGCGCGGGATCGGCGGGATCGGCGGGATCGGCGCCGTCGATCGCCAGCCAGTGGCTGACCGCTGAGGTCTGGGCGCGCAGCGCCAGGCTGGTCGCGGCATAATCAGGGCCATACGCGAGCACGGTCGGCTCACCATCAGCGATCAGGCCGCTCAGTTCGGGCAGGGTCAGCCGCCAGTTAAGCGGCTGGAGGATGGCGCCGAGTTTGCCGCAGGCAAACCAGAGATCGAGCAGATCGACGCAATTCTGGGCCAGAGTTGCCACCCGATCGCCGTGTTTGACCCCCAGCGAACGCAAGAGATGCGCGGTGCGGTTTGCGGCAGCATTCCACTCGCGATAGGTAATCGGCTGCAATGAGCGTTGCGCATCGAACAGCGCCACCCGATCGGGCGACAACTGCGCGCGCCGACCAAGCCAGTCGCCAAGATACATCACATCCATAGTGTTGAGCGGCGTCACCGCCGCGATGAGCGCAAAGTGCGCAGCTTGATACCGGGGATTTGGCGATGAAGATAGCAGGCGGAGGTTGCGGAGCGGTTACAAATCGGTAACAGCCGGCAAGATTGGCTCGCCGAGGCGCAGACGCTCGGCGAATTCGATGGTGATAGGCGCAGGTTCGGCATCGAGTTCGCGGGCCAGATGATCGACGCAGCGCTGAAAGACGCGCAGCGCGGCGGCGCGATTGCCCTGACGGGCATACGCCAGCATCAACAGTCGGTAGGCCCGTTCCCAGCAATTATCGTGTTCGAGCATGCGTTCGGCCAGGGCGATCAATTCCTCGTCGCGGCCATGCTCGGCCAGCGCCACTGCCAGCCGGTCGGCGCTGCGCAGGAAGGTATTGCGTAACCGTTCACGCTCAGCGTTGGCCCAGCTCTCGTAGAGGGCATCGGGCAGAAAATCGCCGTGGTAGAGATGCAACGCTGCTTGCAGCCGCGCAATCCCCGCCTCGATCTGACCCTGATCGAGCAGTCGTTGCCCGGCGGCGCAGCCAGCGCTCAACTCAGCGCAATCAAGCCAGATGTCAGCCGTTGGACGCAGACGGTAGGCGCTGCCATCGCGAGCGATAAACGACGAAGTTGCCTCGGTGCGGTTGGGTTCCAGCGCCTTGTAGAGCGCGCTAAGCGCCACTTTGAAATCGCGGATCGCTGCGTCCGGGCTGAGGTAGGGCCAGAGCAGTTCGACGATCTCGTCGCGCTGAAGCCAGCGCCCCCGATGCGCTATCAGCAATTGAAAGAGCTGGCGCGCCTTATCGCGCTGCCATTCGCGCGCTTCAATCTCGTGGCTGCCGCGCCAGACCCGGAACGCCCCTAGCGTCTGAATGCGCAACTGATAACCGGGATGGGTTTCAAGACCGCGCAACCCGAGCGCGCTCAGCAGGCGTTCGATATAGTCGCGATGGTGCCCGCGGGCGCGGGTTGCCAGCAAGAGCGGCACAGCGCGGCGCGGATCGGGCAGGCCGAGAAAGGTGGGACGGGTGAACAGATAATCGTAACCGTGCTGAGCGCACAGCTCCAGCGCCCCGTCGAGCGCGGTCAGCGCCGCCAGATCCTGACGCAGCTCGTGATAGGCGATAGCGAGCCAAAGCAGGGCAACCGTCACGCCAAACCGATCGCCGCAAGCGCGCAGATCGGCGCGGGCCGCCAGCAACAACTCATGTCCCTGATCGGCTGTACCGGCAACGATGTGACTCACCCCGCGCTGCAATTGAATCATCGCTCCCAGCCAGAGGTCTCCCGCCCAGCGACAAAAATCCTGCCCGCTGCCCGCTGCTCTTTCGGCTGCCGTCAGATCGCCGGCCAGACCGTAGAGGCGAGTGAGGCCCCAGAGTGGTTCAACGCGCAGTCGTTCGACGCCCAGCGCCTCGCCCTCAGCCAGCGCCTGCCGGTAATAGTCGAGCGCGCGTTCGCGGGCGGTTGACCCGGCAGTGGCGCTCTTGAGCAGCCAGGCATGGCCAAGGCGGGCATAGGCGACCGAGGTGATAAACCGCGAATTGCGTTCCGCGCCGACGGCAATCCCTTCTTCGGCCAGCGCCAGCGCCTGCTCGACATCGCCCTCGAAGGCGGCAATCAGGGCCAGCACCAGCACCGCCTCGCGATGGCCGCGGGGGAGTTGCGCTTCGCCCCGCGCGCTGGCTGCCCGTTCCTGATCGCGCCATGCCTGCAACAGCGAGCGCGCTGCGGCCAGTTGACCGGTGCGCAGCTTCACCCTTGCGCTGAGCAGATCGGCAGCCGGGCTGGCGGCGCGCAATTGCTTTGCCTGTTGCTGGAGCGCCTCGGCTTCAGTCGGCTGACCCATATTGAGCTTGTTCTCGGCCAGCAATTCAAGCACCTGCGCCCGCGCTACCTGATCTTCCAGCCCTTCACTTACCCGCAGCGCCTCTTGCAAGACACTCTCGGCCTGCGCCGGCTGCACCTGATCGATATAGACCAGGGCCTGCCCGTAGAGCGCGCGGGCCAGTTCGGCCCGATCGCCAAGCTGGCGACTGCTCACCTCAGCCTGGGCATACCAGCGCCGCGCCTCGTCGAAGCGCGCGCGCAGCCGATAGAGATCGCCGAGATAGCACTGCAAACGGGGACGACCGGCAATCAGTTCGGCGGGCAACGCATCGATCCACTCAGCGACGGTGTCGAGGCGGCCATTGCGCAATGCCTCTTCACCTGCGGTAACGATGGCATCGGCTGCGATCGCCGTATCACCGGCGGCGAACCAGTGATAGATCGCCTCTTCGTGAGCGCCAATCTCGGCATAATGACGCGCTGCGCGCCGGTGACGAGCGGCGGTATCGGGATCGGCGCGGGTTTGCTGACGGAGAAATTCGTGAAAAAGATGGTGATACCGGTAATGGTGAGCGCCCAGCTCGACAAGGAAGAGATCGCGATCGCGCACCTGCGCCAGCAGATCGGCGCTATCGGCGGCCTGACGCACCGCATCGCATGCGGCTGCCGTCAGCAGGCGCAGCGGAGCGGTTTCGCGCAGAAAAGCAGCGATCTCAGGCGGCTGCCGGTCGAGCACATCGGAAGCGAGAAAATCGAACAGCGCAGCCAGTGACGCCGGGCCGCGGGCCAGCAATTCGCTCACGCTGCGCGCCTGCCCGCTGCGCAACCCCTGCCACACCAGTTGTAGCGCGATCGGCCAGCCTTCGGTATGGTGGTAGAGCAGATCGCGATCGGTTGCGCTGAGTGGCACGCCAAAGACATCGCTGAACAGCGCGGCGATCTCCTCGCGCTGAAATGCCAGCGTCTCGCGATGCAGCTCGAGCACCTCGCCGCGCGCGCGCCAGCGCACCAGCTCACCGCTGACGATCGGGTAACGGGTGGCGATCAGCAAACTCAACCACGGCGGCGCATAGCTAATCAGGCGTTCGGTGAGGGCGCGAATCTCGGCGGAACCAACCACAAAATGGTAATCATCGAGAATGAGCAGAGTCGGACGCTGAGCTGAACCGGCCAGCGCATTGAGCAGCCCATCGAGCGCCTGCCACCAGGTTGCCCGCTCGGCGGGACGAGCGCGCAGGGTTGCCAGCGCTTCGGGCGCGCCCTGCGGCAAGACTGGCGCGCAGGCAGCCGTCAGGTAGGTCAGGAAGGTCACCGGATCGCGGTCACTCTCGCCGATGGTATACCAGCAGATCGTGGCGCCGGAATGGGCCAGCTCAGCCAGCGCCGTGGTCTTGCCATAGCCGGCGCCGGCCTGCACCAGCGTCACCCGATAATCATACGCCTCGCGCAACCGCATCGTCACAGCCGGGCGCACGAGACGATAGCGGTGCGGTCGCGGCGGCGCGACCTTAGCCTGCAACAACACTGTCTCTTCGTGAGGCATAGTTCTGCCGAACCGGTGTTTGAAGGAAATCGTGTTTGGTATTATACCAATATCTAAGGGGTTATGGCGCGGAAGTCGGGCGGCGATGATTTCCTGCTCAATACGCTGCTGGTAGCGCAGCAGCTTCATGCGCAGGCGCCATGCACATCATCGGGTACATACAACGACGGCAAAACGATACCATTCGGCGCTATCGGATCTCATACACATAGTGTTCATCGAGCGCAATCCTGAATGTGAGACCCAATGAATCGATCGTATCGTGAACAGCAGTGTAGTCCTGATACTTTCTGGCATCAACAATCACCCATTGAACGCCAAGTTCTTTAAGCAGCGCTATGCTGTCCCTGTCAGGAAAACCCTGCATGATAGGGGCGATGCGCTGAAATTGAGGCGGCGCATACGCCGCGAAGAAGCCGCCAATGAAGGGCTTGCCATGCGCAAGTGTGAAGTAGGTGTATTCCGGAGCTGAGGCTGACGAGAAGGGAAACTGCGCGACTGCGCCATCACCGCTCTGGTTGGCCAACCAGGCATCGACCGCGCGTTCCTGAACCACGGAGAGCTGAACAGGCCCCTGGAAAAAATCGGTCAGAATCAGCGCAATGATCACGCTGCCTGTCAGCCACCTGGCAAACTGATGTTTTTGTCTTTCCAGCAGCCAGGCCATGCCTATTCCCGCCAGCAAACTGGCAAACATGATGACGAAAATGCCATATCGCATCCAAATGCGCATATTAGCGTAAAAAGGGAGATACTTAAAGAGAAAATAACCCGGCAAAGGAATAAACGTTCGTTCATGCGGATGCCAGGTTTGAAGCAATGTTGGAACGTCAACAATGACGGAATGCCCATTAATATGCAGATCAGTGCCAAGCGCAAGAGTAAATGACACGATACCCATAATGAACCAGAGGGTGACGTTGGTTCGTGATGGTTGCATTGCCTGGTTGAAGAAGGCGAAGATGGCGAGAGGCAGGGTGGCAACGCCAATATACAGGGTATTCTCAATCCATAGCCGTCGATCGAAGTGGCGGTCAATCCATTGCCCCCACAGAAAATGTCGTGGCGAAGGCAGCGCGAAATCGAGCGGGCTTGCTGACCACATGCGAACTTCTTCAAACGATCGCTGCGGCAAATTGCCTTGCGCGCTTAATTGCAAGTATGGCGCAATTGAAACAACGGCAAACAGCAAGGAAATGACAGTAAATCCGAAAATGTTTTTCCAGAATACTCTGTCTTGCCATGTGCGAAACAAAAATACATAACTAAAAATGTAGCAGATTGATAATACGAATGTCATATAGAGGTAGTATTGCGATGTTAAACCGATCAAGCCGAGCAAGCCAGCCGTAATAATGATTTCTTTCCAACGCCAGGATGGATTTCTCAGAATGCTGTCAAGCCCCATAAAGAAAAACGGAAACCATTGCGTGCCCATGAGATTGAGATGACCAAATGCGTGAGACAATCGATACGGAGCAAAAGCAAAGATAGCGCCTGCAACCATCCCGGCCCAGGCCCGCCCGGTGACCCGCTGCACCCACAGATACATCCCAAATCCAGACAGAACAAATGAGACGAAGATAGAAAAGTTGTAGCCAGCGACGGGACCTGCGACGAGACTGATCGGCATAGCAATCAACACCATCGCTGGTGTCATTTCATTGTAGGCCAGGTTCCAACCTTCAGGATAGTTGAGTATCGGGACGCTTAGCGGGTTGCTTAGGGTAGCCAGCGAATGCTGAAACCATCCGATCAACCATACAAAGTAGAAATTATCGCCTACCCAACCGATCACTGCATGGTTCATCTTCAATGTCAGCGGCCAGGTCATCAATACTGTCAGCCCGCAGAAAACGATCAGGACAATGGCGTGGCGCTGCCATAGCTTTTCGGGGATCAGGAAAGTTTTTGCAAACGCTGAGAAAATCGCCTGTGAATTCATTATTGTTATCTTAGCTTGTTCTGGCATTGAGGAGGTTGAAACAAGTTGCTGCGCATGGTTGTCTGGTCATACGGTGTTGATTATACCAAACCCCCTTGAACGAGGAGCGGTTCATCCTTACTACCCGATCCTGACAACCGCTTTACTGTGGTGTTCCGGGCGAGCGTGTCGCAAATGTCATCCGATCCGTTTTGGAATGCGGCGCCATATAGCTGGCTATGCGCCATAGCTCTTTTTGCTTGCAATGTCTTCCGCTCACTCTGCAACTGGCAACGGGTATGAGGCAGGAATGGGGTGATCCAGGCTCGCGCGCGCCTCGACCGGAAATGCCCAAAACGGCAGTCCTCCCTGAATGCGCTGGTGATCGCTGTCAGTTCGTGGCGACGACCGAAATGGTTGGGTTAGCAAATGGAATGGACAGTTGTCTGGCTGGAGCGGAGTCGGTAATTGAGCAAAGCGTCCCTATCTGAACGCGAGACGCTTTGCGTGTTGGTGAAACAGACGTTGTTTTTGATAGCCAACAGATCACCAGCGAAAGTTTCGTTATTCCCGATCGACCACAACATAGAGCATGCTGGCAACACGTTGTCCTATGACAAGGGAGCGTTGATTCACCCGGATCACCCATTGGTACAATGGATCAGGGACACGGACAAGCGCGCGATCAGGCAGCAGCTCATTGTGCCAGAGCCGCTGCAAGAGATGCGGTTCATAGCAGGCACATTCGGCGATACGACTGAGCCGACAACGTTGTCCCAGTGGCGCTGCCGTTAACAGACATTCATCTGTTGGCCTGTCTGACCGGCCTGAAATCGGGTTGCCGTGCGGACACACCGTTGCGCGACGGGTCAATTCGATGACCCGTTCATAGAAGGGCTGTGAAATCATTGGTGTTAAGCGAAGCGCTTCGCGATGAACCAGTGTCCACGGCACCCCGACCACATCGAAGAGAAACCGTTCGAGCAAGCGGTGCTGGCGTTGCGCCTCGCGAGCAAAGCGATGTCCGGTTTCGGTCAACGTGAGGATGCCCTGAGCTGTGCTCTGAATCAGGGTTCGTTGACTCAATCCGCGTAGCGCGGTGAACACGTGTGACAGGTCGTCAGGCAGACAGCGGATCAGGTGTTCGGAAGTGACAACATTGTACTCTTCCATCAGGTCGGCCAGCGCCGTCAGGCAAACGGTTTCGCTTGCTGAGAGGCGCATCATGGTAATCGATGGCATTGGTAGCGAGTTGCTGGTAAGCATACTGATGATGAAGTTGACAGAATGTTGCGGATACAGTGCCGACAGCGACGCGCCACTGCGCGTCGCTGTCGAAGGCGTTCCTTAGTCGTGATGCGCTTTGAACGGCTTCCCGCGAGGTTCGACTGCAAGATCGGGACGGGTTGTATCCATAATAATCTCGTGCAACTCGAGCTTATTGGGAGCGGTAAAGGCCTCTTTAGGCAGGGTGCCCGAGCGGGCATGCCCTTGTCGAAATTCATCGGAACGCACCCATGCCTCGAAGTGAGCGCGACTCTCCCACGTTGTAAGCACAATGTAGGGGTCGCCGGGATTGACCGGACGCAGTAGTTGGTTGCTCACAAAGCCCGGCATGCGATCGACCAGACGAGCGCGGGCGCGAAACGTCTCTTCAAACAGATCAGCATAATCGGGATGCACGTAAATGCGGTTCGCAGTGGTAATCATAGCGCCTCACTATTATGAGCCAAAACCGTAATGCCGTCGTGTTCGCAAGATCAGAGCCAGGAAAAAAGGACCACCAGCAAACGCGGTAAACAACCCTACTGGAATCTCGGCTGGCGCAGCCAGCGTGCGAGCCAGCAGATCGGCCAACACCAGCAATGTAGCGCCTCCCAGCGCGCAGGCCGGTAGCAGCCAGCGATGATCAGGCCCGATCGCAAGTCGCGCAATGTGCGGCACGATCAACCCGATAAACCCAATCGGGCCAGCCATTGCAACGGCGGCGCCGGTTGCCAGCGCTGCCAGCAAGACGGCTGCGCGCTTGACCCATTCGGTAGATACGCCAAGATGACGAGCTTCCGTTTCACCCAGCGCAAAGAGGTTTAGCGCAAAGCCAAGCCGCGGCGCCAATGCCAGCATGAGGAAGATTGGGGGAGCAGCGGCCAGGACTGTCTCCCACAATGCTCCCCCTAATCCGCCTAACGTCCAGAAGACGATTGAGCGCAATTGCGCATCATCGGCGAGATATGTCAGCAGGCCGGTTGTCGCTCCTGCCAGTGCATTGATGGCCAGTCCGACCAGCAACAACATGGCAACATCGGTTCGTCCGTGGCGACGTGACAGTCGATAGACGAGCAGGGTAACGAGCGTGCCGGACAGGAAGGCAGCCAGGGGCAAGGTGTAGATGCCAAAGGTCGCTATGCCGCTGATGATGGTAAAGACAGCGCCGAGAGCTGCGCCGCTGCTTACGCCGATCAGGCCGGGATCGGCGAGCGGGTTGCGAAAAATTGCCTGGAGGAGCGCGCCGCTCACTGCCAGCGCAGCGCCAACCAATCCTCCCAACAGCACTCGCGGCAGGCGAATGTTCCAGAGCACCGCTAATTGCTGCTGGGGAATTGTTGCCTCAGGCAACAACCCAATTTTGTGCAAGATGATCATCACGGCTGCATCAGGCGGCACGGCGACAGCTCCAATTCCCACGGCCAGCAGGATCACACCTGTGAATGTTGCGGCCAGCGCGGGGAAAAACCAGCCGCGTCGCAGGGCAAAGGCTTGTTGCTGACCAGGGGCGACTGCTGTGACCTTCATGATCCCCCCGTTTGAGCGACAGCGCTGCGAAATGCTCTCACCAGATCGGCCAGGGCCTGGCCGGCCCGCGGTGTCATGCCGTTCAGGTACAGATCATCAAGATCAATCACTCGTCGTTGCTGGCCGGCTGGAGTATCGGCCAGCCCCGGAATTTGCAATAGTCCATCGATGCCGCCGACCGACTCCAGGCCTTTGGTAAGCACGAGCAAGACATCCGGTTGAGCGGCAATGACAATTTCGGCGCTCAGCGGGGCATAGTTCACAATGCCTGCTTCGGCGCCTACATTGATGCCGCCAGCAGCGGTAATCATTGCGTCGATTGCTGTGTTGGCGCCGGCTACCTGCTGCACGTCAGTGCCGCGCAGATAGAGAAACATCACTCTGGGCTGGCGAGGTAGCGCGCTGGCTTCGGCGCGAGCCTGGGCAATCTCAGCTTCCACTCGCGCGGCCAGTTCGTAGCCGCGCTGCGGAATGCCAAGCGCGCGGGAGACGAACAAAATCTTCTGCGCCGGCGATTCAAGCGTCGGTGAACTGGCTGTCAGCGCGATCGGTATCCCGGCAGACCGAATCTGGGCCAGCACTTCCGGTGGTCCAGCCGTCTCTGTTCCGATCACGAGGGTTGGATTCAGCGACAGAATCCCTTCAGCGTTTAACCGGCGCTGATATCCAATGCTGGGGAGGGCCTTTGTCTTGTCAGGCGGATAAGTGGCGCTAATATCTACGCCAACCACGTAATCACCCATGCCTAGCGCGAAGATGATCTCTGTAATATCGCCGCTAAGACTAACGATTCGGTCAATTGATTCGATAACGACAGTTTCACCCTGATAGTCGGTGATCGTTGCCGGTAGGGCTGGTTCCAGTCGTGTTGCCGCGGCAGGAGCCGGGGCCGCAGTGGGAGCCGGGGCCGCAGTGGGAGCCGGGGCCGCAGTGGGAGCCGGGGCCGCAGTGGGAGCCGGGGCCGCAGTGGGAGCCGGGGCCGCAGTGGGAGCTGGCGCCGCGCTCGACCCGTTTCCGCAAGCGCCCAGTAACCCAACAACCAGTAACAGTAGCAGCAGTCTATGCAGCTTCAGCGCCATAGGAAGAATCGCTCCTTGTCAGATCAGCGGGTAAACTGAGTACCAGTGGGGCAAACATCCGCGGATGCTGTTGCACGGTGATTGGCACCCCATATACATCGCTCAGCAGTTCGGCTCGCAACACATCCCACGGCGCGCCGATGGCGCGCAGGATGCCTTGATCCATCACTCCGATCCGGTCAGCGTAGAGCGCAGCCAGGTTGATGTCGTGCAAAACGACCAGGGCGGCGCCACCCTGATCGGCCGCGCGACGGGTCAGTTGCAATACTCGATGCTGATGACGGAGATCGAGCGCCGCCGTTGGTTCATCGAGCAGCAAGACTGGCGCGGTTTGGGCCAATACCCGCGCCATCTGCACTCGTGCCTGTTCGCCTCCAGAGAGCGTGGGCAGTGGACGGGCGGCAAATGACGCAGTTTCGGTCTGCGCCAGCGCGTCCTGCGCAATTGCGCGATCACGCTCGCTTTCCGTATCCCCGCGCAGATGCGGCGCTCGGCCCATGAGCGCCACTTCGAGCGCGGTGAAGGGAAAGGTGACGATTACCTGTTGGCGAAGAACGGCGCGTCGTTGCGCCTGCGCGCGGGCCGATAATCGGTCAAGCGGTTGCCCTGAAAGCCAGATCGTGCCGCTGGTGGGCGGTAAATCACCCGCCAGAAGACTCAGCAGCGTGCTCTTCCCGGCGCCGTTAGGGCCAACCAGCGCTACTACCTCTCCTGCGGAAAGGCTCAGCGAGACTGATCGTACCAGCCAGCGTCCGTCGAGGCGATAACTGATGTTGTCGGCAACCAGCAGTTCCATATCAACGGCCTTTCGTTGCGATGTATGCTAAGCGACAAGGTTAGAATATACTAATTTCAATGGTTTGTCAACTAAAAACTTGAAAAATTATCAACACGAGTTCTGTCTGCCTCACGACGACCATGCAAGAAGTCTGTGCCAGATCACGCATCCTGACCGCTCCTCATGTCAGCAGCGGAGAGTTTTCTGATCGGTGTCACATATTTTCACGAAGCGCCCTTCGCTCTTGCTAGCAGAGGGCATCGCAAAACGCGGGAGCGTGCCGCGCCCCCATCCCCGCGTGAGCGGACACCCCCATGTCATGGCGAGGGCGCGGAGCACCCGCAGCAATCCCCTGCGAGAGCGGTTCAAGGGCGGACAGAACGTATGATCGGTACGGCGTTCCATGGCTTGGGGACGCCTTAGACGCCCTCAACCCCTGTCCCCCTCTCCAACCGCAGGTGGAGAGGGGGAACGTAACCCCAAGCCTGTGCCGTTCCGATGAGGCAAAACGAGGCTGGCGCACATGTTTTTTGTCCGTCCTTAAAGCGAGAGCGGGAAGGGTGCCGTGAGCGTGATCCTCGCGCCGGCGCAGGAGATTGCCACGCCGCCTGCGGCGGCTTGCACTGACATAAGGAAAGCGGGAGCGTGCCGCGCCGCGATGCCTCCTTGTAGCGCTCGGTATGTCTTCCCGCGATATACCTTCACGCAAGGCGGAAGGATATACATGCTTCTGTTCCCTCTTGACACTGCACCATCAACCGTCGTACAGTAAGGCACAAGCGGAAAGGAGGCCAACGATGGCCACTGCGCATCAACATGCTCTTGAACCAGATGACCGGCGGCTGGCGCTGATCTGCAAGGCGCTCAGCAATCCGGTGCGCGTCCAGATCCTCCGCTATGTGCTGCGCCACCCCGGCTGCATTGTGAACCAGATTCTGCTCCACATGCCTGAAGATGGCCCCCATGCCCAATCGACCATTTCCCAACATCTGCGAGTGCTGCGCGATGCCGGTCTGATCGAGACGTATGACGATGGCGCCGCTGTCTGTCATCACGTGAACCCGGCCAGTCTGGCATGGTTGCGTGAGTATCTGGGGCAGTTGCAGGATGGGGATGGCGGGCTGCGCGCGGCTCGTGCCGGGTCGAGGTGGTCATGATGCCCGATTTGCTGACTCGCGTCGAACAGGCAGTGGCGGCTGCTGAACAGGAAGCGCTGGCAATTGCCGGTGGCGAGGCGTGGTGTCAATTGCAGCGAGATGGGCGCGTGACCGGCGGCGTGAAGTATAGCGAAGGGAAACTGGCGGCGTTGATGGCGCTCCGTCGCCAGTTGCGCGCCGCTGAGCCAGCGGCCTGGACGCAGCTTCTGATGGCTGAACTGGCCCGGTGGCAAGAGGCGCTCACGCACATCCGGCGCCAGCCCCAGCCATCGTTGCCCTGGCTGGCCTATCGACAGGGTGGCGTAGACGCGCTGGCCGCGTTGCGCGATGATGCGTAATCAATCAGGGCGCTGCTGCCATCTGTTCGCCATAAGCATAACGCATACGCCAGTGCGCCGTTGAGCGCATCGATCCGCGCGATCCACACCTCACCCATACCGCTCCAGTCGTCGCGGTGATCGTCGATGACGATCGCGGCTAGCGCCAGCGGCCAGTCGGGTCGCCCGTTGCCATCGCCGGCAATCTGTTCGTATTGCGCCGCGCGCCGGCTCAATGGCACGCGCAGCGTCTGCCAGGCGGCTGGCCCAATCACGCCAGCCGTGACCGCAAAGGTCTCGCCTTCGCAGTCGAGCAGCCAGAGCCGTAGCCAGTGGCCGCTGCCGTCGCCGAACAGGTCGATGGCAAGCGCGTCGGCGTCGGCGGGAAGCGGTATTGGTTCGGTCAGCGCCTGTGCAAGGTAGTCGTTGTCGCGTGTGGTGAAGCGATAGCTGATCCGAATGGCCTGCGCTGCGTAGTCGAGCGAACCGTTCGGTTGCGCGGGGCGCTGCCAGCGCAGCGGCTGATCGCCGGCAAGGAGCAGGCTGCGGCTGATCGGCTCGATTCGTTCGGCAGTTTGCGCGCCGCGCATTTGCCGGGTCAGTTCGCGCAAGGCGCGCGAGACCGGCTTGGGCGCGCTGAAGTCGGCGCGTCCGCTGCCGTAGGCGAACAGACCATACGGATTGTGCGGATCGTCTTTGAGCATGTACCAGAAGGCGTGACTGATGCCTCCCTGCCAGAGTGCGAGATAGGCGCGAGCGAGGTAATCGGCCTGTTGCGCAGCATCGGTCAGGCCGAGCGGATCGCGATCGCCGGGGCCGCTGGCCCAGCCAAATTCGGTCACCCAGATCGGTTTTGGCCCATAGCGCGCAGCCACCGCTCGCGCGCCATCGGCTGCGGCGATCAGATTGCCCTCATCCGGGTCGAGCGGATCAACGTAGGGATGGATGGCAATCACGTCGAACGCCTGCCAGCCGCCGTAGACAGCGATCGCCTCCAGGAAGGCGGTGTCGAACGGATTGATTCCGCCCAGCACAATGGTGGCGGTCGGATCAATGGCGCGAATGGCGGCTGCCGTCTTGATCAGCAGGCGAGTGTAGCGTTCCGCATCCGGTGCCGGACGCCAGAACGCGGCCTGATCCGGCTCGTTCCAGATCTGCCAGTGTTTTACCAGATGTTTGTAGCGCTGTACGACGGCGCTGGCGTAGGCCACGAACGCGGTTTCATCCGGCGGCGCAAAGGAGATTAAATCAGGCCGATCGGTTGGATCAGGGGTTGCCCAACCAACCGATGGCCCCAACACGCCCAGAATATTCAGGCGCTGGCGATGAAGCGCGTAGAGCGCGGCATCGGTGAATACCCAATCCCAGGTGGCGGGATGGGGCTGAATCCGGTGCCAGTGCAGGTCTTCGCGCACCCACTGCGCGCCGAGATCGGCGACGATCGCTGCCGGGATGGGCATCGTTGCAGCGTCAGGGTAGCGTGTGGCCAGGTGGCTGTTGATCCCGATCGCGAGCGGCCCGATCGGGGCGCGGACTGCAATGGGCGCAGTGAACCGCGCTGCCGACAGCGGCGCGCTGGCGGTGAGCGGCCAGGCCAGCCCAATCAGCAGCAGCAGGCTGGCGAGTCGTTGCCAGCGCCTGACATAGCGCCTACCGGCCATCATGCGCGCACCCGCACTCACATCGATAAAGCTGATGTTCCAGCCATCCCTGACCGGTGAGACGCCAGCAGGTCACGCCAGCGACCGGCTGGAAGCCGCAACGTTTGGCCAGTCGGCGCGCAGCGTGATGTTGGGGCGCGATCCAGGCTTCGAGCTGACGCAGGCCATATTCGCTACCCAGGAATGCGATCACCTGACCCAGAGCCTCAGTCATAAATCCCTGCCGGGTCGAACGCTCCTCCAGCCGACCCTCGATTGTCGCTGTCTGCCGTAGCGCGCGATCGATCGGATCGATCCAGATGTCGCCGCAGACGCGGGTCGGCGCTTCGTCCTGCCGCCCCAGAAAGAGGCGCAGGCTGCGTCCCGCCGCGCGCGCTTCGGCTTCAGCCGCCAGCCGACGACGTTGCCCTTGCAGGGTGAAGAAATCTGCCGGCGGCGCCGGCAACCAGTCTTCGCCGAATGTCCAGGCGCGACGGAAGTAGCCGCGCACCGCTTCGTTCGCCGATGGCGGCATCACCTTGAGCCAGAGACGCGCTGTTGTCAGGATGATCGTTCCTGTCTCATTCACCGCTTGCTCTTTCCGCAATCTCGATCGGTTCCATTTGGTTGCTGATCACCGGCGCCAGATCACTCCCCGGCGCAATCGCCAGCGCCGGCGGGAACTGAAAGCTGCCGGCGGTTGTCGGCATGGCGGTGATGATCAGCCGATAGACCCCAGCCGCAACGTGGATGCCGCCGATCCGCGCCTGTCGCCGTTCGCGATCGAGCAGCAGATACGGGAATCGGCCATCGGTCACTCCCGCTACCGGAATGAGACCCGCCGGCAGCGAGATCGTCGTATCGAGCCGAAACAACGGCTTGCGCGCGAGCAGCAACACTTCGATCTGCGCCGGCTGATCAATCGTCAGCGGTTCAGCGTCATTCAGCAACCGCATGCGCAGGCGTAGATCGGCGCTGGGCGACTCGGCTTGAGTCGCCGGACTGCGCGCAGCTACCAGCGCGGCGCTGTTGCCGGGTTCGATCCGCAGCGTTCCCCCCGGCAGGCGGAAGCGTTCGACCTGCTCGATCGGACGATCTGGATTCAGCGGTTCGCCATTGTGCAGCGCGCGCGTCTGACTCTCTGCCATCAGCAGCGACGAGCCGAGCGCCAGAGCCACGCGCGCCGCTTCATACGGCGTTGGCCAGCCATCGACCTGCCAGCGTCGCAAGAGCGCCGCCCGCCAGGCAGACAGGCGCGGCTCAGTTGGCCGGTCGAGCGTGAGTGCCTGCACAACGCTGGCGCTGACGGCCAGGGCGCTGGGGGGCAGGCCGCTTGCGCCGGCCCATGGCAGATCGCTATCGGTGATGCTCCAGAATGGGCGCAGAATCTCCTGACGGCGATCGGACTGGCGCAGCGCAGTGAATGCTCGCCCGGCTGCGCCGAGACCGGTCTGCGCTGGCGAACCGATACTTCTTGTTCCTGTCAGTGACATAACATAATCGATGTAGGCCTGCAAGTCTGCCGGTTGTCGCCCATACACCTGGCGCAGATAGCGTTGCGCCGCATCGATCAGCGCACTGATGTCAGCAGCAGGTTGCGCGAAGCGACCGAGCGCTTCAAGCGCGAACGCAGTGACAAACGGATCGGAGTGCTGGTTTGGCCACCATCCCCAACCGCCATCAGGATTGCGCAGGCTGCGGAGCTGGCGCGCAGCATTGCTCGCCTGGTCGCGCCAGAAGCGGGCATCGGCGTCGATTGCCGCAGTGCGAGCCAGTTCATTGCTGATGATGAGGGCCGCGGCCAGCATCTCGGCGGTGGGCGCAGGCTGTTGCAGCAGGCGCTGCGCCTGATCGCCGAGCGCGGCGCGCGCGCTGGCTGCGACGGCGACGTCGTGTTCTCCGGCGGGCAGGGTCAGCTCAATCGGCTGCGCCGAGACGCGCGTCTGAGTTGTCGCTGGCGGCGACCGCTCGCGCAGCACCGGAATGGCGTATTCTATCGGCGGCAAGGCGCGTTGAACGATCACTTCGTAGCGCAGACCGACAATCTGCGCCTGCGCTTGCGGCTGCAACGTCCAGGCCAGCGTGACCGTTGATCGGGCCGGGATGATCGCTTCTTGCTCAAGCGGAGTGAGGAGAACGCCGCCGCTCAGCCATAAGCGAGCGCGGATCGAGCGCGCCTGCTCATCGACATTGCGCGCGATCAGGGTAGCAACGGCAGTGTCGCCGGGACGCAGCGCCGGCAGCGGCGCAGCAACGACTTCAATCGGCTGATTAGTGCTGAGCGTAGCGCTGGCCACGGCTGCTCTGCCTGTCGGATCAAGCGTAATCACATCGATCCGCCAGCGCCCTGGCTGGTTCGGCAGCGGAATGGTCAATGCGGGCTGGTCATCGTTCGTGACAGTCGTTGCCGGCGCAACGATCCCGGCCAGCGCGCCGAATGGCTGGACGTTGCTGGCCCAGCGACGGAGATCGATGGGCGGCGTATGCTCAGGCGCGAGCAAAACCAGCGCCTGATCAGCGGCAGCGGTGACCGTCAACGTGGCGGTGCTACCGGGCAGAAACTCGCGCTGACTCAGGGTAAGGATCGGATTCGGCGGCGGATCGATCTGAACAGTGGCGCTGGCGCTCCAGACTCGCACCCCGTCGTCGATCAGCGCCGTGATCGTGGTGATCGGCGCATCAGTATCACTGATCGGCAACGTGAAGATAACGCCGGGCCGGGCGTTGAGCAGTTCGGTGCGCAGCGCGTCGCCTTGCCCGATCACCAGCAGGGTCGTGCCGCCGCCGGTCGGCCCGCTGATCATCAGGCGGGCCACGTCGCCGCGGCGATACACTGCGCGGTCGATAATCAGTTGCGGTTCAGCGGTGACAATGCTGGCGCCCGCTACCCAAATCGATGTTCGCGTCAGACTGTTGCTGGTCTGCGCTACCAGCTCGTACCGTCCGGGGGCCAGTGTCACCAGTTGGATCGTCGCCTGACCTGCGCGATCGGTGCGGATGCGGCGGCTGAGCACCGGCGGCTCATTCGCCGATCGGCGCGCATCGAGCGTTACGATCGTGTCAGCGAGCGGCTGGCCCTCGCCATCCTGGGCGCGGATCGTCACGATAGCGCGCTCATTGCGATCGATCAACGCCGGCGCGTCAATGATCAGCCGCGGACTGCGCGGGGTGATGATGCCGCTCGCGGTCTGCTGAAGCTGCTCGCCACTCGGCAGCGTGACTGTAATCTCGGCCTCATACCTGAGCGGGCGCAACAGATTTTCGCTGGCAGGCAGACCAATCGTTACTCGCCCGCTCTGATCGGTGATTGCGCTGCCCTGGCTTTCACTGGCCGGGCCGAGCGGCTCGCCGTCACTGCCGTCGAGGTCGATCCGGGTCAGCGCGATGAGGCGCAGACTCCAGCGCGCCACGGCGCCGCTTACCGGCAACTCGTTCTGGGTCACATCAACGTGCAGGCCAGACGGGCGAGCAGGCGTGACGCGAGCCACCGCGCCGGCAGACGGAACGCTGATCTGGAGCGGCAGGGTCTGCTGACTATCGCCGATCGTGACGCGCAACGTGTAGCTTCCCGGCGCGGCCAGCGCTGCCAGCCGCGCGCTGCCGGTCAACTGACCCTGCTCATCAATCGCGCAGCTCACGCCGCTCAATTCGCTCACGCCCTCCGCGCCCTGCAGCGCGAGCGCGCAAGCGCTGATTGACGGCATCGCCAGCCGTCCATCGGGTTGCCGTTCCCGCACCAGCCCGCTCACTCTGACAATTCCGCCAGGGCGATAGCTCGCTCGGTCAAGGGCCAGCAGCGCCTGCACGGCTGGCGCGATGTCAGGCATTTTCATGCGCAGTAGCCCTGGCTCGTTGCCTTCAGCTACCACGATCAGATCAGACGCGGCGCGCAGACTGATCGCGCCTGCGCCGGTAGTGGGCAGCGTCACGCGCCATACGCCCTGCTCGTTGCTGACGCCGCGCGCCAGCAGCGTTTCACCGGCGTACAGGGTCAGCGGCACATTTGCCGCCGGAAGGCCGGAGCCACTGCTGGTCACCCAGAAGATGATCTCGCGATCGCGCATCGTGTGACTGATCCGCAGCGGCGAGATCAGCAAGAGGCGATCGACCCGCGGCCCGACGCTGGTCGTCAGCCGCAGATAATACGCGCCAGGCGCGAGCGGATCGCCGGCGCTGTTGGCCGTGATTGGCATCAGACTCTGAACAGTGACATCGGGCGGATCGCTCAACGCTTCACGCCAGGCCCGCATAAGCGGTTGCGCATACCGTTCAGGCACGAATCCCGGCCATTCGGCGGGGCGGAGCAACAGCGCGCGCAGCACTGTTGTCGCGTCGAGTCGATAGAGCTGCGCATCAATGCTCGGCACATTAACCCGCTCAAGCGTGACGGCTACCGGTGTGTCAGGCGCAAAATACAACAACGTCTCGCCGGGAATCCGCAACGATGGCGGCGCGCTGGTCGCGCGCACATTCAGTCGAATCTCGTCGCGCAGCCGCGCGCCGCTGCGGTCTGGCGTGCCCGCCGCAATCGTCAGCGTATAGGTTGTTGCCGCCTGCAACACTGGCCGGATACGGGCCTGTGTCTCATCAACCAGCAGCTCGAAGTCAGCAACCGGCGGCTCGAAGCGGATTCCTGCCCGCAACCCGGCCTCATCCATCGGCGTGCTGAAGATCAGCCGGATCTCCTGACCAGGCGCCAGGGTCTGGCCCTGTCCCGGCGAGGCAGCGATGAGCGCCGGCTCTGGTTCGACGTGAAATTGCCAGCTCACCGGATCGGCGTCCGGCGGTTGCAGGCGAATCTGATAGGTCTGCCCCGGAACCCAGCCGTCGTGCGGTTGAAACGTCACTACGTAGCGACCATCCTGGAACGCGCTGCTGAAGGCGCCGCTGGTAGCGGGAATGATGTCGAGCGCAGAACTGAGCAGGCGCGTGTCGATTGGGGCATTCAAGATGAGCGTGAGCGCTTGGGATGGATTGACCCAGCGTGCATCCGGCGACGGCGATAGCTCGATCAACTTCGGCCATGGCGTGGCGAACTGCCATTCAAACGGTTTCCCCGCCTCAATTCCGCGCAGATCGGTCAGCTCCGCAGCCAGCGTGAGCGTATAGGTCGTTGCCGCCGTGAAAGGGCGGACGGGCTGCAACAGCAACGTGCGCTGATCGAGCCATTGACCGTTCAACGGCCAGGCCGGCGAGAGACGCGCGATATCGAGCGCTGCCGGTTGCCCGACTGTCTCAGCAGCCACCATCGGCTGGCTGAAGATCAGCGCAATCGGCGCATCGAGCTGACGCGGCGGCAACGCCGCAATCACCGTTGGTTGGGCGGCAGTCGTGAATTCAAACAGCGCTGGCGCTGCCAGCGGCTTCCACCAGCGGCTCTGCGCATCAGCCGTCACCAGCACCCGATACGTTGTTGCCGGTTGCAGGCTCTGCGTCGGCACAAAGCGGACGACGCGATAATCAGCCTCCCATTCCAGCGCGCCTGCCAGCGCCGGCTCGATCCGGATCGAACGCGCCACCGTGATCGGATTCATCGGTTCACTGAACGCCAGGGTGATCGCGCTGCGCGGCGGCACCGCAACACTCTGCGGCAATGGATCGCGCAGTTGCACGGTTGGCGTTGCCGCCCATGGTCCCAGCGGCGCCAGCCAGCGCGCAATCAGCCCGCCGATCAGGATGACCACCACACTGGCCAGCATGATTATCCAGAGTCGGGCCAGAACGCGCACCCAGCCCAGCATGCCTGCTCCCACTCGCTCGCGCTTCTCTTTCTCGGAACTGGTGTTAGTATACCATTGCCGCTGCCAGCAGGGTACTGCGATGTTGATCCATCCACTCTGCCAGCCACTGACCCTGACCGAGCAACTCGAGATGGTAATCAGGATCGGCATCGGGGGTATTGAGCGTCCGTCGCAGATTCCCCTGCAACCAGACCACTTCCAGCATCGCGGGCAACGCCTGCGCCTCGCTGCGCGACAGCGGCGAGATTGCGTTGTAAGCGGCCAGAAACAGGCGCGCCCGCTCAAGGTCAAGCGGCGCGCGATAGACCCCCCACATCGGCCAGTTAGGCGGCGGGGCGCCGACCGCCATATCGACCAGCGCATCAGCCAGATCAACCAGGCGAGCGTCAATCCCGATCTGGTCGTAATCGATCAGCGCCGCCACCGCATCGCCGCGAAAGATTAGATTATCGCGATGAATATCACCGTGAATCAGCAGATGGGGCAGCGCCGCATACGCCTCATCGCTCAACTGTCGCCGCAAACTGGCAATCCGCTGCTCGTACCAGTGCAACGGCGTCATGAGATCGCCCAACAGATCGCGCGTGATCAAACGCTCGGTCAGACTGCTCAAACCAGACGGCAGATAGCGCGGCGGCGGGGGCGGCGGCGGATCAGGAAAATTGATCACCGCGCGATGATAACTGGCCAGCACCCGGCCAATATCGCTCAACTGGCGCGGGCGCGCCGGATCAAACTCATCACCGATGATGAAGACGCTCAGCTCATAGACCTTATCGCCCAGCACCACAATCGTGTCACCGCTACGGCTGGCCAATACTCGCGGCGCCGGAAACCCGCGCTGTCGCAGCCAGGCCAGCAACCGATGTCGGGTCAGGATGGACTGCAACCCTGCATAGCGACGATTGCGCCTGAGCACAAACCGTCCAACACTCGTCTCGACAAATGCCGTCTCATTGATCGCGCCATGGCTGGCGGGCCGGCTCGAACGCAACTCGCCAACGTCGTAGCAGGCCAAAACGCGGGCAATATCATCGTGGGTCAGCATTGGGCAACCTCATGGCAATGCTACCCTCCCATTGTAACATCAGCAGTATCGTCGTCGGATGGATACCGTTTCGGTTGATGTTGGGGCTTGTCGTCGCCGTCCTCCCCCGCGCGAGCGGAACCCCCCCCGTGTCATTGCGCGGGCGCGCCAGCGCCCACTCCTGCTGCTCCCCTCCCAGCGGGAGAGGGGCTGGGGGTGAGGGAGTGAAGCCTGCACCACAAAGGCACAAAGGCACAAAGGTTACGATGCTGGATGGCATTGCGCGGGCGCGCCAGCGCCCACTCCTGCTGCTCCCCGCTCCCAGCGGGAGAGGGGCCGGGGGTGAGGGCGAGCAGCGGGCGCGGGGCCGGGGGTGAGGGCGAGCTGGGGAGCGCCCGCCGCTGCTCCCCACGAGATGGGGAGTGATGTCTACAATCCCGGCTAGCGATGGATGTGGCCCTTCACCCATCGAATCACCTGCTCGGCCTGGGCAAGCGCCTCGTGATACTCTTCGCGGCTTACCGGCGGCGCCAGACCTGGATAGCGCGCGAATACGGCAAATGGCGTCAGCGCTTCAGCCGCGCGAACTTCTGCCGGTATTGAGAGACCGGAGCGTTCAAGCAGCGTCAACAGAGCGGCGAGGTCATGCACGTAGGGAAACTCTACCCGGCGATGAATGAGCAACGCCTTAATGGCCTTTTCCGCAGCCTGCTGCGCGTGAAAGCAGAGGTCTTCCAGATAGACGCCCTCTTGCTCAACCCGCGCCTGAAGCAGGCTGCTCTGCGCCCGATTAAGCCACTCGCGAGGATCATCAGGAGGGTAGCGCTGCGGCACGATAGACCTCCTTGCCCTCACGCAGCGCCGGCGCGATGATGAGACAGTGAGTCGCGCGGTGTTGCGCTACCTGTTCAGGCGTGACCAGAATGATGTCTACGGCGCGCCCGACGCCGTGCAGGTTGCGGTAAATCTCGCCGGCTACCTGGCGTGGGTTAAAGTCGCCGCGCTTGATGACCAGGAGATCAATGTCACTATGCGCCGACATCGTTCCGCGCGCTGCTGAACCAAACAGGATGATCTGTTCGGGCTGCGCGATCTGAACGATGCGCCGCACCACTTCCTGCAAGATGGCATCATCGAGGGTTGTCGGTAGCGCCGATGGTGTTGTCATTGCGCCTATCGCTGTGTGTTGAATAGCCAGTGTCTTGAGTATAGCACACTGCTGATAGTCACGCCGCCGCGACTCATGTTCAGCGCAGGGTCAGTGCGTCAACGCCCGCCGCACTCCCCTACGACAGCGGGAGTCATGCCTCAGCGCCCTCTTCTGCTCCCAGCAGGAGCGGGGCCGGGGGTGAGAGCGCGCGGGCGAGGGTTGCACCACAAAGGCACAAAGGCACAAAGGTTTCGCTAGTGGATGGCATTGCGCG
>FWWL01002197.1_pt1 | contig 41933 bp, 37 predicted proteins | sample 2228331 | NCBI WGS metagenome assembly FWWL01 (sample SAMEA103939775, study PRJEB20133) | metagenome
CAGGCGCGGCGACGGCCAGCGCGCCCCCGGCCGCCACCGCGATGCCGCTGCTGATCGCCGCGCCGGCGCCCAGGGCCGGACCGCCGGTCACCAGCGCCGAGGCGAGGTTCGGGATGAAGATCGCCAGCATCGCCAGCAGCAGGGACGCCGCCAGGATCGCCAGGGCTTCGTAGAGGTCGGGATTTCCGGAGGGCTGGAGCTGGTCGAACACCGACCGGGCGCCGGACACCACGATGGCCAGCGCCAGGGTCTTCAGGCCAGAGGACACCACGAAGCCCAGGGGGCGCTCCGCCAGAAACGAAGACTTCGACCAGATGCCGAAGGGCAGCAGCACGAAGCCGCCCAGGGTCACGATCTTGAACTCGAGCAGGGTGACGATGATCTGCAGGGCCAGGATCGCGAAGGCGAGCATGATGCCGATCATCGCCAGGCCGAGGATCAGGGCGTCGGTAAGGGCGCCGACCACGTCGAGGCTGTTCTCGCCGAACGCCGGCGTGTCGCCGAGCGCCTTCACGATCTCCCAGCCCTGCTGAAGGATGGCGCCCGGGTTGAGGAAGTCGGCGCGGGACAGACCGCCGCCGCCTGCGGTGAGGCCGAGGTCGACGAACCCCGCCTGGATCATCAGGCTCAGCTGTTCCCAGTCGTTGATCAGGTAGGCGAAGGCGCCGATCAACAGCACCTTGCCGAAGCCGCTCGCCAGCACCTCACGGTTCGAGGACAGCGCCCACTGGATGCCGGTCAGCGCGACGACCAGGGCGATCATCACCCCGAACACGCCATTGACCGGACCTTGCAACGCCGCGAACCCGGCCGAGACGGTGTTCGAGAACACCGTCATCAGGTCGTTGGGCGTCTGCATGCTGACGTTGGCCATGGCGGGGACTCAGCGCCGCGGGGTGTAGGGATCGAAGTCGGGGTTCGGGATGGTCGTGGACTCCCGGCCCCAGAACCGCCGGCGCGCCTCCGCCCCGGCCGCGCGCTCCGCGGAGCGACGCGCGGCCTCCTCCGCCATCAGGCGGGACTGGGCCATCAGGATGGTGCGCATCGAGCCCAGGTCCTCCGCGAGCACGGCCAGGACCTGGGTGGAGGATTGGATCGCCGCGGTCTGGCCGCTGGCGCTCTGGCTCGCGGAGACCGCGCCCTTCAGGCGAGCGCCGCGGCCCTGGGCCAGCCGCTCCAGCTCCGCCGCGGTGCGAGCGAGGTCTTGCGCCGTGTCGCGGGCCTTGGCGTTGCGCTTCTGGGCCTGTTCCAACGCCTGGCGCGGGTCCAGGCCCTTCATCGTCTGGGGATAGAGCTGCTCGAAGTCGCGTTGCAGGCCCTCCACGTCGGCGGCGACGCCCTTCACCGTGCGCGCCAGTTCGCCGATATCGCGCAGCGTCTCGCTGGTCTCGGTGAGGTGGCTGTACGGGGAGGACGCCAGCTCGCGGGCCTGGTTCGCGAGCGCGCGGGCCTCGTTGGCGAGGCTTTCCAGCTGGCGGGCGGCCTGAAGGGCGTTCTCGAGGTGGTTCTTCGGATCGAAGACCACCTGCTGCGCTTGCGCAGGCTTCGGGTCGGCGCAGGCCGTGGTGGTGAGCAGCACGGCGGCCAGGGCGAGATGCGCCCTATTCCGCCGCAAGCGCGGGCTCGGCGAGGCAGTCGAAGAGCGGGTCCACATGTTGGACTCCCTTTGCGGTGAGGAAGGCGCGGGCGAAGGCTTCCGGTCCGGCGCGCTCGAGCACGGCGTCGATCAGCCGGTGGTCTTCGGGACTCGAGGCGCCGCAGAGCGCCAGGCCGATCCCCGTCAGCTTGAGGTCGAAGAGCCGGCGGCCCTGGGGCTGGCGCCAGTAGTAGGCGCGCTTGGGGGTCGCAAACGCGATGAGCTCCAGTTGGCGGCGGTTCAGGCCGAAGGCGCGGTAGAGGTCCGCCGAGGCCGGTTCGAGCGCCCGCGGGTTCGGCAGGAACACCTGGGTGGGGCAGGACTCCACCAGGCTGGAGGCGATCGAGGAGGCGGCCACGTCGTCGAGGCTCTGGGTGGCGAACACGACCGCCACCCGCTTCTTGCGCAGCGTCTTCAGCCATTCGCGGATCTTGGCGGCGAAGGCCGTCTCGCCCAGGAACAGCCAGGCCTCGTCCAGCACCAGCAGGGTCGGCCGGCCATCGAAGTCGCGCTCCAGGTGGTGGAAGAGCGCCTGCAGCACCGGCCCCATCGCCGAGGGCGTGGCCATCAGCCGTTCGAGCTCGAAGGTGTCGAACCGGGTGGGGGCGAAGGCGTCCTCGGCGCCGTCCAGCAGGGCGCCGTGCGGGCCCTTCAGGGTGATCGGTTCCAGGGCGGCGGCGACGGCGCGGTCCTGCACGAGGGCGCAGAAGACCGTCAGCGTGCGCTGGGACGGCGGCGCATCCGCCATCGCCTTCAGCGCCGCCCAGATCTCCTCGCGGATGCGCGGCGTGGGCTGGAGGCCCGCACTGCGTACGGCTTCGCCCAGCCATTCGGCCGCCCAGGCGCGCTCCGCCTCGTCGTCGACCCGGCCCAGGGGCTGCAGGGCGAAGGGCTGTCCCGGCTCCAATGCGCGCCAGGCGCCGCCGGCCGCCAGGGTCGCCGCCCGCGCGCTACGCCCCTTGTCGAGGAACACCACGCGGCCTTCGGGGTAGCGGAACCACTGCAGGGCCAGGAAGGCGAGCAGCGCGCTCTTGCCCGACCCGGTGGGACCCACGACCATGGCGTGGCCGACGTCGCCCACGTGCAGCACCATCCGGAAGGGCGTCGAGCCCGTCGTCCGCGCGACGCTGAGCGGCGGCCCGCCCAGGCAGGGATCGCAGGCCGGGCCGGCCCAGGCCGCGGAGACCGGGAGCAGGTCCGCGAGGTTGAGGGTTGAGACGAGGGGCCGCCGGACATCCGCATAGGGCTCGCCCGGGATCGATCCCAGCCAGGCGTCGACGGCGTTCAGGTCCTCGATCCTGGCGACCAGGCCCTGGGCGTTGAGCGCCGCGGTCACGGCGCGGGCCTTCTCCGCGGCCACGGCCGGATCGTCGTCGGTGACGGCGATCGTCAGCGTGAGGTAGCCGAAGGCGCAGGCGTCCGAGCCGAGCGCTGCCAGCGCGCCGTCGCACTCGTCGGTCTTGCCGGCCGCATCGGTATCGAGGAGCGGAACCTCCTCCTTGGTGATGGCCTCCCGAAGTAGAACACCGACACCCTTGCGCTTGGCGAACCAGCGCTTGCGCAGCTTGACGATCTCGCGCTCCGCGTCGGCCTTGTCGAGGGCGATCCAGCGGGCGGTCCAGCGGTACTCGAACGGCAGGACCGACAGGGCGTCCAACAGCCCCGGACGTGTCGCCGCCGGAAGCGAGCGGACAGACACGACCTTCAGCCATCGGTCGCCGAGCCGGGGCGCGACGCCGCCCGTGAGCGGCGTGTCCGCCAGGGCGGCGTCCAGGAACACCGGCAGGTGCGCCGGATCCACGGGATGGTTCGCGTCCGAAACGCAGGCATGCAGCCAGGTGACGAGCTCGGCGTCGGCCAGCGGTCGGGCTTCGAGGAGGGCGTCGGCCAGCAGGTCGAGCACCGTGTCGACCTCGCGCCGGAAGGCGTCCAGCGCCGTGCGCCAGTCCCGCCCGGCGCGGGACAGGCCGTCGAACATCACGCGTTCGAGGCGGCGCGTCTCATCGGCCGGCGGCAGCCAGGTCAGGGCGAGGCGGAAGTCGGTCTCGAACGCGGGGTCGGCGCCCTCGAACAGCGCCTGCCGCTCGGCGTCGACCACCCAGGCTGCGGCCACGTCCGGCTCGGCGGCGGGATAGGGGTCGGCCGGTCGCCGACGCGCCTCCACATGCACGCACCAGCCGGTGCCCAACCGCCGCAGGACGTTGTTGAGCCGGGCCCGCACCGCCATCAGCTCCTCCTCGGTCGAGGACTCCAGGTCGGGCCCGCGGAAGGCGATGGCGGTGAGGAACGACCCGTCCTTGTTCAGAACGACGCCTGGGGCGACCAGCACCGCCCAGGGCAGGTGGTCCGACAGCGCGGCGGGGCGGCGGCGATGCTCGTCGAGGAACCGCATCGGAGCCTCACGCGTCCAAATGGCCGGGCCGCGCCAGGTGCCGGCGCAGGACTTCGAAGAAGCGCTTGTCGTTGCGCGCCACGAACAGGCCCAGGGCATGGGCCGCGGTCCACCAGAGGAGGCCCAGCCACCAGATGCGCAGCGCCAAACCGAGCACGAGGGCGATGGTGCCCATGAGGATGGCGTAGTCCCGGGGCATGCCGGCCAGCAGCACGGGCTCGGAGAGGCCTTGGGTCAGCGGCAGGTCCCAGCCTTCGCGGCGCCCATCGTGGTCCGTGTGCATCAGCCCACCTCCAGCCCGCCGGCGAACCCGAAGAAGTCCAGGAAAAAGGTCGAGGCCGCGAACGCGATGGACAGGCCGAACAGGATGCCCACGCCCCGGCGCATGGCCGAGCCGCTCTCGCTCATGGCGATGCCGGCGCCGAAGATCGCCACGGCGATCACCGCGGCGACCTGCACCACGGGTCCGGTGATCGATTCCATCACCTGCTGCAGCGGCCCCTCCCAGGGCATCCCGGATCCGCCCGCCAGGGCCGGGCCGGCGATCGCGAGGCCGCAAGTCATCGTCGCGGCAAAGAGGCCGCGCGGAAGTCGTATCCGCATGGTCGGGCTCCTTGAAGGGGCGCAATCCCAGCGCCGCCGACTCAAGGCAAGCAAATGTATTCACAGGTTGTCAACATCATTCGCCCGCGATTCTGAAGATAGTTTTGCGCAACTTACCGACGACTTGCAGGCAACTTGCCCACAACCTTTCGACGACTTGCGGACGTTCACTTTATAGTGACGCGTAGCGACTTACCGACGACTTGCGTCGCTTCGCTGCGAAGGCGCGGGCGTGAATTGGATGTCGTCGAGGCGGGGGCGCTCAGGCCCGTCGGACCAGGCGGTACTCGCCGTCCTGTTTGAGGCCGTCCAGGGCGAGCAGGCCCTCGACGCGGCGACCGTCGCGCGTGCGCCGGATATGGACGATCAGATCGATGGCCTGGGCGATCGCCCGGCGGGGCGGCTGCAGCACGACCTCCAGGAGCAGGTCCTCCAGCCGCGCCAGCGCCTCGGCGGCGGAGTTGGCGTGCAGGGTCGACAGGCCGCCCGGGTGGCCGGTGTTCCAGGCCTTCAGGGTCTCGAGGGCCGCCGCGCCGTCGCGCATCTCGCCCACGACGATGCGGTCGGGCCGCATGCGCAAGGCGTCACGCACCAGGTCGCCGACGCCGATGAACTTCGGATCGCGCCGTGTCAGGACGGACACCAGGTCCCACGCCGAGCACTGGAGCTCCGGCGTGTCCTCGACGAGGAACACGCGATCGTCGGCGAAGGCGGGTTCCGCCAGCAGCGCGTTGGCGAGCGTCGTCTTGCCCGACCCCGTGCCGCCGGAGATCAGGATGTTCCGGCGCTCTCCCGCAGCTTCGCGCAGGGCCGCCGCCTGGCCGGCGCCCATCACCCCGTCGGCGACATAGTCGTCGAGCGTCCAGATCACGGCCGGGCGCTTGCGGATCGAGAACGCCGGCTGCGCCGAGACGGGGGGCAGGAAGCCCTGGAAGCGCTCGCCGGTCGGCAGCACGCCGGACAGGCGCGGATCCTCCCGGGTGACGGGCTCACCCACATGCTCGGCGACCAGCCGGATGACCCGCTCACGGGCCTGGGCGGAGAGCCGCTCGCCGGTGTCGCGGCGGCCCTCTCCGATCGCGTCGGTGACCAGCCGCCCGTCGGGGTTCGCCAGCACCTCGACGACCCGGGGCTCCTGCAGCGCGGCCAGGATGGCGCCGCCGAGGGCATGATGCAGCGCTTCGAGCTTGCGGGCGCTGGCGACCTCCTGGGCCGTCACGTGGGGGCGACCCGGAACGAGCGGTCCTCGGACGCCGCATGGCCATTGACCTCCTGCGCGGGACCTGGCGCGCCCGTCGCGATCCGCGCGGCCGCGGCATCGAGCAACCGTTCGATGCGGGAGTCCGCGGCCGCCTGAAGCAGCGCGTCCTCGTCGGCCGGCGTGTCCGGAAGCCTAAGCAGGATGAGACGGGCCAGCTCGACCACCAGTTCCTGCAGGATGGCCATGTCGCGCGCCGTGCTGCGCATGTGATCGCGCAGGCTGCGCTCGAGGTTGAGCAGGCGGTCCTCGGGATCGGCGGTCGGCCGCTTCAGGAGGCCGCGCTCGATGGCGCGCTCCGCGGCCCGGCTGAGCGGGATCTTTGCGGCCCGCGCCTCTCGGCGCAGGGCCGTCTCGACCCTCGGGTTCTCGAAATAGACCTGCACGCGGGCGGTGGGGTGTTCGTCTCGCCTAGACATCGCTCCGTCCCTGCAGGTGATCGAGCACGGCCTCCTGGGCCGCAAGGTCGCCGGCCATCCGCTCGTAGATTTGCGCCGCGCGCTGGGCGGCCCGCTTGTCGTCCATGGCGCCGACGACCTCCTTGAAGAGCGGCAGGTTCGCCGTGGGGTCTTCGCCCAAGGCGCGGCGGCCGGCCCAGGGGTGGGAAGGGGCGCCCGGCGAGTCCAGGACGCCGGGGCTGGGAGCCGGCGTCGCGGCGCGCGTTCGGAACGGCCGGCGTGTGTCGTAGCGGACCTTACGCGTGCGCAACGGTCGCTGGCCGGCGACGAACACCAGTTGCTCCTCGTCCGGCAGCGATCGGATCTCGCCCGGCTCCAGCAACGGTCGCTCGACCTCCGATCGGGAGATGGAGCTGCGCCCTGCGCCGAAGCCCGCCGGGCTGCTCCGGCTGGTGCGGACCTCGGCGATCGACCCGGTCAGCTTCGAGACCTTGTCCTGGGTCAGCGGATCCAGCGCACTGAAGGCCGTGTAGACGTGACAATTGTCGATAATGGTGTTGTTGACTCCATAAGTCTCCACGATGTCGTTGAGACTCTGCGCGACGAACATCGTCTTGATTCCGTAGCCGCTCATCAGGCGCAGGCTCTTCTCGAAGAACTCGACCCGCCCGAGCAGCGGAAACTCGTCCATCGCCAGCAGCAGCTTGTGGCGCTTCGGGCGGCCGGCGGCGTCGGTGTTCTCGTCGGCTGTCAGGCTTTGCGCCGCCGCGTAGAACATCAGCCGCACCAGCGGCCGCAGGGCGGACGCGTCGGCCGGCGCCACCTGCACGTACAGGCTCACCGGCGCCTCGGCGCACATCAGGTCGCCGATCGAGAAGTCCGAGGCGGAGAGCACCCGCTCGACGTCCTCGCCGGCGAGCCACTTCAGGTAGGACCGCGCCGTCCCCTGCACCGAGGTCCGGAACCGGTCGTGCATCGCCGCATAGCCCTTCACCGCCGTGCACACGAACGGATGGGTCTCCGGCTCGCCGTTCGAGCCCAGGCGATGCAGGGTCTTCATCATCACGTCGGCCGCGCCGTCGAGGTCGGCCAGGAGTTCGCGCACCTTCAGCAGCGACTTGTCGCCATCGTCGGCGGCATAGAGGATGTGCAGGATCACGGCCTCCAGGATCTCCGAGGCCGACTTGTCCCAGATGGCCTCGTCGTCGCGCACGCCGCCGGGGTCGGACAGGATGGCGACCAGGCGCTGCACCTGAGCGAGTTCCCCCGGTCCCGGCCGGATTTCGGCGAGGGGGTTCCAGCGCGCCGACTGCGGGGACCTGGGATCGAACCGGAGCGCGTGGGAGAAGCCCGAGCGCCAACCTGCCGTGACGCGCCACAGCTCCCCCTTCGGGTCGTGGACGAGCGCACTCTCCGTCCAGGCTAGCAGGCTGGGAACCACATGCCCGCGGCCCTTGCCGGAGCGCGTCCCGCCCGTGACCAGCGTCGGGCGCAGGTCGGCTGTCGTCAGCAGGCGGCCGTTGAGCTCGCCGACCACGCAGCCATTTCGCGCCAGAAGCCCGGCGCGCCGCGCGTCGCGCAGGCTGCCCCAGCCCCGGGTGCGTCGCCGACGCGCGCCGCCTTCGTCGAGCAATGCCGCTCCGCCCAGGCCGCTCGCGAAGCCCAACAGGATGAGCGAGTTCCCGCCGGCGAACACCCTGGGCCCCTGCGCTTCGAACCGGGCGCGCCAGATGAAGATCGACCAGGGAGGATAGAGGATCATCTGCGAACCGGCGCGAACCCCGGCCCCCAGGGGCGGCGCATACTGAAAGGACCAGGCCACGAACTGGGTGGCGGCCTGCAAGCCGAGGACGATCCCCGCAGCCGCTCCTAAAAGACGCCCGATGCCGCTCATCGAGAACTCGAACTGCTAAACGACGCTCTTGTCCTACTGCTACAGACCGAAGATCAGGGATTGCAAGCGCTGCTATTGCAGTTTTACTCATGTCCGCCACTTCTTGGCGGACGATACGTCAGAAACTGGCGGACTATTCGGACGATTTACTTGGGCGTGGCATCCGGCGGACCGCGTTCCGCCAGCCAGAGGGCTGCCGACTCCCGCGCCTGCCGCAGGTCCGCCGCCATGGCGGAGAAGGCGGTCGTCAGAGCTTCGATGATGACGGACGCCTGCAAGGTCGCGAAATCCGCGCCTTCGGCGCGGAAGAGTTGGCGCGCATGGGCCACGAGGAGCATGCACAGCTTGTTGTCGACGCAGGCAAGGGCGAATTCCGGCGTTCCTAGCTTGACGCTGGCCTGGATGGCGTAGGGATCGCTGTCCGTGGCGGTCGCGAACAGGAACAGGCGCTCGAGCTTCAGAAGACCCTCCCCCGCCTCGAACCGCTCGTAGGACCGCTTCTTCATCCCCATGCCGTCGGCAACCTGCTGCACCGTCATGTGGCGATGGTTCCGGATCGCCCTCAGGACATCGGACAGCACCTCGTCCCGTTCGCGCGGCTTCTTCTTGGTCGGCAGGGACATGAGCTCAGCATGATGACAACCTAGGTTTGGATGACATCCACCCGACACCCGTGGGTCGTCAATCCGTCACCGCGCCATGTGCACAGGGATCATCCCGGATCTGGCGTGGAATTCGGTGACGGGGAGCCGATCCTGCAGCGCGTTGCGCCAGGATCAAGGAACAGACGCCCGCCAACTACCGTCACTTTTTGGCGGACCTTCCGCCATTATTTGGCGGACGCATTTGATTTCCTTGAGAATCCTCGACACAGCCCGTAATTGCACGGCACTCTACCGCTGGATGTTTGGAGTTCCCAATGCCGCGTAAGCGTGAGGATTCATTTAGGCTCGCACTCGAAGCTCTTCGACGGGAAGTGAAGGGCGGCGTGTATCCGATGGGCGCACGGCTGGCGCCGAATGAGATCGTGTCACGATTGTCGCTCAGCACCACGCCGATCCGCGAGGCGCTTTGGCACTTGGCGGGGGAAGGGCTCATACAAGAGCAGCGCGGCCAAGGTTTCTTCGTCCCTCGGCTTTCCGAACGGGATGTCGAGCTTCTCTTTCGGCTGCAGCTCGAACTCCTGCAGTTGGCGACACGCGCCAACCCGGCTTCCACGGCGGGCATCGAAGTGGGCCGACTGCTGGGCGCCTCGCAACCGAGCGGTGAACCCCCCGATCCACTGGTCGCCAGCGAGCGGCTGCTTCGGGCTTTGGCCCTTGCCGCAAGCCCGCCGCTGGCGCGCCATCTCTTCCGAATTCAAGATCAGCTCGCCCCCTTTCGCCTCGCGGAAGCTGTGGCTCTAGGAGAAGGGTCAAGTGAACTGGAGCGGCTCGCGGCCAGCGTCGCTGCTGGAGACGTCGAAGCAATGAGCCGGGTTCTGGGTGAGTACTTTGCGCGGCGCGCGGACGCGGCGTCGACATTGGTTCGCCTCCGTGAGGTCGGCGGGAATATAGAGTCGATATAATTTGAATATATTAGCGCGAAAACCGAAGGTAACCCGGTCGCCAACTCGACGACTTCTCAGACCGGAGGACATCATGTCCAAGCATCTGTCGATCCCCGCCAGCCGCCTGATCTGCCTCGGCGGCGCCAAGCTCGCAACGAACGCCGGCTACGCCGGTGACCAAGAAGGCCAACCCGACGACGGTCTGCCGAGCTGAGGCCTGCGCCCACCCTGGGGCACCTGCTCCGGGGTGGGACGACCGCTCCCCATGATCGCCACCCAAGCCTTCCGGCTGGCGCCGGACGTTCACGCCGTGGGCGTCAACGGTGACCTCGTCTTCCTGCAGGTGACGCGCGACGCCTACGTCTGCCTGCCTGATGGAGAAACGGCCGCGCGACTGTCGGAGGATCGCCGAACCGTAACGTTGGCCGATTCGGAACTGGCGGCGGATCTGGCCGAGGCGGGTCTGCTCGTAACCGCGGGCCACGACCGTGAGGTCGGCGACGGCGGCACGGCGGACCGGTGGTGGCGACCGCCGGCGCGCAGTGCGCTGCCTGACCGTTTCGAACGTCCGCGAGCCAGCGACAGCCTGAGCGTCGGCCGGGCGCTGACCGACCTCTTCATGGCCTATCGTGGCCGCGCCGTCAGCGACATCCTGGGGGCGGTGCAGCGGACCCGAACGGCCCCGCCGACGCTCGACGAAGGGTTGCTGGCCTGCGTCGGGGACTTCCATCGCTGGGCCCCTTTTGCGCCGACCAGCGCCAAGTGCCTCCTGCGATCCTTCATGCTGCTTCGCTTGCTGCATCGGCGGGGCCACGACGCGCTCTGGGTGTTCGGCGTGCGGACGTGGCCCTTCCATGCGCATTGCTGGCTGCAGTGCGAGGACCTCGTCCTTGACGACGAGCCCGACCGGATACGCGCCTTCACACCGATCGTGGTCCTGTGACGCGCGCGGGCTATCTTGCGCTGACTTGGCCGCGGGCGGCCGACCTAGCCCGGGCCCGAGCCGATCAGATCGCCCGGCTCCTCGAGGAGACACGCGCGTGGCGCCGGGCGTACGCCACCGGCGAGCTGCGCATCTGGACGACGATCCGAGATCCGCCGCAGGTGCGCGCCCACACCAGGGGAGTCCTCACGATCGGGCCGGTCTTCCAGATGCCGGGCGCATCGGTCGCCGCCCTGCCGTCCGGCGCGACTCCGCTGGAGGCCGCCCGCCGACTCAGCCGCACGCACTGGGGCCGCTACGTCGGTCTACTGCTTGATCCGGCGGGCCAGGACGCGTGGGTCTATCGCGAGCCCGGCGGCGGCATGAACGCATTCGCCTGGTCTTTGGGCGATGGCCTGGAAGCGGTCGGATCGCAGATGAGCGGCTTCCCAGTGGGGATTGGTCCACGACGGCCCTATCTCAACTGGCGCGCCATCGCCGACCTCGTCGCCAAGCCTGCCGTCTGCGCCACACAGGTCCTCGTCGACGATGTGAGCGCCGTCCAGCCGGGCGAGTGCGTCAAGCTGGCGCCTGACAAGGCGGCCCACGTGGTCTGGAGCCCGTCGGACTTCGCCAGCGACCAGCTCCACGACGGAATGACGGCGGGGGCTCAGCTGCGGGCGCGCGTCGACCACTGCACCGCCGCCCTTGTCGGCGGCTACGAGCGAACCCTGCTTGAGGTCTCGGGCGGCCTGGACTCGGCGATCATCACCGGGACCTTGCACAGGGGCGGCTTGACCGGTCGCGTCGCGGAGGCCGTCAACATCGCCTTCGGCCGCCCCGAGTCCGACGAACAGTCCTACGCCCGCGCCGTGGCCGACCGCGCCGGCATCCCTTTGACGGAGCGCCGCCATGCACCCGAGGCGCTCGACCTCGCTGACCTCGAGGAGCTGGCCGGAGAGTTCCGGCCCTCGGCCAACGGCGTGGACCCCAAATGGGACCGTGACGAGATCGAGCGCGCCCGCGCCACTGGCGCCCGCGCGATCGTGTCCGGCCAGGGCGGCGACGCCCTCTTCATGCAGATGTCGACACCCGGGATCGTCGCCGATGCCTGGCGGCGCACGGGCTGGGCGACGCTGTGGGATCCGCTGCTGGGCGACGTCGCGCGACGCACACGGCGCTCGGTGTGGGCGGTGCTTCGCGACGCCCGTACCGAGAGCCGCGGTCGCGCGGCCCTGTCGGAGGAGCTCTGGTCGTCGTTGATCTCCGCCGAGGTGCGCGCGGCGACCCGCGACCTCAAGCCGAAGTGGGAACACGAAGCGGAAGGGCGCGGCATTCCGCCGGGCAAGCGGCTCCATATCCACGCCCTGGCCCGCTTCCTTCTGAACGAGGGCCCCAGTCGCCGGCGGCGCGAGGTGGATGTGATCTATCCCCTCTTCGCCCAGCCGGTGCTCGAGCATTGCCTGCGAATTCCCGCGCCGGTGCTGGCGGGAACCAGTTACGACCGCGCCTACGCGCGCGGCGTGTTCGCCGACCGGCTGCCCGAGGTTGTCCTGAAGCGCCGGGCCAAGGGGGTGGTGACCGTCTATTTCGCCAAGCTGATCGCCAACAGCCTGCCGGCGTTGCGCCCCTATCTGCTCGAGGGCTGCCTCGCGGACGCTGGCGTCCTCGACCGCGCCCACCTCGAGCGCGCGCTGACGCCGGAGCATCTCATCTGGGCGGCAAAGCCGTCGGACATCCTTTGGGCGGTGGCGACGGAGGCCTGGGTCCGCCACTGGCAGAAGCAGGTCCCGGACTCGCTGGCGGCGGCGCGAGGGAACTGACCGGGCCCAGATGATCGTCCAGAAACCCGAACGTCTGGGCGTAGATGTCCCGCACGTCGCCCGGCGCGGAGGGCATGTGCATGGCGCCCCAGTAGACCAGGAGGAGGGCGTCCTTCCCCTGCCGGTAGAGCGCCGAGTACATCGCCTCCGACTGGGCGAGCGACAGGCCGTCCTGACCGCCATGGATCATCAGCAGGGGCGTGTGGATACGATCGGCCGCGAACAGCGGGCTGTTGCGCACGTAGCGCTCCGGGTTGCGCCAGGGCGGGACCTGCAGCTCGGGCTGGGTGCGCTCGACCACGCCCGTGTGCCAGTTGCTCCAGTAGGCGAGCTCGGAGTCGAGCTGAAGGTGCGCGGGGATGGACGACCAGTACGACACCAGGTCGCTGAGGCCGTTCATGGACACCGCGGCCCGGAAGCAATCCGTCTGGGAAATGGCTGTCATCGCGGCGTAGCCGCCGAAGCTGTGACCCATGATCGCCATGCGGCCCGGATCGAGCCGGCCCGCCAACTCCTCCGTGTCGAGGGCCGCTTGGACGATATCGAGCAGGCGCCGCGCCAGGCCGTCGGCCGGCTCGACCATCCCGCCCGCAGCATTGGGCAGGCTGGGCACGAGCACGGCATAGCCGCGCCCGGTGAGGACCCGCAGGTTCTGGTAGAACTCCGGCCGACCGGGCGTCTCGCCAGGCGGCTGGGGAAAGGTCGCGCCGGGGTAGGCGCGGACGATCAGGGGTAAACGGGCCTTCACCGGGGAGCCACCGGGCAGGAACACCCAGCTGACAACGGGCTCCCCGACCGGCCCGGGATGGCGGACCGGGACGATCAGTGCGGGATCCCGCGCCTCCCAGCCGAGGTTGGTGGCGGCCACGCGCTGGCTCCGGTCGCCGACCGTGAGGGTGAGGGTCTCCACGCCATGGGCGTCCACGGCGCGCTGGAGGGCGGCTCCGCCCCAGGTGGCGTCGCTCCAACCGCCGGCCCCCGGAGACCCGGCGACCGTGGTGGCCGCGCCATCGGCCGCGTACCCGCGGAGCGCGGCGACGCCCGGCGCGCCCGTCGCCGAGACCCAGAGTCGCGATGGCGCCGCGCGCGCCAGGCGAGACCCGGCGCCGAAGCGGAGGTCGCGCCAGGCGACCGGCGCCCCCTTCGCCAAGGCTTCCGGCCGACCGGTCAGGCTGATGCGCCACAGGGCGTCGCCAGCCCAGACGCGAAGCACGTCCGCCCCATCAAACCGTGCGGACCGGCTGGGCGGCGGAAGGCCCGCCGTCAGGTTCCGCGCCGGGCCGTCCACGAGCGCCAGCCAATCGTCGCGGTCCGCCCGGGATCGCCCGGCTCGGCCGTAGACCAGGGGCGTCTCCCCGATCCACGCCGTCCAGACGGTCACAGGGTTGAGATCGAGCCGCGGGCGCACGTCGCCGCCGACAGGGCGAACGGCGGCCCTGGCCGCGTCGACCAGCAGGAGGCGCCCGTCGGTCCAGAGACCATCCGGGCCACGCGCGAACACGAGCAGGCGCGTCCCCCTTGGCGACCAGGACAGGAGCTGGGGGGAGACGTCGCAGTCGCACACCGCTCGACGTGCGCCGGTGCGCAGGTCCAGGACGGAGAGTCGGGACGCCTCGGTTTCGGAGCCCGCCGGGCCGCGCACGGGCGCTTCGCCGCGCGGCTGCAGGTCCGCGCCGGCTTCGAGCAGGGCTACCCGCCGACCGTCCGGGGAGAGCTCCAGGTCGGTGAACTGGCCCTCGGCGAGAACCGTCTGCGCGCCGGTCGCCACATCCACCTGCAGCAGGCGGTTTCCCGCCCCGCGGTCCCGCACGCCGAGATAGGCGCCGCTTCCGTAGGCCGTATGTGCGCCACGCCCGTCGGCGGCCGCCGCCCAGCGCGAGGTGAGCGCCCGGGAGAAGGTCGAGCCCTGACGAAGCGCCAACGGCCCGCGCCCGTCGGGCCGGTCCAGCACCAGTAGGGTGCGCTCGTTGCGCCACTGCAGGTTCCGGCCGCGCCCATCGCCCTGCGGCGTGACCGGCAGCCAGCGCGCGTCGCCCGAGGCGAGGCTGACGATGCCCAGCCGCCAGGTGGCGTCCGCGATCCGCAGCACCGCCAGTCGCTCGCCCGACGGCGAGAAGGCGGCCATGACGACCCCGGCCGGATCGCCCGCGAGCAGCGCGCGGCCGGAGCCCGGTGCAGCTGTGTCGACCACCCGCAGCCGGCTCAGCGTGTGGACGACCGCCTGGTCGTAGTCGAAGCGCGTGGCAGAGGCGTAGGGGCCGCGCAGCTCGTAGACCAGGCGGCGCCCCGACGGGTCGAAGGCCGCCGCGCCAAGGGTCTCCATCTGCAGGAGGTCCTCGACCGTGAAGGGGCTGGCGGCGGCCGGAGCCGCGGCCAGCAGGCCGAGCGCGGCCGCGGCCACGCAGCACAAGCGGCGCATCGTCCGACGCTCACCAGGTCCGCGTGAGCTGAAGGGAGACGTAGCGCCCGATGGGATCGCCCGAGGCCGCGTCGTACCCGATGCCCAGGCTGTTGTTGTAGAAGGGCGGGTCGCGGTCGAACACGTTGCGGACGTTCAGGAGCACCGCGACACCCTTCATCGGGCCGGTGCGCGGCGGCGCCAGGCGCGCCTGAAGGTCGAAGGTCGGCTGGTCGCCGATGCGGACGTCGGCGTCGTCGCGGTAGCGGGCCACGTAGTTGAAGGCGCCGCCGAGCGTCAGCCGCCCCCGGGTCCAGTCGGCGGTGACGCGGCTGCGGAAACGGACTGGGAAGTTGATCCGGCCCACCCGCTCGACCACGGCCGAGGTCGGCGTCAGCTGCTGTTCGAAGTCGAGCATGTAGGTGGCGGCGCCCGCCAGGGCGACGGTATCCCCGCCCACGTCGAAGCTGTAGCGGGCGGAGACGTCGATCCCGCGCACCTTCAGCGATGCTGAATTCACATAGCGGTTGTCGAGGATCGCGCCGTACTGCTCAGCCGGGAAGCTGCCGGTCGCGTTGCTGAACGCGGGATCCGCGAGCAGCCCGCGGATCAGCGCCAGGTCGGACGCCGAGGTCGTGGGCGAGATGCGCGTGACGAAGGCGGCCAGGTTCGGGTCCTGCAGCGCGTTCGCCTGGTTCGCCGAGACGGGTTTGTCGATGCGGTTCTTGAACCGGATATCGAAGCCGGTGGCGCTCAGCGAAAGGCCTGGGATAGCGGGCGGCTGCCAATCGAACCCGAGCGTCCAGGAGTTCGCGGTCTCCGGCTCGAGGTCGGGGTTGCCGCCCGAAAGCGTCAGCGTGACGACGCGGCCCGCGCCGAGCGCTAGCAGCTGCGGATTGAACAGCGCGGGATCGGCGACCTCGCGCAGGGCCGGCGCGCGGAAGGACCGGCCATAGGTGCCGCGGACCCGCAGACCGGCGACCGGCGACCAGACGATCCCGAGCTTCGGGTTCGCGGACGTCCCGAACGACTCGTAGTGCTCCAGGCGACCGGCGATCGAGAGCTCCAGGCGTTGCAGGCCCGGCCGCGCGTTCTCGGGCCCGAAGAGTGGAACCTGCAATTCCCCGAAGGCCGCCAGGACAATCCGGCTCAGATCAAGGCTGGAGCTGCGGACGGGGGACGTCGACGCCACGAGGATCGTGCCGTCCGAGACGAAGCCTTCGCGCCGCCCCTGGGCGCCCACCGCGAGCTTCACGGGCCCGGCCGGCAAGCTCCAGAGCGGACCGTTGGCCTGCAGGTTCACCGACGACACGCGGTCACGGCTTCGGGTGAGCACCGTCCCGGAGTTGATGTAGCCGAGGACCGTCCGATTGCCGGCGCCTGCGACGCCGTTGAAGGGGTTGAAGAAGCCATGGATGGCGGGGCTGTAGGCCGTGGCTGGGTTGTCCGGGGTGCTCCCCAGCGCCTCGCCCAGGATCACGGTGTTGACCACGCCCGCCCCGCGGTTTTCGTCGTGTTGCTGCGCGAAGGCGGCATAGGCCTCCGACCGCCAGGCGCCCTTCAGGTCCACGGTCGCCGAGAGGGTCGCGGCCAGGGTCTCCGACGTTCCGTAGGCAGTCGGGTTCGGGACGTCCTCGGCGAAGGTGTAGGAAATCTGATGGGTTGCCGCGCCGGTCGGCGACACGAAGAACGGATTGCCGCGCCCCACCGTGAAGGTCGCCGGTCGCGGGACGTTGATATTCTTGTAGCGGCGGCTGGCGAAGCGCAGATCGCCCGTCAGTTCGATCGCGCCCAGACCCTGATGGCCGCCGAGATAGAGCGAGTTCAGGGTCTGCTTGGGCAGGATGTCGGCGCCCTGCCGCTGGTTGAAGCGGTTTGGCGCGCCCAGGATGAAGTCCGAGAGCCGCAGGCCCACGCCGTTCTGTCCGGCCGGGATCGCGTAGGTCGGCACGAGCGCCCGGGTCACCGGATCGGGGAGCAGGATGTTGCCGGGGAAGGCGGAGGTGAGGCGCTGGTCGGTCCCACCCAGAGGCCGCAGGTCCGCGTCGCCCGCGAAGGGCCGCTGAGAGCCCACGAGGTCGTCTTGACGCCGTAGCTCGTAGGCGACGATGAAGCCGCCATCCTCCCATTCGCGCCCGAAGGTGAGGTCGAGCTGGCCTTGGGTGCGGCCGCCCTCAGTCGACGTACCGGCGAGAAGCCGTGTCTCCGCGCCGTCGAATTCGCGGCGCATGATGAAGTTGACCACCCCGCCGACCGCGTCGGAGCCGTAGAGCGCAGAGGCCCCGTCGAGTAGCACCTCCACCCGATCGACCGCCGCGGCGGGAATGCTCGAGATGTCGACGAAGTCGGCGAAGGTGCCGGACCCGGCGATCCGATGGCCGTTCATCAGCACGAGGGTGGCGTTGTTGCCGAGGCCGCGAAGGTTCAGGGCCGACCCGAACGAGCCGTTGCGCGAGAGCCGGTCGGCCCCCGTCCCGAACGACTCCTGCGCGCCTCCGCCGAAGTTGGCAGGCAGGGCCCGGAGCGCGTCGGCGACGTTGGTGTGGCCGGACCGGTCGAGGTCGTCGCGCGTCACAACGACGACGGGCGACGCCGGCGCGACGCCACGCAGGTTTGTTCCTGTGACGGTAACTTCGGCCACGAGCGAGGCGGGGGATGCAGCCTCCGCCGCGGGCTCTGGCGCTACCGGGGCCGCCGCCATGTCCGGTGCGGGTTCACCGACGAAAGGGCGGCTCGCCGCCGATCCGGCGATCGGTTGGCCCCCGGCGGCAGCGGCGCTTTGCAGGACGATGACATTCGGGCCGGTCCGCTTGGCGACGATCCCGCTACCTGCCAGCAGCCGGCTGAGCGCTTCGTCAGGCGTGTAAGATCCCCTGAGGGCCGGCGCCCTGCGATTGGCGACGAGATCGGCGGTGTACAAGACTTGCTGGCGGGTCTGCGTCGCGAGCGACGTAAGCGCCGCGTCCAAGGTCCCGGCCGCCACGTCGACCGGGACCTCCTTGGGCGCTGCGGCGGTGGGCAACGCGGCTGTGGCGGCGAAGACCCAAACAGAGCTGGCCAAGAGACGGCGTCTCACGCTGGCGCGGGTGGCTCGATACATTCTACTCCCCCGACGCCGTTCTTCGGCCTGCCGGGGTGGCGGGCGCTTCATGGTCGACTGACGTCACGAGGGTGACGCGACAGTCGGCGGTTTTGCGAACTCGGGAGATGCAAAAGGTTCAGTCCGCGGCGGCGGGGGCGCGGCTTCGCAACACGTAGCCATCCGACGTCGTCACGGCTTCGAGTCCGAACAACTCGGTGACCGCAGACAGGAAGGCCTGCGAGTTGCCTGTCTCGAACATCCCGTTGACCCGGATGCCGACCAGATGGTCGGCCTCGAGGATGATCTTGGTGCGGCTGTAGCGATTCATCTCCTCGACTGCCGCGGCGAGGGGCGTCTCGTGGAATCGGACGCGCCCGGTCGTCCAGCTGCTGGCCGAGGTCGCGTCGGTCGACCGCGGCGGCGTCACCGCCCCGTTGACCGTGATCTGCTGGTTGGGGTTGAGCGTCCAGGCTTCGGGACGGCTCGAGCGCGTGACCTGAACGCGGCCTTCCAATAGCGTCACCTGTGTCCCGGCCTGGAGCCGACGAACATCGAACTTCGTGCCCAGCGCTCGAACGCGGGTCGAGCCGGCCTCCACGACGAACGGGCGAGCGGGATCGTGGGCCACCTCGAAGAACCCTTCGCCCCGCAGGAGCCGCACGGTGCGCAGCTTCGGTCCGAAATGAATCGCGACCTTGCTGTCGGTGTTCAAACGCAGGACGGAGCCGTCGTCGAGGCGGACGATCTGCTGGGCGCCGACGTCGGTCTCGTAGGTCTGATGGCGAAACTGGGCGACGAGGAAGACGAGCAATCCCCCCAGGGCGAGGGTCGCAAGGCTAAGCGGCAGAACCGGCCGGCGGAGATGCCGGCGCCCCCTTGTCACCAGGGTCTCCTTGCGCAGCGCCGCTTCGGTCAGGGCGACCAACTCCGGGTCGTTGCGCACGCGGTCGGCCTGACGCCATCGCGCCACGACCTCGGCATAGGCGGCCGCATTCACGGGCTCTTCGCGCCACGCGAAGAACTCCTCGACCGTCGCCTCGCTAACGCTCGACTGCTTGAGTCGGGTGAACCAGGTGGCGGCCTCTTCGAGGACGCGACGGTCGTCTCCCTGCTGGGTGCCCATCGTCCGAAGCCTAATCCCGAAGTTGAGCCACGAAGAGCGTAAGGGCCTTCTGCAACCTTTTGTCGATAGCGCGGATCGACAAACCGCAGCGTTGCGCGATCTCGCGGTTCGTCAAGCCCCCGATCTTGCTGAGCAGGAATGTGTCGCGTAGCGCCGGAGGCAAGGCCAAGACCGCCTGTCGGACCAGCAGATCGTCTTCCGCGGTATGGCCGCACGCATCCTCCCGGACAAAGGCGCACGTCGCGGCCGCATGGTCCGACCGGACACGCCGCCGTCGGAACGTGTCCCGCGCCAGGTTGGCGGCCACGGTCATCAAGAGGCCGCGCAAGTTCTCGATGGGCTCCGCCGCGGGGCGCTCCACGACGCGCAGGTAGGTCTCCTGCGCGATGTCGTCGGCCAGATCTGACCCGAAGCGACGCCCGATGGTGGCGCGGAGCCACACCAGGTGGGCGCGCCACGACGGATCGTCCGCCGCGAGGGCCGTCGGGCTATCGGCCGACACGCGATCGCATGCCGCTCGAACGCGGACCGAGCCGCTCGATTGGGGGCGGGACATGATGTCCCCTCACACAGGCACCGCGCGTCGTGGCGACCGGGCGTCTTGAACGCGAAGGATCAGTGTCCCCGCGCCCCGCGCTTTTCTGCGCCTGAACGCAGTCTTCTATGGCGCGGGCGCCCAGCGGCGGCGGATCGGCCGTCGCGGGTGGCGCCGACGGTCCACCGCCCGCGCCGGCCACAAACTGTCACAGGCTGATGCGGTCGCATAGAGTCCCGTTGGCTGATCGTCGGCTGGCCCCGAAGACCTTCGGTGATGGCTTCGGAGGATGATCTTCAGCCGGGGTACAGTTCTCCGCCGGACGATTGGTTGGTCGTGGATTTGCTGACGCCTGAGGAGATGGCTCGCTGGGCGGCGGTGGCTCCATCTGGCGGGCTCGCCGCGCAGATTGAACGTGTGTGACACCGCCGGCCGGGCACGTTGGCCCAGGTCGCAAGCTGGCGAATGCGGCACGGCGCGCCGTTCGGTCATATTGCGGGCGATGGCGATCCGCCAAAGGGCGTCTTCCCGATCCCGGGTCCAGAGAGGACGGAGCTTCAGCCGGAGGAACGCCTTGATTTGTACGCCGTTGTGGCGTACATAACGCGACATAAGTTTGAGGAGGCTGCCATGCTCGCATTCCGCGACCAGGTGAGCGAAGTGGACGAACGAAGCACGGAGCGGATGAACTTCCGCACCAAGCCTCGGATCAAGGAGACGATCCAGCGCGCCGCGGCGCTGTCGGGCGTCGACGATTCCGTCTTCACGATGAACGCGGCCTACAACTCCGCCATCGAGACGATCGCCGCGCATGAACGCACCGTGCTCCAGCCGGTCGATCACGCGGCCTTCTTCGCTGCGCTGGACAATCCCGCCCCGCCCACGGACAAGCTGCGGGCAGCCTTCGGCCGTCACAAGGCGACGATCGCCAGCCGGTGACGGCATCCGACGCTGACCAACCCCTCATCGAGCCGCTCGATCCTGTCAAACACGATCGAGCGGCTTTTTCCTGCGGCGTGGCGCAGGTCGACAACTTCTTCCGAAAAACCGCCAACAAACTCGCGACGGCCGACAACCTCCGGGTTTTCGTGATGGTCGCGCCGACCGGTGAACTGATCGGCTTCTACGCCCTCAACGCCCACGCGCTCGAGTACAGCGACCTCCCGGCGCGGTTCGCGCGCACCCGGCCCGGTCACGGCCAAATCCCTGCCGCCTACATTTCCATGATCGGTGTCGACATGCGCTTCGCCGGCAAGGGCTATGGCGGCGATCTCCTGGTGGACGCGCTGACCCGGATCGCGCGGGCGGCTGACGACGTCGGCATCGCGGTCGTCATGCTCGATGTTCTCGACTGCGGGGACGCCGCCCTCGTGCAACGACGGCTCAAGCTCTACACCGGCTATGGGTTTACGCCGCTGCCTTCCCAGCCCCTGCGCCTGTTCCTGCCGCTTGCCACGGTGCGAGACCTCCTGGGCTGACCCCGGGCCGGGTGTTCGGCGCGACCCCGTCGCCACGAGCTCGATGAAACTCGAGCCACCCCGGGTGCGCCCGCCGCGGACGGAATTGTGCCGCCCAGCCGGCGCATCGGAACCGCCAAAGGCGGTGGGTGAGGGGAATTCTCCGGGGAGACACCCAACTTGAGGGCGGCCTCAGCAGTTGCGCGAGGCTCGCAGACGCGCCTGCATCGCATACCGCGCAACCTCCGCCCTCACCGCGCTCAGGCCTTCGGCGCGATCATCGCCAGATAGGCCCGACAGCTCGCCTCGACCCGCCGCTGCAGATCGGTCACCCGCTCCACCAGCCACGCCAGCTGTTCGGCTGTGATTTCGTACTGGTCCGAGAACCGCGCCTCGACGTAGGCGCGCCGCAGGAGCTCCCAGCATCGCTTCTCGAACCGCTTGGCGCGCGGCCAGGTCGGGATCAGTTCGGGGGCGACGCGCTCAGCCTGCCCACGCAGGAAGTTCAGGTTGTGCGACTTGGTGGAATGGAGCGTCTGGGTCAGCAGGACGCAGTGGTAGAAGCGCTCGGCGGCCTGATGGAGCTGGAACGCGGCCTCGTTCGCTCGCCCTTGCGTGATCACGTACTGCGCCGTGTCAAAGAACCCCCCAGCGCTCGGAAACCACTTGTCGAAGTTGGCTTGCGCCTCGCGGTAGGCCTCGTCGGGCGACAGCTTGGCGGGCCGCGCGAACGGGTGGTCCGGCGTCTCGAACAGGATGATGCCGACGTCGGTGATGTGCGTGAAGAACGGACGACCACGAGAGAGCTGGCGGTTCATGTCTGAGAGCGAGTGGACGACGAACTGCGCCGGTGCCGACAAGATGTGCGCGATGTCGAAGGCCTGCTCAAGATGGGCCTCCGCGTCCATCCAGTACTCGGTCATCTCGGCAAAGTCGTCGTGGTTCACGACGACCAGGAGGTCATAGTCGGACTTGTAGCCGCCGATCGGGTCGTCCACCCAATTGCCCCGGGCGTAGCTGCCGAACAGGATCACCTTGAGGATGCGGCCCTGTCCGCGCGGCGACGCCTTGCGCTTCGTGGCTTCCTCGAATTCGCGGAACAGCACCTCGAGCACCCACTGGAGCTCACGGCGCTTGCCTTCGGGAAGATGATCGAGGGTGGTCTTCATGCCTGGAGCGACGTGGTGCGAATTGATTCGCTAAGTCTAGCCGAACTCAACCCACGCGGGCTCCTTTGAACGGCCATGGCGTCGCCGATGCCAGCGCCGACTGTCCGCCAGGCGCCTAGGCGCGGTGGTAGACCAAGAAGGCGGCGTGCGGCGCCAGCTGCTGAAGCCGGTCCATATCGGCGATGTTGCGCGTCAGCAGCGCGCAGCCGGACTCCGCCGCATGGAGCAGGAGCAAGGCGTCGTTCAGCAGTCCGACTCCATGGGCAAGGCCGGCCGCGCGCGCCGCCAGGCCGGCCAGCATGCCGGCCTCGCCGAAGGCGCGTACGCTCGGCGCGGTCAGACGGTGGGCCGGCACGTCGTCGATGACGCCGGCCAGCTCCCGCAGGGTCGCCCGCGTCGCCGGATGGCCCGGGTCGAGCCGCCGGAATAGGTGCGTCAGTTCGGCGAGGGCCACGGTGGAATGGTTGAGGATGCGCTGGGGGAGGAGCTCGTCCACCACGGGCGGCGTGCGCCCCTGCAGCACATCGATATAGACGCAGGTATCGAGCAAGAGCTCGGGGCCGGGTCCGACGGGCGCCGTCACCAGGGGCAGCGCGCTGTCGGCCCGCCGCACGAGCGCCGCCGTGGGGCGTTGCGGCTTCAGGCGCCGCAGCGACCCCGCCAGATCAAAGCTCAAGATCCAGGTCGCGCGGCGCGCGGCCCTTGCGCGCCACCAGCGCAGCGCCGAAGTCGTCCTCCAGCGCCACCTTGGCGAGGGCGTACTCCAGAATCTCGGTGGTCGAGGTCAGCCCTGTCCGGGCCTTCGCCGCATCGATGAGATGCTGGGGCACGCGCGCGCCGATGGCGCTGCGGCCGCCCGTCAGGAAGCCCGCGTCGCTTGCCGCGGCCACCACACGGGCCTGCCGGGTCTGGAACAGGAATTGACCGGTCGACGCCGATCGGGGAGCGGATTTCGCCATCCGTCGACTGTTCAACAAAATGGTGAAAATGTCAAACGCACGCGAGCCCGCTCCGGGCGTCTAGCAACGCCCGCATGCCGGCAGTGGGATCGGTCATGAGGTCTTTGCCAGGGCGGCCAGCATGGCGCGCAGTTGCGGTTCCAGGGCGGTCGCCGACGGGTTGTCGCGAAGCCAGGCGTCGCCCCCCCGATCTGCCGGCGCCCAGCGACGCTCCAGTCGTCGGCCTGGCGCAGGGCGGACAGCACCGCCTGAGCACGCCGCCGGGCATCGGGTGCGGCGCCGAACCCCCGCAGGAACTTTCGGGCGTCGGCGAGGGCCTGGTCTCGGCTGCCGGTCATCGGGGACTCACGGATCGGGTTCGCGGGACGGGCCCTACGCCGGGATGATGCGGTCTGGCCGTTCGCGGGCGCAGATACAACGTTTGCCGACCGGCGCGTCGCCTGCAAGATGATCCGCTCGCTATTCGAGGGACCCATGGGGAAATACGACCCGCTGGAGCACCACCTGCGGCGCCAGAGCGCGGCGACCTATGAGATGAGCTTCCGCGACATCGAACGCGTGCTCGGCGCGCTGCTGCCCAAGAGCTGTCGCCGCCCCGAATGGTGGGCCAACGAACAGGCCGCCGAGACCCGGCACGTGCAGTGCAAGGCCTGGCTGCGCGCCGGCTATCGGGCGGTCGCCTCGCCCGCTGCCGAGCGCGTCCGTTTCGAACGACGGCCCTAGCTTGCCTGACGGCGTCGAGGCGGGCGTCACGGCCTGGCCTGCGAAGACGCCGCGCCCGCCCCGGCCGGAAGCCTGCTAGGCTCGCGACGCCCGCCGCGCTTGGGCTCTTCCGCTATCGCCAGGCGACCTGGCCGCGCGGATCAAGTGCGGCGCCGTGGTCTCTGGATAAACTTGGCCGAGACGCAGATCTGGCCCGATAGGTCGGCGATGCGCCATAGGACTAAGCCGCTCGCGCGGCATGGGTGGTGGCGCGGACGACGGTGATCAAGCTGCAAGCGACGAGGCCTGCCGTCCTGTCTGAGATCAGGGGCCATCCCTGCAGACAGGAGAGATCCACATGACCTCTGCGCCCACGACCCCGCTGCGTCAGCGGATGATCGAGGACATGACCATCCGCCAGTTCGGGTCCAAGACCCAGCAGGACTACGCCCGTGTGGTGGCGGACTTCGCCCGGTTCCTCGGCCGCTCGCCCGACCAGGCCGAGCCGGAGGACCTGCGGCGCTACCAGCTGCAGCTGGCGGCGAGGGCGCCTCGCCGGCGAAGATGAACGCTGCGGTGTCCGGCTTGAGGTTCTTCTTCAAGGTCACACTCGCCCGACCGGCTTCGGCGAACGGCTGGCGACGGTGCGGAAGGAAGACCGGTTGCCCCAGGTGCTGAACCCGGAGGAGGTGGCGCTCTTGCTGCACTGCGCGCCCAGCCTGAAGCACAGGGCCGCGCTCAGCGTCGCCTACGGCTGCGGCTTGCGGGTCTCGGAGATCGCCCGCCTCAAGGTCGCCGACATCGACAGCGCCCGCATGCTGATCAGCGTCGAGCAGGGCAAGGGCCGCAAGGACCGCTACGTCATGCTCTCGCCGGATCTGCTGGAGTTGCTGCGGCGCTGGTGGCGGTCCGCGCGGCCCAAGGGCTGGCTCTTCCCCGGCCAGCCGATCGCCGCCCGCCAGCTCAATCGCGCCTGCAAGGTGGCGGCGGCGACGGCTGCGCTCGACAAGCGGGTGTCGCTGCACACGTCGCGCCATAGCTTCGCCACCCACCTGCTCGAGCGACGGACCGACATGCGGGTGATCCAGGTGCTGCTCGGGCACAAGAAGCTGGACACCACGGCGCGCTACACCCGCGTGGCGCTGAAGACCCTGGGCGCGGTGAAGAGCCCGCTCGCGCACCTGAGGCCGCCGCCGGCCTGAGCCCGTGCGGCCATCCCTGGAGGTGGCCGACATCCTGCGCGCCCACGGCGAGGCCTTCCGCCGCGCCCACGCTGGACACCTGAGCCTCGGCCAGCTCAAGGTCATGTCGGCCATCGAGGCCTGCCGCACCGCCGAGCTCGGCGGCTCGCCCGCTGCGACGCCTGCGAGCGGCTGGCGGTGAGCTACAACTCCTTGCCGCAACCGCCACTGTCCCAGTGCCAGGGCCAGGCGGCCCGGGCCTGGTTCGCGGAGCGCGAGGCCGACCTGCTGCCGGTCCCCGACGTCCACGTGGCCTCATCGCCGTGCTGCACACCTGGGGCTCGGCGCTGACCCATCACCCGCACGTCCACTGCATCGTGCCCGGCGGCGGGCTCTCGGCCGACGGGAGGCGCTGGATCGCCTGCCGCAGGGGCTTCTTCCTGCCGGCGCGGGTGCTCTCACGGCTCTTCCGCCGCCTCTTCCCCGAGAAGCTCGCCGCGGCCCACGCCCGCGGGCGCCTCAGCTTCTTCGGCGACCTCCCCGGCCTGGCCCACCCGGAAGCCTTCACCGCGCAGCTGGCGCCGCTGCGCCGTGCCGAGTGGGTGGTCTACGCCAAGCCCCGTTCGGCGGGCCGTGCTGACCTACCTCGCCCGCTACACCCACCGACCACCTCCAAGCCCGCCGGCTCATCTCGCGCCACCACCGACAAGGCCGCTCCAGCGAGCGCCTGCCCACGTCGCCACGGCACAGCCGCGAACCACCCCGACCTCCGCGTGAGCCGCAATCCCCATAGACTCGCCACCCATCACCGGCGCCCTGCCGGCTGACCGCGGCTTCTTCCCCTGAAGGCTTCCGGACGCCGGCCCCTCAGCCAGCCCGATCTCGCGCGAGGGCCGGCATCCGAAACCCTCGACAGTTGGAGACATTCGGACCGCATCATATTGGACCTGGGCAGCGCCTCGGTGCGGCTGATGGGCGCAAACGGGCTCTACTCCGCCAGGCTCCCGCGAACTTCCGCGCGCCAGCCTGCTCTTTTGACGGTCCTTTGACGCAGACCTAACGGGCGTCCAGACGGCGGCGTCCCACAACCTCCCTGTCAAGACCGCAGCGGCCAACGACGAAGCCAAGCGGTCAAAAAGGTCAGACGCTTCAACAGGGAACCACAATCATGCTTAAGCAGATCATCGTCGCCTCGTTCGCCTTCGCCACAATCGCCGCCGCTCCGGCCGCCCTGGCCCAGCCCTCCGACGTCCTGTCCGTGACGGTGTCGTACGCCGGCATCGACGCCACCTCGCCAGGCGGCGCCGAGATCCTCCTGCGCCGGATCACCAGCGCGGCCGAGAAGGTCTGCGGTGGCGAGCCCAGCAACCCGCTGGACCGCTCGATGAAGTTCAAGCCCTGCGTCGACGAAGTGACGCAACGCACCGTGGCCGGGATGAACAACCCCCGCCTCGCTGCGCTGGTGAACAAGACCCAGCCGACCGCGTCCGACACCAAGGTCGCGGCCCGCTAAGAAAATTCCGCCCCGGCTACGGTCGCCGGGCTGGAAGGGGGGGCTAACCGTCCCTGTCAGGCGCCGTCGGGTCCCACATCCCGGCGGCGCCATTTCCATGAGCGATACGTTGCAGCACGTTCGTCGAACTCTGGCGTATCTGAAGCGCCGTCCGTACAATTGCCTCTACGGGGTAGGTGGAGTCGTTGTGCTGATGCGGGGGGCGGAAGCAACAGGACCGCTGGCGCGCGCGCGCCTTCTGGGCGGCTTCCAGCTGTTCGGCGCCGACAACGCGCCCCTGAAGATCACCAGCCGCCGCGCCCGCAGCCTGCTCGCCGTCGTCTGCCTGGAAGGCGAGACTGGCGTGCTGCGCGAACGCCTTTGCGGCCTGTTGTGGAGCGATCGGGCCGAGGAACAGGCCCGCGCCAGCCTGCGCCAATGTCTCTTCGAGCTGAAGGCGGCCCTGGGCGAGCTCACCGAGCAGCTCCTGGACATCGGCCGCGAGCGGATCGCCGCGCGCCCCGGCGTGTTGGACAGCGACGTGGCCCAGATCCGCCGTGCGCTGGCCGACGGGTCAGAGGACGACCTCGCCGCCCTGCCGCCCCTCTTCGCCGCCGGCCGCCTGCTGGAGGGGATCGAGACGCCCGGACTGTTCCAGGACTGGGTCGACCAGACCCGCAGCGCCGTCGAGGCCACGCTCGCCGACGACCTGGGCCGCTGCCTGGCCCGGCTGGAAGCCCAGGGCCGTTGGAACGACGTTCGCGCCGTCGCCGACGCCTATCTGCGGCGCGATCCGCTGCAGGAGGCCATCGCCGCCGCCGCCATCCGCGCCGAGCGCGCCAGCGGCGGTCACGCGGCGGCCCAGCGGCGCTTCAAGGCGATCAAGGACGCGCTCGCCGAGGAACTGGGCGTCGCCCCGGGGCCGGTCTTGCTGCACGCGCTGTCGGACGATCCGCCGCCCGCCACCGCGCCTGAACCCACCACGTCCAGGCCACCGCCGGCGATGGTGGCCGCCGCGCCCGAAGCGGCGGTGGAAACGGGCCCCGTGTTGGCGGTCCTGGCCTTCGACAACCTGTCGGGCGACCCGGCGCTGGCCTACTTCTCGGACGGGGTCTCCGACGAGATCCAGCAGACGGTGGCGCAGGGGTCCGACCTGAAGGTCATCGCGCGGTCGTCCAGCTTCCAGTTCCGCGGCCCCGACAAGGCGGTGCGCAACGTCGCGACCGAACTGCGCGCCACCCACCTGCTGGACGGCTCGGTGCGCCACAGCGGCCAGCGCGTGCGGATTTCGGCCCAGCTCGTGCAGTGCGCGGGCGAGACCATCCTGTGGACCCACCGCTTCGACGGCGACCTGGACGACGTTTTCGACCTGCAGGAGCGGATCGCCGTCGCCGTCGCCCAGGCGCTGAAGATCACCTTCGCCGCCCCGGTCCAGCCGCGGGCCCTGGATCCCGCGATCTACCAGATCTTCCTGCAGGCGCGCGAAATCCTCAGCGACGGCGGCCACATCTACGACGTGACCGGTGGCCCCGCCCTGCCCCTCCTGGAGCAGGTGACGAACGCTGCGCCCGACTATGCGCCGGCCTGGGAGCTGCTGGCCAAGTGCCGCGCGCTGGTCCTGCGGCTCGCCAACCGGAGGGGGGACTACGCCACGGGCCGGGCTGGCGTGATCGCCGCGGCGGAGACGGCGCTCCGCCTGGATCCCAAGCGCGCCGGCGCCTACGAGGCGCTGGCCCGGCTCGAGCCCTGGGGCGCCTACGCCGCCCGCGAGGCGCAGCTGGAGAAGGCCCTGGCCGCCGCACCGAACGACCCCAGCGCCCTCAACGAGATGAGCAACTTCTGCTGGGCCGTCGGCCGCTTCCGCGACGCGCTGGGCCTCGCCGAGAAAGCCTGCGAGCTCAACCCGCTGATCCCGGCGGCGCGCCTGCGCGTGGCCGAGATGTTGACCTACGTCGGGGACTACGAAGCCTCGATGCAGATGATGCAGGACATCCTGGACCGTTGGCCGGATGACTACGCCATCCTGCTGTCGCTGCTGAACTACTCGGTCTCGCTGGGCTACCACGACATCTATCGCGCCCACTGCGACAAGGTCGAGCGCTTCACGGGGTGGCGGCGCGATGTCCTGGGCCAGGCGACGGCCTACTGCGACGCGCTCCGGTCCAACGATCCCGAGGTCCGGCGCGCGGTGGTCGATGGCTTGGCGCACTCGGTCGCCGCGATGGGCGTCATGCCGCTCAACTACATCGAGGGCATCAGCGCCCTAGGTTTCACCGACGAGGCCTTCGATCTCGCCGAGAAGGTCAGCTACGAGCACCTGTTCGATCCCGACGGGCCGATCCCCGGCCCGTTCCCCGGAACGCTGCTGGGCCGCTGGAGCGCGCTCAACAAGACGCGCCGGTTCATCCCGCTCTGTGACCGCCTGGGGCTGTGCGCCTACTGGACCAAGACCCAGCGCTGGCCGGACTGCATCGACTGGGCCCCTTACGACTTCAAGGCCGAGGTGCGTCGCCGCGTCGAGGGCGAGAAGCGCTACGCCGCCGTCCCGTAGGTGTGGATCGTCGACAGCACCTTGAAGTCGATGTCGGCGACGATACGGAAGCCGAATTCGGCGGGCACGACGATGCGATCCATGTCCCAGTCCATGGCGCTGGTCCAATCCTCGGCATGCTCGGGTGGCGGTCCCAGGTCTGCGGCCGGCGTCACGCCCAGCGTCGGCTTGGTCGCATCCAGGATGGTCTCCAGGAACTCGCCCAGGCTGTCCGACCACATGAAGGCGATGTCGATTCCCGCGCTGTCGTAGAACAGGACCTCGCTGACGTTGCTGTAGGCGGCGTGCGACGCCACGATCGCCCGGTAGATGGCGTTGCCCATGTCGTAGCAGTCGCGGAACTGCTTGAGGTTGTTGAGCTCGATGCCCGCGGGGTGCTGCGCCGGGTCAACGCCCGGGGGCGGCTTGCCGCCCGCGAACATGCCGGACGCGCCCAGGATGTTCACGAACGGCTGCAGTTCGGGCTTGGCCGCCAGGATGGTCGGCAGGTCGAGACCGGGATCCGAGGTCGCGTGGATGTGCAGGAACGCCAGCAGCTTGTCCACGGAGCGGGGATCGAACGTCTTCACCGCGACGACGCCGGCGTCGAGGTGGAAATTGCTGCCGTCCGCCTCGCAGTCGATCGTGGCAAGGAACATGTCAGTTCCCCAGATCTCACGGCTGGAGAACACGATCGTGTCGTTGTCGCTGTAGACGGCGGGCTGCACCCAGACCAGCTCGGGCTCGCCCGCCACGCCGTCGGCGCCGACCGTCCGGCGATGCGCCGGGAAGGCGAGATAGACTTCGTTGTAGCTGACGAAATTCCAGACGTGCCCGCCCGAGACCGGGTGGCTGTTGGGCCCCTGGGCGGCGGGGCGGATGAAGGGATAGGTGCTGCAGGCGATCAGGGCGAACTGGTCGTCCCCCGGCAAGGGCTCGTACCGGAACGGCGCCACGTCGGGGTAGGCGCCGTTGAAGTACTTCTCCAGATAGGCCGCGATCCGCTGGCGGTTCATCCGGATGGCGAAGCCGGAGACCTGCACCCGCGAACCGTGCCAAGGCGGCAGCAGCTGCTGGGTCGCGAAGGACTCGACGAAGGCGGTCATGACGTGCGCCGCGGCCCGAAGAATCCGGCCCAGGGACGCAGCCAGGGCGCCACGAGGTCACTGGAGGCGGGGGTCGGCGGCAGTGCGCCGCGATCGACGGGGAAGGTGTGCAGCGTGCGCATCTGGTCGAAGTCGATGGTCGCATTGAACCGGTAGGCGGCGATCGGGTGCACGGCGCGGGTCAGGTCGCTGACCGCGCTCGGCTGGGGCGCCAGCCGCAGGAGGTCCGTGATCTCCTGGAAGCTCGCCTGGTCGTGGAAGCGGATGTCCACGTCCTGCTCCTTGTAGAAACGGAAGTTGGTGATGCTCGAGTATTTGGTCCGGCAGCTGATCAGGGCCTGGTAGAGCGCGCGCTCGGGCTGCCGGGCATCCCGGAACTGCTTCAGCGACACCGTCTGCATGGTGGTGGGAACCAGCCCGACCGACACGTTGTCGATGAGATCGGCGGCCGTCGCCATGCCGTCGATCAGGCTGCTGAACACCGGATTGCGGAACAGGGTCCACAGCGAGCTCTCCCGGGGCGCGCCCCGGAACGTCGGCGTCGGCGGGCCGGTGGTCACGTCCAGGAACCGCAGCATGCGCTGGCCGGCGTGCATCGACATCGAGGTCCACCCGGGCAGGTTCACCTGGCCCTTGAAGCTGTCGGGATAGACGTTCTCACCGAAGGCGATCTCGGCGCGCAGCTTCTCCAGCCCCAGCATCTCGCGTCCGCAGACGGCAGACGTCGGATTGCCGACCGTGATGAAGGGCAGCATCCACTCCAGAGTCGTGTGGGTCAGCGCGGTCGCGGGCGTCAGGCCCGTCCGCAGGACCGGGATGGCGAGGAACACCTCCTGCTGGCTGACCGTGCCGCGCTCGGAGTACTGGGTCTCGCCGCCGATGTTCTCGGGCTTGCGCGACGAGGTGATCATCACCGGATAGTCGATCATGAGCAGCAGCGCATAGGGCCAGGTGGGCACGGCGCTGTACTTGAAGCCGCGGGCCTTCGGGTCGCCCAGATTGAAGAACTTGTCGCAGTAGGCCTGCGCCGCGTCGATCGCCACCTCGCAGACGAAGCCTTGCACCGTCACGCCCGGGAAGTGATAGGGCGGCGGCACCTCCTGGCTGGCCGACGACTGGACATAGGGGATCGGCCGCACCGTCATGCGACCGCCCCGGCCGGCTCGGGCTCCAGCAGGGCCGCGCAGCCCAGGCCCAGGATGAAATCGGCCCCGAACACCCGTGAGGGCGTCTGGAAGCCGGCGGTCCATTCGCCCTTCAGCACCCGTTTCACCGCTGCGGTCGCGGTCTCGACGCTCACCGTATAGCCGTCGCGCGTGCGCATCCGCACCCGGCTGGCGCGCCGCCAGGGATCCAGCGCCTCGGCCACCATGACGAAGGCCGCCTGGCCCAGCGCCGCGTCCGTGGGGGCCTCGGGCCAGGCCCGCGACAGCACCTGCCCCGCCTTGCGCCAGGGCGCCGCCCCGGTGACCGACATCGCCACCCCCGACGCGCGATAGGACGCCCGCTGCGGGAAGGGCAGCTCGGAGTAGATCTCGATGTCGGGCACGTCGGTGGAGAATTGGCCCGTGACCACGTCGGCCCAGCTCATCGCGCTCGTCTCGACGAGGCCGCTCCCGAAGTCGAAGGCGTAGGTGAGGCTGCCGGCCGGGATCGAGACCAGCTCGCCGCCACGGCGGACCACCGTGCCCGGGGCGTACAGCGTGGACGCGCTGGCGACGCTGCCGCGGGTGACCACCTGGGCCTTCGAGACGCCGAGGCGCAGCTTGACGGCATCGGGCTGCCTTTGCTTGGCCATGGCCAGCAGGCAGTCGGTGGCCACGATCGTCAGGCCGACGCCGGGCATCAGCATGACGCCCGCGTCCTCGGCTGCTGAGCCTTGCGCCATGATCTGCGCGAACACCGGCCACTCGCCGCCCAGGTCGAGGTAGTGGGTCCGGGTGCGCAGGCAGGCGGCCAGCATCGGCGCCGCGGTCTGGCCGAACGGGCCGGCGGCATGCAGCACCACATCGACGCCGGCCAGGGCCGCGTCCAACGCTGCGCTGTCGGCCAGCTCGAATGCCAGCCAGGGCAGGCCCAGGGGTTCGGCGACCTGGCGCACCGCTTCGGGGCGGCGTCCGGCCAGGACCACCGGAACGCCGGCTCCGGCCAGCCGCGCCGCAACCAGCCGGCCGGTGTAGCCGCTCGCGCCGTAGAGGAGGGCTCGTCCGGTCATGGCCGCTCGAAGATCCAGGAGACCAGCCCGGCTAGAAAGCTCTTGTCCGAGGACGCCGGCAGCCGCCCGTAGGCCAGGCTGAACTCGTGCGCCGCCGCGCCCGCCATGCCGGCGGCCACCGCCCGGGCGTGGCGGATCGAGCCCAGCCGCTCCATCAGCTCGGCCAGCCACAGCACCTCGTCCGCCGCCCGCCGCTCGCGCGGGAGCGCCAGGAAGGCGGCCAGCCGGGCGCGCTCGGCGTCCGAGCAGTGGCGATGCGCGTGGATCAGCATCAGGGTGCGCTTGGCCTCGAAGAGGTCGCCGTTCAGCTCCTTGCCGTAGCCAGGGTCGATCGACAGGTTGCGCAGGTCGTCCTCGATCTGGAACGCGACGCCCAGGAAGTAGCCGAACCGCACAACCGAGCCCGGGTCGGCCCGCCCGGCAGAGCCCACCACCAGCCCCAGCTGCGCCGGCCAGATCATGCCCATCCAGGCGGTCTTCTTCAGCGCCATGCGGAAGTAGTCGGCGTCGGTCAGGTCGATGACGTTGCGGTCGCGCCAGCCCAGCTCCAGCGCCTGACCCTCGGCGGTCTCGCGCGCCATCGTGCTCGAGATCTCCAGCACCTGCGCCGCCACGCCGGGCCCCAGCGGCCGAAGGGCGTCGACCAGCGGGCGCAGCGCCGTGAACATCATCGCGTCGCCGGCATTGATCGCCAGCGGCGCGCCGTGCAGCGCATGCAGGGTCGGCCGGCCCCGCCGCTCCTCGCTGCCGTCCTGGATGTCGTCGTGGATCAGAAGGCCGTTGTGCAGGATCTCGACGGCGGTCGCGCACCTGTAGGCCGCCTCGGGCGCGCCGCCGAACACCCGGGCGTTGGCGATGCAGATCGCGGGCCGCAGCATCTTGCCGCCCCGCGAGGGATAGTCGGCGATCAGTTCGTCCAGGAACGGGGCCGGCGGATAGGCCGCGAGATAGCGGTCCAGCTCCGCGCGCGTCGCGCGGCCGTACGTCGCCAGGGTCTGCAACATGCCGGCGGCCGACGCCGCGCCCTGGTCGTCCGCGAGCACGCCGACGTGGATCATGCGCCGATCTCGACGCTGAGGACGCCCAGCGGGACCTCCTCCCCCTTCACGTACACGAGGCCGGAATAGACGCCCGCCGGCTGCGCCGCGGGGACGGTCACCACCGCGATCACGCCGTCGATCCCGACCTTCATCTCGAAGCTCACGCCGGTGATCGTCGCGCCAGCGGCGCCAGGCGAGGCCAGCGGCGTCGCGAAGAGGTCGCCGGGCGCGGCGGGTTTCGCGGGCCGGTCCAGCGCCGTGGTCCGTGACGTCGCCTTGTCGCTGCCCTGGAACTCGACGGTCAGCTTCAGCCGGCCCGCCTCGGGCTCGGTCTGGGCCGCGGCCTTCGTGACCGTCGGCCCTGCGCCGGGCGTGCGGAACGGCGGCAAGCCCTCGCCGCCGGTGGGCGGCTGCAGCGCGCCCACCTCCTTCACCAGCTGCTCCACCACCTCGAAGGTCGTCGAGCTCAGCTCGCGCACCAGATGGAGGAACCGGTTGAAGACCACCTCGGCGTCGTGCGGCACATCGCGGATGTTGTACTCGCCCTGGCGGAACCTGGCCGCCGCCTCCCGGCCCAGCTGGATGTTCTCGGCGATCACGTCGTAGCCCATGCGCACCGCCTGGGCGACGGACTCGCTCAACGACGGGTCGGTCGGCGCCGTCGCGGTGTCGCCGCCGGCGCCGGAGTAGGTCCCCGTCACGGGCGACGCCGCGCGGACAGGCCCCGGCCGCTTCGGCGGCGTGCGCCGCACGCGCTCACCCTCACGGATGGTCATAGGCCAGGATGTCCTTCAATTCGGGCGAGCCACTGAGGGCGTGAGCAGCCAGAAGTCCCGACATGACGGCCCCCTCGACACATCCGGAGTGGAACCCACTATCCGTCCAATCTCCAGCGATGGTCAAATTGTCGTAGGTCATGTCGAGCGGAGAAATCCGGTAGCGGAAGCTTCCCGGCGTGTGGATGACGTATCGGTCCGACGGATTCACATTCGCCCGCCAGTATTGCGTCAAGAAACGGGAACGGTCGGCCGCCGAGGACTTGCCGTCATCGCCGGTCGCCAGGATGTCCCAGCGGAAGTCGCCCTTGTCCGTGAAGGCACCGGGCCAGACCTCGCGGATCGGCCCCTGCAGGAAGTTGGCGGCGGCCTCGCGCACCTCGTCGGCGCGGCGGTCGGGATAGCCGGCGTCATCGTCCGCCGGCGCCGTCGGCGGATCCCGCAGCACCGCACAGAAATAGACAGACGTCTTCGGCGGCTTCGCCCAGGCCTCCTCGGGCACCACATGGGCCATGTCGCACCAGGTGTCGAAGGGCTTGGCGAAGGCGCCCGTGATGTAGGCCGGTCCGCGCCAGCCCAGGCTCTCCAGGTCCTCGTCCAGCCAGACCTGGAAGGCCTGCGAGGCCACGGTCTTGACCTTGTCGCACATCAGCCGCCAGCGTTCGTCTCGGGCCAGGATCTCGGGGCAGATGTGGGGCACGACGCCCAGGCCGACGCCCAGCAGCACCAGGTCGAAGTCCTTGACCACCTCCAGCGTGAGTTCGCCCGCGCGCCGCCGGTCCCAGTGGGATTCCAGGTTCCAGCCCTCGGCGACTATGCGATCGCCATCCTTGAGCTGGGCGTAGTCCGGCGCCGAGGGCCAGCACGGCCGCCCCGCGACCGGGACCAGCGGCTGGTAGGCGTCGCCGCCGACCGTCCGCGCCTGCACGTCGAACGTCAGGCTCTGTACGTGCGTCGGCCCCTCAGCGCGCGCATCGCCTGGCAGCCCCACGTTCGTCAGGCGGTGGAAGAACTCGAACCGAACCCCGCGCCGGACGAGCGCCTCGTAGAGCGGCGCGAACACCACATCGCCCATGCCGGCCCGCATCCGCCACATGAAGGCGCCGCGGTAGCCGAAGAAGGTGCGCATTGTGCCCCGCAGCCCCTGCCCCGCCGAGAGCCGCGGGCGGTCCAGGTCGCCGTCCTCGTAGCCCATGGACAGGTCGTACAGCCCGCGCAGGAACGGCGACTGCAGCGACCGGGTCGAGGCGCCGTTGAGCTGCAGCCACTCGCGGCACTCGTAGTCGTCGATCGCGTCCAGGCCGCGCGGATCGTACATCACGCCCTTGCGGATGAGGCCCACGACGCTGGCCAAAGTCAGGTCCGCGACCTCCCACAGGAAGCGGTGGTCGTCGTCGGCCAGCCAGCGATCCTCGATCCACTGGCGCAGGCGCGCACAGACGGCTTCTGCTGCCCGCACGGCCGCCAACTCCGAGATCCCGCCGGTGGTGCGCAAGAGCGCCGCCACCAGCCCCAGCCCCTCGGCCAAAGCCGCCGCCGTCGCGAAGCCGCCCAGCCGCATCAGGTAGGCCAGCGCCTCGGCCGGCGCGACCCGCCCGTCATCCCCGAGCGGCGGGCCCAGGCCCTTGCCGTCCACCGTCGTGTCGAGGATCAGCGCCTGGAAGAGGTCGAAGGCGCGGGCCATGTAGTTCGTCAGCGAGAACGTCGCGTCGGGCGGCAGCGGATCGCCGGGCAGGCCGGGCCGGGGCGGCATGTGCGCGTCCCAGCGCTGGAAGCCGCCGTCCTCGGCCACCGAATAGAGGGCGATGTCGTTCTCGGGCGTCCAGGCGTCGCGCCAATCGCCGAACAGCCCGCCCAGGCCCTGCGCCTGCAGCTCGGCATGGCATTCGCGCATCATCCGGAAGGCGTTGTCGTAGAAGCCGAGCCAGATGTGCAGGCCGTGTTCCTCGATGCGGCCGTTGGCGCCCCGCCCCGAGGCTCCCTTGCCGCCCAACCGCCAGCCTTCCTGGTAGACGGTGATCTCGAACCGGCCGCCGTGCTCCGGCCGCGACAGCTCCCAGACCGCCGCCATGGAGGCGCAGCCGCCTCCGATCACAGCCACGCGCGTGGGCTCGCCCGACACCTGTCCCCCCCCTCGATCGCACCGTGCCCGCCGCGCCAGGCCGCCCGTCAATCCATCCACCATCCTGGCAAGGGTCTCGTCATCCTCGCAAGCAAAGAGCGTCGTCCCGTCGGTGAGCCCGACAGAGCTAGGTCGTCCCGAGATCGGCACTGCGCCAGGAGCGGAACTTGAGACACCAGCGTGAAGAGGGCGCTCAACTGTGCCTAATGCACGCCTCCGTCGCCGCTTCGCCCCTTCAGCCAGCGGCATAGATCATGACGTTCAGAGGAGGTGGCGAAAGTCGTGGCTCCAGTCCAGCTTCAGGCTAAAGTTGCCATCTCGCACCACCTCGCAGTCGGATGTGAGGTCGATGGACACTGGCGCGAAAGCCACGCACTAGGTCGGATATCAGGGACAATGAATGCGGCTACGCGACCTTCCAACTCAGGCGCATTTTGACACGTCCACCGACAATCTGCTGCGCGAACTCATCCTGCCGGCCATGTCAGCGAGCACGGTCTATGACCGTGGCGTGGGCTACTTCACCTCGAACTGGCTGAGGCTGGCCGCCTCTGGGTTGGCGGCCTTGGCGGCAAACGGCGGCCGCGCCCGGATAATTGCCAGTCCCAAGCTCAGTCCCGAAGACTGCGCTGCGATGGCCGAAGGGGTCAGCGCCCGGGGTGAGCCTGTACTCGGCGATCTGAGGCACGCGCGCCTTGTTCAGGACCCTTTGAGCACGGAGCTCGGCCGGCACAGCGACGTCATCAAATTTGAAGAGAACAGGCACCGACTTCAGCGGCACCATCACCACGTAATAGGCTAAGCCCGCTTGGACGCCCGAATCGCGGCAAGATTGATGAAGTCGCCGCGATCGGCAAGCTGCAGACGCAATGCCATGGCGACCGTCCGGAACGGCCCGTGCTCGCCGCGCAGGTCGTGGATCACCTCTGAGGCAGCTGTCTCATTGGACTCTCAGGGTCTTTGGGGGGCCGAGCCGCCGCAGCAAGTCCTGGCGCAGGATCTCAACTTCCGCCTCCAACCGCGCCATCGTCTCGGCGTCGGCGGTGCGCGCCATGGTCAGGAGTTGCAGGCAGCGATCGACAATCGCGCGCGCCTCGGGCGCGGACCGGACCTGCAAGCGAAGATCGACGAAGTAGAGCAGCGCCTGATCGAGCGAAGTCGCCATGGGGCCTTCATGAAACGCCGGTTGCGAAACGACAAGCCTGAGGCTCGTGGGCCGGGCGACGCCTCGAGGGGCGAGACCCCCGGATGACGTCTGACAGGGATGGGAGGGATGGCTCTAGGGGGTGACAGGCGGGTGGCGGGGCGCGCAGGCCGCACCCGCACCGGAGCCGCTCGCAATCGCGGAGATCTCCCATGACCCTCTATGCCATCGCCAAGGCGGTGGGCGGCGATGTGTATGCCGGCGGACGCCGCGCCAATATCCCGGCCCCTGGCCACAGTCTGGCCGATCGGTCGGTCTCCCTGCTCGTCGCCGACGGACGGCTGGTGATCCATTGCTTCGGCGCCGCGTCCTGGCAGGAGGTCCGCGCCGACCTCCTGGCCCGCGGCCTCATCGACGCCGCCGGCTTCCTCATCGCCGACGGGCGGTCCGCCGATCACCTCGCGGTCCCGCCGGCGCCGGGACGGTGGGAGCGTAGGGCGTTCGCCGAGTCGCTATGGCTCGCAAGCGGTGAACTCCACGCCGCCGCGCCCGCCGGTCGGTATTGCCTGGCCCGCGTTGCGCCCGAAGCGTTGCGCCGGCCCTGGGCCTTGCGTAGCCACGCTGCGGCGCCGGTCTCGGTCCACGGAGGCGGCCGCTTCACGCGCCCGGCCCTGGTCTGCGCGGTGCGCTCGGCGGCCGACCTCCTGACGGCGGTGGAGCTCACCTATCTCACCACGGCCGGGGCTCGGTGCACCGTCGTCCGGACGCCGCGCAAGGCGATCGGGGTGTTGCCGCCCGGCAGCGCTGTGCGGCTCGCGCCGGCCGACGCCACGCTCCTGGTGGGCGAAGGCGTCTTCACCACCCTGTCGGCCATGGCGCGCTTCGACCTCCCCGGATGGGCGCTCCTCTCCACCCGCAATCTGCGCCGATGGACGCCGCCGCCGGGCGTGCGCCGCGTGCTGATCGCCGCCGACCGGGGCGCCGATGGCGAGGCCTCGGCCGCGACCTTGCGGCGGGGGCTGGTGCGGCTTGGCGTCGAGGCGGAGATTCGGTGTCCGCCGCCCCCATTTGGCGATTGGAACGACTGGCGGATGGCGATGCGCGACGCCGAACGGGCGGAGAGGAGGAGCAAGGGACGGGTGGAATGCGCCCGGGGGCAGGATGACCCTCGCCCCGGCGCAGGAGCCTGAACTCGATGACCGAAGTTGCTTCTGCCGTCCCCGAGCCGGCCGCCGGCCCCGTCCCGATGAAGCGCATCGTCGTGCGCCTGGGCGATCTCGGCCTGGCGAAGGAGAACCTTCGCTATGCCGAACCCGCCGACGAGGACGTCTCCCAGCTCGCAGACACCCTGCTTGCCGCCGGCGTGGTGATCCCGCCCATCGTCCGGCCGGGTCGCAAGGGCGAGCAGCCCCACATGGCCCTCGACGGCCGCCGCCGCCGCATGGGTCTCCTGCTGCTGCGCGACCGAGGCGAGATCACCGACGACTATGAGGTCGAGTGCCTGCTGGCCGAGACCAAGGCGCAGCAGGCCGCGGCGATCCTGCTCCCCAACACCGAGCACGCGCCGGTCCACATCGCCGACGTCATCATCGCCATCGGCCGGCTTCGCAAGGCCAAGATGGACACCGCGGCCATCGCCAAATCGCTGGGCTACGCCGAGCTGGAGATCAAGCGGCTCGAAGCCCTGGCCGCCGTCGACCCGATGGTCCTGAAGGCGCTGCGCCAGGGCAAGCTGACCCTGAAGCAGGTGCGCCTGTTCGCGCGCCTGCCGGACAAGGCACAGCAGAAGGAGATCGCCCAGACCGCGCTCGACGGCTATTTCCACGACTACCAGCTGCGCGCCGTGGTCGAGAATGGCCGCGCGACCATCGACGACGAGCGGTTCACGCTCGTGGGCCGCGATCGCTACACGGCCGCCGGCGGAAGGATCTCCTCGGACCTGTTCGGCGAGCTTCCGGACGCCCTCCTCGACCCCGAGATCCTGCAGGCCGCCTGGCGCCAGCGCGTGGAGCCGATCGTCGGCCACCTGCAGGCTGCAGGGCTCAAGGTCTTCATCGGTCGCGAGGGCCGATACGCGGCGCCGGACGGGTTCTCCCGCCTGGGCTACGTCTACGAGCGCGACCTCGCCGAGGCGCAACGCACCGCCCTGGCCGAAGCCCGCGACCGCGTGGGCGCGATCGCCGCCGAGCTGCAGGGTCTCGATCCGGCGGCGGACGAGGCGCCGGCGGCGCTCTGTCCGCTGATCGACGCCCTGGCGGTCCAGGCCGGTGCGCCGCTGACGCGCAGCCGGATCGGCGCAGTGCTGATCACGCCCGGCGCCGGTGATTTCGGCGTCGCGGCGACCTTCTTCTCCGTCCCCCTGCCGGCGGACGAACTGCCCGACGAGACCGAAGAGGAGGAGGACGAGCCGGAGGACGCGGTCGGCGGCTATGGCCGGTCGAGCGCCGACGTCGAGGTTCCGAAGGTCGATGTCGAGGTCGAGGGCTCCAGCCACGTGCTGCACGAGACCCGGACCGATGTGGCGACCCGCGGCCTGATCCGCGACCTGGCGGACGATCCGTCTGTCGCCCTGACCGTCCTGGTGGCGCAGCTGTTCAAGCAGCTGGCCCTGCACTCGGCCAGCAGCGTCGGGACCTCGGCGCTGCAGATCTCTGGGACGCGCTACGCCCGGACGGGAGCCCCTCCCCTCCCAGCCCTGGATGGTGAGGTGCGGACCCGCCTGGACGCGCGGCGCAGCGCCTACAAGGCCTCCGGCCTGCGGCCGATCCCCTGGGTCGAGACCCTGCCGCATGGGGAGAAGATGGCGCTGCTGGCCGAACTCACCGCCATCAGCCTGGATTTGCGGGAGAGCCGCACGACGTCGCTCCGCGACGCCGCCCGGGCCGAAGCGGCCGAGATCGCCGCGCTCTGCGGAGCCGACATCGCCGCCCACTGGACGCCAGACGCGGCCTTCCTCGCCGTGCATTCGAAGAAGCAGCTCCTAACGCTGCTCGACGAGATGCAGGTGGAAGACGATCGGGCCAAGTCCCTGAAGAAGGACGACCTGGTGGCCTTCGTCGCCGAGGCGGTCGCCGAACGGCAATGGGCGCCCGCCGTCCTGTCCTGGGACCGCGCGGTGGCTGAAGCCGAGGGCGACGCGTCAGACGAGGCGGGCGAGGCGCCGGCCGAACCCACGACAGACACGCGGCAAGGGTAGGCGGACACGGCGGCGCCGCTCGCGGCCTGACCGACCGTCTGGCGGGCGTGCCCGTCGCGAACGTCAGGGATTTGCGCGCCGAAGAGCCGGCGCGGCCCCGCGTGGGCACGATTGGAGCGCTCTGCGGCAGACCCTTCGCTGGGGCCGCCTCCCTCCGCGGCGCCTGCCGGGCTGACGGCGCTCGTCCGGTCGCTCCGGGTGGGCGCCGTCCTTCTGGAGGGGGAGCGAGGGGGCGGGCGGGCGAGCCCGTCGGAGCTGGAGGGAGGCGCCCTCCGCGGCGGGTGAGCTGGACCTCCGCCCATGAACGCGTTGCTGCCCCTCTTCACCGCTGGCGGGGATCCCGCCGGCGAGAGCTCCGCCAATCTGCTGGCCGCCGCCCGGGCGCTCGCACCGCATCTCAACCGCTCACGCGTCCTGGACCGCAAGCTGGTGGCCGGGGTGATGACCACGGCTTTCGGCGCCTCGGACGCCGAGGGCGCCTGGCTGTGGCGCGACGCCTATGACGCGATCGAGGCGGCGCTGGTGCTGCAGCTTCGCCGGCTTTCGCCGCAGATCGGCCGGCTTGAGGACGCCCCGGCCGAAATCGTCGCCCTGCTGGCCAACCTGTCGGCGCTGGGCCTCACCCACACGCGCCGCTCCGAGGAGCAGGTGGCGTTCGACCAGTTCTCGACGCCGCCGCAGCTGGGCGCGCTCGCCGTGCTGGCCGCGCAGGTGCGCCCGGGCGACCGGGTGCTGGAGCCGTCCGCCGGCACCGGCCTGTTGGCCATCCTGGCCGAAGCTTGTGGCGCGGCCCTGACCCTGAACGAGCGCGCCGCCGGCCGCGCGGCCCTGCTCGACGCGCTGTTCCCGGCGGCGAGCCGATCGCGCCACGACGCCGCCCACCTCGCCGACCTGTTGCCCGGCTCGGGCGGCTTCCACGTGGCCCTGGTCAATCCGCCCTTCCAGCACCTGGAGGCGCATCTGCACGCCGCGATCGAGACCTTGGCGGACGGCGGCCGTCTGGCCGCCATCGTGCCGGCGCGGGTGTTCGACGACGCATCTCTGATGCGCGGCCTCGCCGCGCGCGGTCGCGTGGGCCTGCGGCTGCGCTTCCCGGAGCGCGCCTACGCCAAGCACGGGACCTCGGTGGAGACCGGCCTGCTCGTCCTCGACCGCGCCGACGCGGAGGGCGGCGTCCCGGAGATCCGCGACGCCGAGGCGCTCGCCGAGGCCGCCGGGCTCGCGGCGGGCG
>FWWL01002202.1_pt1 | contig 41893 bp, 51 predicted proteins | sample 2228331 | NCBI WGS metagenome assembly FWWL01 (sample SAMEA103939775, study PRJEB20133) | metagenome
GCCAAACGGCGGGCCTTTTCGATTCCAGCGCTTCGAAGCCGTTTCAGCTGGCGCGGGCGACTGCCTGCTCGTCCATCAACTGCTGCAATTCGCCGGCTTCGAACATTTCCATCATGATATCGCTGCCGCCGACGAATTCGCCCTTCACATAGAGCTGCGGAATGGTCGGCCAATCGGAGAATTCCTTGATCCCCTGGCGGATTTCCATGTCCTGGAGCACGTCCACGCTCTCGTAGGCGACACCGCAGTGGTCGAGGATCGCCACCGCCCGGCTGGAGAAGCCGCATTGCGGGAACAGCGGGGTGCCCTTCATGAACAGCACGACGTCGTTGCTGCCGACGATATCGGCAATGCGGGCGTTGGTATCGGACATGGTCCAGTTTCCTGATGAAAGAGTGTCAGCCCGTCACTTGGGAACGGCTGTGGTCAGTTGCAAGGCGTGGAGGACGCCCCCCATGCGGCCGCCGAGGGCATCATAGACCAGCTTGTGCTGCTGCACCCGCGTCTTGCCGGCGAACTGCGGGGCGGTGACCCTGGCGGCCCAATGGTTGTTGTCGCCGGCGAGATCGGTCATCTCGACGTCCGCGCCGGGAAGGGCGTCGAGGATCATCCCCTCGATTTCGGCAGCGCTCATCGGCATCGGTCGTGCCTCAGCTTCCGGCCATGAACTGGCGACGGGCCTCCACGGCCATGTCCTCGAGCGCGGCGCGGACGCCGGCCTCGTCGATGTCGACTGCTGCGGTGGTGAGATCGCCCAGCACCTTGCGAATTACGTCCTCGTCGCCCGCTTCCTCGAAATCGGCCTGGACGACCGATGTTGCGTAGGACGTGGTCTCTTCCTCGTTGAGGCCCATCTTTTCGGCCGCCCACTGGCCAAGCAGGCGGTTGCGGCGTGCCGCGACCTTGAAGGCGGTCTCCTCGTCCATGGCGAACTTGGCTTCCTCGGCGCGCTCGCGGTCGTTGAAATCGGTCATTGAATCGGTCCTGAATGTCTGTTGGTGGGGGAGGGCGCTATCAGCCCTCGGCCCGGAAGGCCGTATGGCACGATTGGCACGCAGCCTTGGCCCTCGCAAGGGATTCGGTGAACGCGGCCTTGTCGCCAGCCTTGGCAGCAGCCTGGACGGCGGCAGTTGCCGCCTGGAATTCGGCCACCTGCGCCGCGAAGCCGGGCGCGTCATCCCAGATGGCTGACAGTGCCCGGGTTCCTGCGACATCCTTCGTTTCGGGCCCGAACAGCGCGGGCAGGGACCGCGCGAAAGACGCCACGCCGCTGGCGGGGAAGGCTGCCTTGGCGACGGCATCGGCCTCCTCGGCCTGCGATGCGCGTGTCAGCGCGGCCATGTTGGCAACGAGCATGGTCATGCCGCCCTGGCGCGCATCGACCAGCGGATTGGTCGAGTGCTTGTGGTTCTCATGCGCCTGCGCGGCCACGCCAAGGGCAAGAGTGGCGACAGCGGCGGCGAGGATTGTCTTGCGCATCGATCAGTCTCCCATGGTCACGACCAGCTTGCCCACCGCTTCGCGGTTTTCAAGCTTGGCGATGGCGTCGGCCCCGCGTTCGAGCGGGAAGGTCTCGCTCACCAAGGGGTCGATTTTCCCTGCCTGCATCAGGTCGAACAGTTCCTGGACCTGCTGGCGGTACTTGACCGGTTCGCGCGCGGTGAAGGCACCCCAGAAAACGCCCGCGATGTCGCAGCTCTTGAGCAGCGTCAGGTTGAGCGGCATCCTGGCGATCCCGGCAGGGAAGCCGACGACGAGGAAGCGGCCTTCCCACGCGATGGCGCGCAGCGCAGGTTCCGAATATTGCCCGCCGACAATGTCGTAGACGATATTCGCGCCTTCGGGGCCGCAGGCTTCCTTGAAGGCATTGGCCAGCGCCTTGGAGGCATCCTTGTCCATCGCATCGCGCGGATAGATGACGACCTCGTCGGCCCCGGCCTTCCGCGCGACTTCGCCCTTGGCCTCGCTCGACACGGCGGCAACCACCCGCGCTCCGAAAGCCTTGGCGAGTTCCACGGCAGAGAGGCCGACGCCCCCGGCCGCGCCCAGCACCAGCACTGTGTCGCCGGCCTTGATATGGCCGCGATCCTTCAACCCGTGGATGGTCGTGCCATAGGTCATGAGCAGCGAGGCTGCCTTCTCGAACGGAACGCCCTCGGGCACCGGGAACAGGCGTCCCGCCGGCATGATGACCTTTTCGGCCAGCCCGCCATTACCCGTTCCGCCCAGCACCTTGTCGCCGACCTCGAAACCCTCGACCCCTTCGCCGACCGCCTCGACCACGCCGGAAATCTCTCCGCCCGGCGCGAAGGGGCGCGGCGGCTTGAACTGGTACATGTCGCGGATGATTAGTGTGTCGGGAAAGTTGATGGCGCAGGCCCTGACCGCCACCAGCACCTCGCCCTTGCCGGGAACGGGAGCATCGATTTCGTCGAGCGTCAGCGTTTCCGGGCCGCCGACGGCGTGGGATCTAAGAGCTTTCATGCGGCAATCTCCGTTCCTCGTGTCAGCCATGGCATCGCCGATGCCTGCTGCTTCTCGTAAGTGTCGATAGCGCCTGCCTGCTGCAGCGTCAGGCCGATCTCGTCGAGCCCCTCGGTCAGGCAGTGCTTGCGGAAAGGATCGACTTCAAAGGTGAAGCGATCCTGGAAAGGCGTCGTGACGGTCTGCGTCTCCAGATCGACCATGATCGGATCGGTTCGGGCGACGTCCAGCAGCCGGTCGATCTGGTCCTGTGGCAACGCGACCGTGAGGATGCCGTTCTTGAAGGCATTGCCGCTGAAGATGTCGGAGAAACTGGGCGCGATGACCACGGTGATGCCGAGATCGAGCAGCGCCCAGGCCGCATGCTCGCGGCTTGATCCGCAGCCGAAGTTATCGCCCGCGATCAGGATCGGTGCACCCTTGAATTCGGGGCTGTCGAACAGGTTTCCAGGATCGGCGCGAACGGTTTCGAACGCGCCGCGCCCGAGACCCTCGCGGGTGACGGTCTTGAGCCAGTGCGCAGGGATGATGACGTCGGTATCGACGTTCTTGGCACCATAGGGAATGGCGCGCCCTTCGACCTGGCTCACGGGCGTCATCAGTCGGTTTCCGGCTTCTCGCCCGAAGGGACGGTGCCGGGCTTGGGCTTTTCGTCCTTCTTCTTGCGTTTCCCGACATAGAGGAGGGCGGCAGCAATGGCGGCGGAGCCGACGGCTCCGGCGATGGTCTTGGCGGGGAGTTTCTTTGTCATAGCTATCTCATGAATTGAGCTGGATAAGCGTCATTGGGCAGCCACCTAATCAAAACGCCGCCGCCGGGAAAGCGGGAAGCTTGGCCACATCGTCAGGCTCGTGCTGGATGATCACTGTTGCGCCAAGATTGGCTGCCATTTTCTTGAAGCGATCGAACGAAGCGAGGGTGTCGGCGCGATCGATGTTGAACGCAGGCACCCCTTCGGTTGCGTAATTTTCCGAAAAATGCGCGAGATCTCCAGTAAGCAGTACCGGGCCGGTCTGCGGCAAACGCACCAGCAGTGCATGATGGCCGGGAGTATGACCTGGCATGGTGAGCATCCTGACGCTGCCATCGCCGAAGACATCCTTGTCGCCGGGCACGGTTTCGATCTTGCTGGAGCCTGCGATCCAGCTTTCGAAGAACTTCGGCATCGCTCCGCCCAGGGGCGGCTCGTGCGTGAGGGAGTCCCAATCGCCTTTGCCGATCAACAGCGTTGCAGAAGGAAAGAACTTCGCCTGACCCGCGTGATCGTAATGGTAATGGCTTATGCCGACAAACTCGATTTCGGTCGGAGAAATGCCGAGGTCAGCCAGCTGTTCTACCAGAGTCCGGTCGAGGACGAAGCCGCCGTCCGGGTCACCGCTGGTTGCGGGATCGATGCCGGTGTCCCAGAGCAGCAGTCTATCTCCGTGGCGAATGAGGTAGCACGATCCCACCAGGGCCTTGCGCAATTCTGCGGCGCCACCCGTGTCGTCGAAAGCGTTAAGCGGCCACGGCTCGGTCGCCCTGCCGCAATCGAGCCGTGTTAGCGAAATCTGTGGCACGGGTTTCTGCGCCGACGCAGCCAATGGCAAAAGCGCGAGCACCAAGGGAAGCGTGATCTTCATCTGTCGTCCTCTCCGCTACCGTTGTCGCGGCCCTGCCATGCCGGGTCAACCCAGCAGGCGCACATCGGTCAGTCGTCCCGTGATAGCGGCGGCCGCGGCCATGGCGGGGCTCATCAAATGGGTGCGTGCGCCCGGGCCCTGCCGGCCGACGAAATTGCGATTGCTGGTCGAGGCGCAGCGTTCGCCCGGCGGCACCTTGTCGGGGTTCATCGCCAGGCAGGCGGAACAGCCCGGCTCGCGCCATTCGAAGCCTGCCTCGGTGAAAATGCGGTCGAGCCCTTCTTCCTCGGCCTGCGCCTTCACCAGGCCGGAGCCGGGGACGACGATGGCCCATTTCACGCCCGCAGCCTTGCGGCGTCCCTTCAGCACCGCGGCAGCCGCGCGCAAATCCTCGATGCGGCTGTTGGTGCAGCTGCCGATGAAGACATTCTCGATTCTGACATCCTGCATCCGCTGGCCGGGGGTGAGGCCCATGTAATCGAGGCTCTTGGCCGCTGCCGCCTGTTTCGAGGCATCGGCAAAGCTTTCCGGTGCCGGCACGGTGCCGCCGATGGAAACGACATCTTCCGGGCTTGTACCCCAGGTGACGGTCGGCTCGATATCGGCGGCATCGATGCGGACGCTGGTGTCGAACGTGGCGCCCTCGTCGGTCGCCAGCGAGCGCCACCATGCTACGGCCTGGTCCCACTCCTCGCCCTTGGGGGCATAGGGTCGGCCCCTGAGATAGGCGAAGGTGACATCGTCGGGCGCGATGAGGCCCGCGCGGGCGCCGCCTTCGATGCTCATGTTGCAAACCGTCAGCCGGCCTTCGATGCTCATCTGCTCGAACACCTTGCCGCGATATTCGATGACGTGGCCGGTCCCGCCGGCGGTGCCGATCACGCCGATGATGTGCAGGATCAGGTCCTTCGCCGTCACACCCGGCCCGAGTTCGCCTTCGACGCGCACCTCCATGGATCTGGAGCGTTTGAGCTGCAGCGTCTGGGTCGCCAGCACATGCTCGACCTCGCTGGTGCCGATCCCGAAGGCGAGGGCACCTATCCCTCCGTGCGCGGCGGTATGCGAATCCCCGCAGACTATGGTCGTGCCGGGCAGCGAGAAGCCTTGTTCCGGTCCGACGACATGGACGATGCCCTGCTCGCGGGCCGTCGCATCGATGTAGCGGATGCCGAATTCGGGGGCGTTGCGCTCCAGCGCGGCAAGTTGCTGCGCACTCTGGACGTCGGCAATGGGGAGGCGCTGGCCAGCAGCATCGAGCCGCGCGGTGGTCGGCAGGTTATGGTCGGGAACGGCCAGCGTAAGGTCGGGCCTGCGGACCTTGCGGCCGGTCATCCGCAGCGCTTCGAACGCCTGCGGGCTGGTCACTTCATGGACGAGATGACGGTCGATGTAGATCAGCGCAGTACCGTCCGGGCGCTGGTCGACGACATGCGCGTCCCAGATCTTTTCGTAAAGCGTGCGGGGCGTGGCGGGCATGGGCCGAAGCTTTGCGTCCTTTGCGCAACACAGGCAAGGCGATGTGCGAAAAGCAATTGCGGTGTCATGGAAAAGAAAGCTTTTGGTCCCTAACTTACAACCATGTCAGCAAAGCCCTTCGCCTTTCCGATCCAGGTCCTCCCGGCCGACATCGACTTCATGGGGCACGTGAACAACGCGCGCTACCTCAACTGGGTGCAGGATGCAGTGCTGGCGCACTGGCGCAAGCTCGCCCCGGCCGAGGAAGTGGCGAGCAAGGCTTGGGTCGCGCTCAAGCACGAGATCACCTATCGCAAGCCTGCCTTCCTCGAAGACGATGTGATCGCCCAGACAGTGCTCGAACATTTCCAAGGTGCACGGGCATTCTACCACACGGTGATCAGCCGCGGCGAGGAAGTGCTGGCCGAGGTCAAGTCGAGCTGGTGCTGCATCGATGCACGCACGCTGCGCCCGGCCAGGATCGGCGATCATCTGCGCGACTTCTTTTTCCCGGACGGCGGCTAAGGGCCATCTTGCGCGCGATTCCAGCGCACCTATACGCATCCCTATGGTTTCCAGGCGCGTATTCTGCTGACGTGACACCGCAGTTCCATCTTCCCGCCCGCGAATGGCAGGCGGCCGCAGGCCTGGTGCTAGCCCTGCTGGTTGCCGGGTCGTGGCTGGGCCTGCATTTCTATGCGATGCTCCAATTCGAGCTCTCTTGGGCCAACCTGCCGTTGGCGCTCGTCATGGCGGCACTCCAATGCTGGTTGTCGGTGGGTGTGTTCATCATCAGCCACGATGCCATGCATGGCAGCCTTGCGCCGGGGCACCCGCGACTGAACGGGGCCATCGGCGCGGTGCTACTGTTCCTCTACGCGGGCTTCGGCTGGCAGCGCCTGCGCGGCGCGCACTTCGATCACCACCGTTTCGTCGGCACGGGCCAGGATCCCGATTTCGACGAAGCGCACCCGCGCCACTTCCTGCCGTGGTACGGTACCTTCCTGAAGCGCTATTTCGGCTGGCGCTCGCTGATCTACGTCAACTGCGTGGTCGCCATCTACTGGCTGATCGTCGGCGTGCCGATGGCGCAGATCGTTCTGCTGTACGGGCTTCCGGCGATCGCCTCCTCCATGCAGCTGTTCTATTTCGGGACCTACCGCCCGCACCGCCACGAGCCTGACGGCGAAGGTGACCTGTTTGTCGATGGGCACAACGCGCGCAGCGAAGGTTTCGGGCCCCTGATGAGCCTCGCCACCTGCTATCACTTCGGCTATCATCTGGAGCATCACCGCCGGCCCGATGTGCCGTGGTGGGCCCTGCCTGCCGCGCGCAAGGCAGGGGTCGGATCGATCGCCAACGCCACCAGAGTCCAGCAATGAGCCTGCTTGAAATCGTCCTAACCGTGCTTTCCTCCCTGATCGGGATGGAACTGTTCGCGTGGGCGGCGCACAAATACATCATGCACGGCTGGGGCTGGGGCTGGCACCGCGACCATCACGAACCGCACGACAATGCGCTGGAGAAGAACGATCTGTTCGCCGTCGTCTTCGGCACGATCACCGCCGCGCTGTTCATCGTCGGGGCGCTCTTTTCCGACTGGCTGTGGTGGTTCGCCGTGGGCATCACGCTCTACGGCGTGATCTATACGCTGGTGCACGACGGACTGGTCCACCAGCGGTATTTCCGCTGGGTACCGCGCGGCGGCTATGCCAAGCGGCTGGTGCAGGCGCACAAGCTCCATCACGCCACGGTGGGCAAGGAAGGCGGGGTCAGCTTCGGCTTCGTTTTCGCCCGCGATCCGGCAGCCTTGAAGGCCGAACTCAAGCGCCAGCGCGAAGCCGGGGTTGCCGTCGTCCGGGACAGCGCGGGCGTCTAGCTCCCGAGCACCCTTTTCTTGACGACACGAAGCACCAGCCACGTCACCAGCAGCGTCGGCACCACAAGCACGGCAACCGCAATCTCCGGATCGATGCCGGGCAAGCGGTATTTGGCACCTTTCAGTACATAGCCCACGAGGCTCAGCAGATAATAGGTGATCGCGACCACCGAAAAGCCCTCGACCAGCTGCTGCAGGCGCAATTGCCGGCTGCTCGATTCCTCCATCGAACGCAGCAGGTCGGCATTCTGGTTCTCGATGCGGGTTTCGATCCGTGCGCGCAGGAGGGACGAAAGCTGGCTCGCCCGCAAAGCGAGCTGTCGCTCCCGGTCGACGACGGCGTTGCAGGTGCGCATGGCCGGCAGGAAACGGCGCTCGGTGAAGTCTTCAAGGGAGGCAAAACCGTCGATCGGCGCGATGCGCAACTGCTCGAGCCGTTCCTCGACCAGCGTTGCATAGGCCTTCGTCGCGCTCATCCGGTAATTGATCGAGGCGGCGACCGCCATCAGCTCGAGCGACAGATCCGAGAGTTCCTGCAGCAGGGCGTCGTCGGTCTCGTGCGAATTCGTCACCCGGCGCGACAGGGCCGCGAGACGCTCCTCCGCGGCATCTAGACGCGGCCAGACCGCCTGCGCCTCCGGCAGTCCGAGCAGAGCCTTGTTGCGATAGTTGCCGAGTTCCTGCAGCCTTTGCAGCAACCGGGTGAAGTCGCGCCGGTCGGTCTCTCCAACCGCCACCAGCAGGCGACCGAAGCCGTCGGCGCCCAGCTTGAAATCCGACCACATGCGCGCGGTGCCCTGAAGGCGGCACGACACGGTTTCGGAAGGAGAAAAGGTCAGCGACGGCACCAGCGCTTCCGCATCGGCCTCGCGTTCCACCAACTGGATCGCGGTTGCGCGGATGATCTTGCCCGGCAGGCTTTGCACCCAGGCGAGGGGGCCTTCCAGATCGGCCTGCTGGCGCGGTGTGCGAAACGCATCGATATCGCTGGCCGCGATGAACAGGGTCACGCTGCTGCCTTCGCTGTGTCGCTCCCACGCGAAGCGCACTCCCTTGGGCAGCGTGCCCTCGCGATGCCGGGGATGGGCGTCCTCGCCGGTGAGGTTGCTGTGGCGGTCGAGGACAGAGATTTCGTCGGCGCGTTCGTCCGCGTCGACTTCGGTCACCCATTGCAGGATAAGGCCGGGAACGGGGACGCTGGGCCAGCGGCGAAGATGCATCTCGCCCACCACTTGCCGGCGTAATTCATGTTCGCGCATCGGCGTTCCCCCGGTTGCCCGGCGATAATGCCTTGAGCCATCGGCAAAAGCCAGCAGCGAAAGCGGCGGGGCCCTGTCAGGCGCCGGTCGCTATCCGGGCCGCGTGCTCCCGCACGAGTGCGATCATGTTGGGGACGCCCTGGGTGCGATTGGAGGAGAGCTGGTTCTTGAGATCGAACGGGGCCAGCCTTTCGGCGATGTCCATTTCAGCGATTTCGGCGGCAGGAAGATCCTGAACGGCCGCGATCACCAGCGCCACGATGCCCTTGGTGATGGCGGCATTGCTGTCGGCGAGAAAATGCAGGTTCCCGGCCTCGCCGGTGGGATAGACCCATACGCTGGCCGAACAGCCCCGGACGAGCGTAGCCTCGGTCTTCAGCGCATCGGGCATGGGATCGAGTTCACGGCCCAGTTCGATCAGCAGGCGATAGCGTTCGTCACCTTCGAGAAATTCGTATTCTTCCTTGATATCGTCGAGCGTTCGCATGCGGGGGCATGTAGGCGATCGCGCTTACAAATCCACCCCGCTTGCGATGGCCTCCAGCTTGCGGATGCGTTCCTTGAGGTCGGCGATCTCGATCCGCGCCGCGCCCTCGGCGGCGCCGCCTTCGATCTCGACCGGCATCCGCTGGCGCGGCGCTTCGAGTTCCTGGCGCTTCAGGGCGAGCCATTCCTTCCAGCCGCGGAGCAGGGCGGCCACGACCACTGTCAGGCCGACCAGTGCGGTTACTGCGATGACGAATGTGGGGTCACTCATCTTCACTCTTCCTCATGCAATTCAGCGCTCGTCGCGCAGTCGTTCGATTTCCTCGGCGGTACGGCGGGCCGGATCGGTGGCGATGGCCTCCAGCACCTTGATGCGTTCCCGCAGCTCTTCCAGTTCGCGATCTTTCTCGGCGGTTTCATGCCGCACGAAGCTTTGATTGCCGTGCATGTCCTCGATGATACCGTTCCGCGCGCGATATCGGGCGTTCAGGACTTTTGCGGCGCACACCACCATGACGATGATGACGACGGCGGTCGGCCAGGTCATCGTGCCGTCTCCCGCTTGGCAAGCCGCATGTCGTTGTCTTGCAGGTCGCGCAATTGCTCGATCTGGTGCGCCAGCGTCGGATTACCGTCCGTGGCGATCCGCTCGAGCACGCGCACACGTTCCTCGAGCAGCGCATATTTGTCGTCGCTCACGACCGAAGTCCTGCCGGCCTTGTGCTCTGCCAACCATTCTTTGTGGCGATACACGCGCGCGACGATCCGGCTGATCGTGAAGGCAGTCACCAGGATTACGGTGAGGATGAAGGCGAAGATGAGGGGGAGGTCGCCGTCCATCAGGCGTTCCCTTCCGCCTTGGCGCCGGTCAGGGCGCGGCCGCGCAGCGCCTCGATCTCGCTGCCGAGGTGGTATCCGCTGTCGGTCACGATCCGCTCGACATTGGCGAGCCGGTCTTTTATCGACCCGAGTTCCGCCCGCAGTTCGGCGTTCTCCTGCGTCAGCAGCTTGACGCGTTCCGCCGTCTGGCCGTCGGTCGAAGGTTTCAGCGACTGGCCCCACATGCCTTCCAGCGGATAGCCGTGCTTGATCTTCAGCTTGGTGGTATGCACCCAGCCGAGCGTCCCGACGAGACCGATGCCGAGCGCGCCGCCGATGATCCACGGCAGGTGGGGCAAGAATGCAGCGACTTCGGGGTCCATCAGGCGCGTTCCTCGTTACGGATGTTGAGCGGCACGCCGGCATCCTCGACCCGGCGCGTGTCCCGCAATGCTTCGATCTGGGTGGCGACGTCGTAGCCGCCGTCGGTGACGATGCGTTCGAGCACCTGCACCCGGTCTTCGAGCCGCTGGATCTGGCTGGCATATTGCGCCGCCTTCTCCGCAGTGTGCTCGGCCGTGGCGCCCACCTGCATCTCGGCCATCTTCTGCTGGTGCTTGGCCCAGATCGCAATGATCGGAATCGAAAGGGCAAAGATCGGGATCAATGCTCCGATTGCGCCTGCGTCCATGTCAGTCCTCCCTTGCGCCCCTCAGCGCAGTCGTTCGATTTCTTCGGCCGTCCGGCGGGCCGGATCGGTAGCGATGGTTTCCAGGACGGCGAGCCGGTCCTGCAACATGGCAACGGTTTCGCGCAGTTCGGCTTTCTCGCTGCTCAGCGCAGTTTCCCTGTCGCTCCTGCCATATTTGATTTCGGCCATCTTGCGGCGGTGCTTGAGGATCGAATCTATCGTACCCCACACCCCGATGATCAGCGATACGGTGATCAGGATCATCGCGACGGCTTCTTGCGGCGGCATTGTGCTTCCCTCCCAGTTTCAGCGCTTCAGCGCAGACGCTCGATTTCGGCGTTGAGCCGCGGGTTGGACGAGACATAGAAGGTCTCGACCTCGGCCAGGCGGCGATCGATCTCGCGGAACTTGCCGCGCACTTCGCGCACCGTCCGCTTGGGGTTCTGGCGCACGCCCTGCCAGTACTTCTGTTCCTGCTGGTCGACATAAAGATGCGGCGGCTTCTTGTTGAGCAAAATGCCTGCGAGGAGATAGAGAGGAAGGACAATAGGGCTCAGCGCTCCGGAGAACAAAGCGACCAGAAACCCGAGACGGATCCACAGGACATTGACGCCAGTATAATCAGCGATTCCGGAGCAAACACCCATTAGCTTGGCATTCTGCCTGTCGCGATAAAGGGTCATGCGGGGGGTGTTCATGAACGTGCTCCTCTCTTTTCGGCGACGAGCTTCTCGAGCTCGGCCAGCTGGGCGTTGTCGGTGTCGGAATTCTGCACGAGGCGGGCGGGCTTGAAGTCGGCGTGGTCGTGCGAGACCAGGCGTTCCACTGTGTCCATCCGTTCGTCGAGCCGCTTGGCAAGATTGTACATTTCTTCGAGCAAGACCTCATCGTCGGAAGTGATCGTTGCTGCGGTCTTCCACTTGGTCACATAGTGGAGGACGATCCAGATGATAAAGGCAACCCCCACCAGGAAAAAGAACGGTTCCACGGATCATCCCTCCTTCTTGTCGCTGCCCATGCCGAGCGCGCGCTTCATTTCTTCGAGTTCCTCGTCGACCTTGTCGGCACCGGCGAGGGCGTTGATTTCGTCTGCCAGGCTCGGCGTGCCCGACTGGTCGGCGATCTGCAGCGCGTCGGCGCGGCCTTCAGCGTAATCGACCCGGCGTTCGAGCTGGTCGAAGCGGCTGAGCGCTTCGTCGACCCGTTCGTTGGTCATCAGGCTGCGCAGCTTGACGCGGTTTTCCGCGCTTTCGAGGCGGGCAGCGATGGCGGTCTGGCGGCTGCGGGCTTCGCGCAGGCGGCCCTGCAGTTTCTGGATATCCTGTTCGTAGGCGCGCAGCGCATCGTCGAGGACGGCGATCTCCTGCTTGAGCTGGTCGCCCATGTCGGACGCCTTCTTCTTTTCCACCAGCGCAGCGCGGGCGAGATCCTCGCGGTCCTTGCTCAGCGCCAGCTGCGCCTTTTCCGCCCAGTCGGCCTGCAGCCGGTCGAGCTTCACCGTATGGCGATGCATTTCCTTCTGGTCCGCGATCGTCCGCGCGGCGCTGGCGCGGACTTCGACCAGCGTTTCCTCCATCTCCAGGATGATCATGCGGATCATCTTCTGCGGGTCGTCCGCCTGGTCGAGCATGTCGTTGAAGTTGGCGGCAATGATATCGCGGGTACGGCTGAAAATGCCCATAAAGGGTGCTCCTGAGAGAAATTCGTTGACCTTGGCATTGACCTTGTCGGGCTGCGTCCAGTCGCTTGCGCCGTAGCCTCGCTCGCCCGTGGTCTGGGTCGGGGTCGGGCTGCGACGCAGCTTTTCTACCTCGGCTTCCAGGCGGCTGAGGCCGCGCGTGAAAGCCTGGGGGCGGACCGGAGCCCCGTCCGCATCGTCGATGCGGGGGTTCCGGGGGCTGGAGGGCTCCGGTCCTAGGGGGGTGTCGGGCTTGCTCACGCGATCTCGACCTGGCCGTAGCTTGGCGTGGCGGCGAGGGCGGGGGTGGCCTGCAGCTGCGTGCTGATGGTGACGAAAGCGGTCATGGCGACGATGCTGGCGAGCGCGGCCTGACCCACTTTGGTCTGGAAGAATGTGCGCGTGTACATGGTCGGTTGGCTCCCTTTGAACAGTGCCTTGCGGCGCTTGTTCATATCTCAGCAAGGGGTGTGCCAATTTGCAAAACAGGCAGATTCCTAGGGCGTCCGACATTTCTCGACGAACGGCATATGGTATCGATTGCCAAGCCTTGGGACTTTTCACTATATATCGGGCATGGAGAGAAATAGCCAGTTCGTGGGGCAGTCGGGAGCATTCCTTGACGCCGTCGAACGCGCCAGTCGTGCCGCCCCGATGCAGCGCCCGATCCTGATCATCGGGGAACGCGGGACGGGCAAGGAATTGATCGCCGAACGTCTGCATCGCCTCTCGTCGCGCTGGGACGAGCCGCTGGTCATCATGAATTGTGCGGCCCTGCCCGAAACCCTGATCGAAGCCGAGCTTTTCGGCCACGAGGCGGGGGCTTTCACGGGCGCTACCAGAGCGCGCGCGGGAAGGTTCGAAGAAGCCGACAAGGGCACGCTATTTCTCGACGAACTGGGCACGCTGTCGATGGCGGCGCAGGAACGATTGCTGCGGGCGGTCGAATATGGCGAGGTGACGCGCATCGGCTCCTCGCGCCCGATCCGCGTCGATGTCCGCATTGTCGGCGCAACCAACGAGGATCTTCCGGCACTGGCCGAGGAGGGCAAGTTCCGCGCCGACCTGCTCGACCGGCTCAGCTTCGAAGTCATCACCCTGCCGCCGCTGCGGGTTCGAGAGGGCGATATCGGCGTGCTGGCCGAGTACTTCGGGCGGCGCATGGCGGCGGAGCTGGAATGGGACGGATGGCCGGGTTTCGCCCGGCATATCCAGGACCAGCTCGAGGAATATAGCTGGCCGGGCAATGTGCGCGAGCTTCGCAATGTGGTAGAGCGGGCGGTCTATCGCTGGGGCGGATGGGACGAGCCGGTCGGGCATGTGCAGTTCGACCCCTTCGACAGCCCTTGGAAACCGCGTGCCAGCGAAGCGCCCAAGCGCGTCCACGGCACCGATTTCCGCGATGCCGTGCCGACCCATCTGTCGCCCGGCGTGGACTTTGAGAGCATCGACGATCTGCGCGCGGCAGTGGACGATCACGAGCGGCGGATCGTGGAGCATGCGCTCGGAAAACATCGCTGGAACCAGCGCCAGACGGCCAAGGCGCTGGGCCTCAGCTACGACCAGTTGCGCCACTGCATCAAGAAACATGGCCTGATGGAGGAAGGCGGCGACGCGTGACCCCGTCGCCGGGCGTCAGATCAGCGCGCGGAATGCCTCGAGCACCTGCCGGTAGACGTGCCGTTTGAAGGGCACGATCAGTTCCGGCAGGTCGGCAGGCTCGGCCCATTTCCAGACCGAGAATTCCTGGTGATCGTCCGCCGCGATGTCGATGGCATCGTCATCGGCGGTAAGGCGGGCGAGGAACCAGACATGCTCCTGCCCGCGGTACCTGCCGCGCCAGATCTTGCCGACAAGCTCTTCCGGCAGGTCGTAGCGGACGGGCTCTTCCATCCGGCTGATGATGCTGACGTGGCCGGGCAGCAGGCCCGTTTCCTCGCGCAGTTCGCGCAGGGCGGCATCGGCCGGATCCTCGCCGTCGTCGATCCCGCCCTGCGGCATCTGCCAGGCGTCGCTGTCGGGATTGTCGATCCGCTGGCCGACGAAGACCTTGCCGTCCCTGTTGACGAGCATGATGCCCACGCAGGGGCGATAGGGCAGGTCCGCCGTCATGCGTGGCGTTGCCTCGCCAGCATCAGCTTCATCGCCGCGAACACGTTCTCCAGATCGGCCTGGTAGCTAGGCACCGCCTGCCGCAGATTGGTAAAGCTGTGGGTGCCGCCGTGCACTTCGATGAACACGTGATCGACGCCCGCTTGGGCAAGCGCCGCGCCGTAATCGCGACCGGAATCGCGGATCGGGTCGAGGCTGGCGGTGACCAGCACCGTCGGCGGGGTGCCCTCGTGCGCGGCGTGGATCGGCATGGCGCGCCAGTCGTTCTTGTCCGGCTGGTAGGCTGCTTCGAAGAATTCCATCGCCTGCCGCGTCAGCACATAACCCTCGGCGAAATCGACCACGCTCTTCGACCGGGACCAGTCGCTGGCGAGCGGGAAAATCGGCACCTGCAGTACCACCGGCACGTCCGCCGCCTCGCGCATCAGCGCCTGTGTCACGACGATGGTCGCGTTGCCCCCGGCGCTGTCGCCGATGGGGATGAGGCCGGTTGCCTCGCGGCCCAGTTCTGCCGGCGAACCGGCCACCCAGCGGGTTGCCGCCACGCAATCCTCGATCGCGGCGGGGAAGGGCGCCTCGGGCGCGCAGCGATAGTCGACCGCCACCACCGGCAGGTCCATCTTATGGGCGATTTCGGTGCAGAGATTGTGATGGGTGTCGAGATCCCCGATGACGAAACCGCCGCCGTGGTAGAACACGATCACCGGGCCGGGATCGCGGCTCTCACGCGCGTCGTAGAGCCGCAGCGGAATCTCGCCCGCCGGTCCGGGGCAGGCAAGGTTGCGGATCACCGCCAGTTCGCGCGCCGGCCGGTCGGCCATGTCGTGCAGAGCTTGGTAGCCCGCCCGCGCTTCCTTGGACGTGAGTTCCATCAGCGCTGGTCCAGGCACGGCTGCCATCATGTCGATCAGGATGCGCACGTCGGGGCGCACATATGGGGTATGATCAGGGGGTGTCTGGTCGGTCATCGGCGAATCTCTCCCTCTAATCCCATTGGATAGCGGCGGGCGAATGACTGTCCACATCCCTTTCGCGACGAAGCCATAGCAGGTAGCACAGAAAAACTTGATTGCCCGGTTCGGGTGGCGCACCTAGTTCGCCAGCCTCGCCAAGACGAGCGCACGGTGAGACGTGCCAGAAGGACATACTATGGCTACCCAGGCGGCGGATCGCCCGCAATCTTCCAAGACCCCCGAAGCTGTCGTCGTCCGGTTTGCGGGCGACAGCGGCGACGGCATGCAGTTGACCGGCGGGCAGTTCACCCTGTCGAGCGCGCTGTCGGGCAACGACTTCGCCACCTTCCCCGACTTCCCCGCGGAAATCCGCGCGCCGCAGGGCACGCTGTTCGGGGTCTCGGCATTCCAGATCAATTTCGGTGCAACCGACATCGACACCGCGGGTGACGCTCCCGACGTGCTGGTCGCGATGAACCCGGCGGCGCTCAAGACCAACCTCCCGTCGCTCAAGCCCGGCGGGCTGGTGATCGTCGACGAAGGCGAATTCGGCAAGCGCAACCTCGAGAAGGCCAAGTACGAGAGCAACCCGCTCGATGACGATACGCTGGCCAAGTACGACGTGCTGCGGCTCGATATCTCGGCGCGCACGGTGGAGGCGGTGAAGCCCTTCGGCCTCGGCAACAAGGAAGCGCTGCGCTGCAAGAACATGTGGACCCTCGGCCTTGCCATGTGGATGTTCGACCGCGACCGCGCGCCGATCCACGACTGGCTCAAAGCCAAGTTCCAGTCCAAGCCCGAACTGGCCGAGGCCAATATCGCCGCGCTCGATGCGGGTCATGCCTATGGCGAGACGGCGGAACTGGCCGGGCCGCTACGCCAGGTCCATGTCGATCCCGTGCCGACCGCGCCGGGGCTTTACCGTACGCTGACCGGTGCGGAGGGCATTGCGCTCGGCCTCGTCGCCGGTGCCCGGCTGCTGCGCCTGCCGATGTTCTTCGGCGGCTATCCAATCACTCCGGCCTCGGCGATCCTCCATCATCTCGTGCGGATGAAGGAATTCAACGTCACCACCTTCCAGGCGGAAGACGAGATCGCCGCGATCTGCGCCGCCATCGGGGCGAGCTATGCGGGGTCGCTCGGCGTCACTTCCTCCTCCGGCCCGGGCATCGCCTTGAAGACCGAGGCCATCGGCCTCGGCATCATGACCGAACTGCCGCTGGTGATCGTCAATTCGCAGCGCGGCGGCCCGTCCACCGGCCTGCCGACCAAGACCGAGCAGAGCGACCTCTACCAGGCGGTCTATGGCCGCAACGGCGATGCGCCGATGCCGGTCATCGCCGCGCGCAGCCCCGCTGACGCCTTCGAATGCGCGATCGAGGCTTGCCGCATCGCGGTGCAGTACATGACCCCCGTCATGCTGCTGACCGACGGCTATATCGCCAACGCCGCCGAGCCGTGGAAGGTACCCGACCCCGAAGCATTCGAGCGCTTCCCTGCGCAGTTCCTCGAAGAGCCCAACGGTCCAGACGGCCAGTTGCTGCCCTACAAGCGCGACGAGAAGGGCGCGCGCCCGTGGATCAAGCCCGGCACCCCCGGCCTGATGCACCGCATCGGCGGGATCGAGAAGGCAGTCGACACCGGCCACATCGACTATTCGCCCGGTAACCACCAAGCGATGACCGACGCGCGCAAGGCCAAGATCGAAGGCATCCGCGTTCGCGACCAGCAGGTCAGCGTCGGCACCAAGGGCGGCAAGCTGGCGGTGGTCGGCTGGGGTTCGACCTATGGTCCTATCCACCAGGCGGTAAATCGCGCGCGGCGCAAGGGTATGGACGCGAGCCATATTCACCTGCGCCACATCTGGCCGCTCCCCGCCAACCTCGGCGAGCTTCTCAAGAGCTACGACAAGGTGCTCGTGCCCGAAATGAACACCGGCCAGCTCAAGACGCTGCTGCGCGACCAGTACCTGATCGACGCCCAGCCGCTCACCAAGACCAGCGGTCAGCCGTTCCAGATCGCGGAGCTGGAAGCCGCCATTGCGACCTATTTCGATGGTGTCCCGGGCAATGCAGGCGGGACCGAATTGCCGCCCAACGAACAGCAACTGCCGAGCACAAGCGCGGTGAATCCGTGAGTTGCCGTGCAATTGGGAATCAAGGCAATTGGTTTGCCCGCGTTACGGCTCCTCGACATCCAGAAGTTGATGGGCGCGATCTGCCATGTATCTGGGACTTCTGGATCCAGCCTGGCCAAAGGTATCATGATGCGGAGTATGCTCCCGGCCATCCGCAGGCGGTGAGAGTCGCCGAGGCGTTACAAGCATATCCCTTCGCAGTCGTGAGAAAGCGTAAGAAGCCATACGGCGAGCCTTGGCAATCCGGTGGCTATCTTCGCATCGTCGAAGTAGCCAACGTTTCGTTGGGAGACGAACTAAAGTTCGACTTGGTCCGATCTGTTTGCGAGTTGAAATGATATGAACGAGATGACCACGATCACCACTACGCTCAAGGACTGGGAAACCGACCAAGAGGTGCGCTGGTGCCCCGGTTGCGGGGACTACGCGATCCTGAAAGCGGTGCAGCGCACGCTGCCGGCGCTAGGCGCGGACCCCAAGAACACCGTGTTCATCAGCGGGATCGGCTGTTCGAGCCGTTTCCCCTATTACGTCGAGAGCTACGGCTTCCACACCATCCACGGCCGCGCGCCGGCGGTGGCGACGGGCGTGAAGCTCGCCAACCCGGACCTCGATGTGTGGATCGTAACCGGCGACGGCGACGGGATGAGCATCGGCGGCAACCACACGATGCACATCCTGCGGCGCAACCTGAACTGCCAGATCCTGCTGTTCAACAACGAGATCTACGGCCTGACCAAGGGCCAGGCCTCGCCCACCAGCCGTCTCGGCACGCGTTCACCGACGACCCCTGCGGGCAGCTACGACCGTCCGGCCAAGGCTTGCGCCTTCGCCATCGGTGCGGGTGCGCGCTTCGTGGCACGCGGCTTCGACGTGTCGAAGAAGCTGCCCGAAGTGCTCGAGGCCGCCTATCGCCACCAGGGCGCGGCCTTCGTCGAGATCTTCCAGAACTGCATCGTCTACAACAAGGACGTGTTCGACGGCTTCGCCGCGCCCAAGGGGGCGGAGGACCACCAGCTATGGCTGGAGGACGGCCAGCCGATGCTGTTCGCCAATGGCACCAAGGGCATCACGCTCGATCACAACACGCTGCAACTGGCGATTGTCGACGTGGTGGATGGAGACTGGGAAGCGGCGGGCGTGATCGTCCACAACGTCAAGAACCGCTCGATCGCGCATATGCTCGTCGAAATCCCGTTCCCAGAGTTCCCCAAGGCATTGGGCGTGCTTTACGACGATCCGCGCCCGAGCTTTGAAGGCGAGGTCATGGACGAAAAGGCGCGCATGAGCGAGGGCAAGGAACCCAACCTCGCCGCGCTGCTGGGCAAGGGGCAGAGCTGGACCGTTAACGACGAGGAAGGGCATCCGGCCTAGGTTGCGCCGCACGTGGACAACCTGACCCATAGCCTTGTCGGCGCGCTGATCGGGCAGGCGGGGCTCAAACGGAAGACGGGGCTGGCCATGCCCGCGCTCATCGTCGGGGCGAACCTGCCCGATGTCGATGCGGCGTGCTTCCTGTGGCTGGAAGGCCTGGAGCATCTCGGCTTCCGCCGCGGGATCACCCATGGCCCGCCCGCGCTGGTGCTGTTGCCGCTGATCCTTGCGGGGCTGCTGTATGGCTTGGACCGCTGGCAGGCCAAGCGCGGGACGCGGCCAGAGGGGCGCTTGCCGGTCAGCTTCAAATGGCTGTTCCTGCTGAGCTTCATTGGCTGTCTGACCCACCCGGCGCTCGACTGGCTCAACGTCTACGGCATCCGCCTGCTGGAGCCTTTCTCGAGCCAATGGTTCTATGGCGATACGCTGTTCATCATCGACGTGTGGCTGTGGGCACTGATGGGGTTTGCAGCGTGTTTTTCGCTGCGGCGCGAGAAGCGCGGCGGGGATTGGATGCGGCCTGCGCGGATCGCGATGGCATTGGCGCTAGCCTACATCGGGATGAATGCGGGAATTACTCATAGTCACGAGCGCATGACCGATCTCAACGCCGTCGGGCCAACCATCGCCAGCCCGGTTCCGATTGCCTTCTGGAAACGCGAGGTCATCATTCCGCTGGAGAACGGGCTCTACCGCGTGGTCCCTGACTACGCTGGTCCGACCTCGGAACGCGTCGCGACACGATTACTGGGCGATCCCGAGCTTTCCTATTTTTGCGATCTCGCCAAGCTGGCTGCGGTCAATTCGCAAGCCACCGCCTTCCTGTTCTGGTCGCGCACACCGTATCTCGAGCGCGCGGACGACGGCTCCGCGGTCCTGCGAGACGCGCGTTTTACCGACCCCAGGTTGGGCGACAGGTTCTCGCTGCCGCTGGCCGGCGTGCGATGCGGCCCGCAACGCAGGTAAGCTAGTCGGCGGTGCTATCCGCCGCCGCCTTGGCCGGAGCATAAAGCAACGCAGCGGCGAGAAAGGCCCAGCCTGCGCCGCCCAGCCAGCCGGCGATCACGTCGCTCGGGAAGTGGACCCCCAGCAGCACCCGGCTCCAAGCGACCATGGCGCTCACCAGCATGGCGGCGAGGATGACCGTGTAGCGCACCGAATGCCTGCGGCTGAGCGCGGCGAAGGCGAGCGCGATGGCGATGTACACGACTGCCGAATTGAAGCTGTGGCCGCTCGGGAAGCTCTCGCCGCCGGCCTCCATCAGGTGCGGCACGATCTGCGGCCGCTCGCGCCCGACGAAGCCCTTGACCGCGGTATTGACGATCCAGCCCAGCGCCACCGTCAGGAACAGCAGCACGGCCTCGCGCCGCAGCTTGAGGAACAGAAGGGCCACCACGGCGGCGACGGCGAACAGGTTGCGCAGGAACACACCGCCCAGCGCAGTCACGTCGCGCACGATTTCCAGCATCAGCGCCGTCCCGGCGAATTCGCGTCCTTCACCTGTTCGCGCCGCGAGTAGGCCCGGCTCGTCCAGCCAGCCGGCGCCATCGGTGAGGACGAGCCACACCATGACCGCGAAACCCGCCCAGCACAGAGCGGCAACGACTAACGCCTTGCGCCGGTTGATGCCGTATCCCCGCTGCGGCAGGACGAGCGTTTCGCTGGGAATGTGGTCGTGGGCGATGTCGAGCGTGTCCATCGTGCTGGAACCCGCCGCAGAGCCCGGTGTTCCGTAGCGAAGGGGTACTCGATGTCGAAACCGCAAATCGTCTGGCTGCGCCGCGACCTGCGCATGGCGGACAATCCCGCGCTCTACCACGCTGCGCAGGCCGGGCCGGTCGTGGCGGTATTCGTGCTCGACGATGATCGCGCCAGGGACCACGCCTATGGCGGCGCGTCGCGATGGTGGCTGCATCATTCGCTCGAAAGCCTCGCCAAGGGCTTGCATGCACGCCACGCCCGCCTCGTACTGCGCCGCGGAGATGCCGTCGAAGAGCTCTGCAGGATCGCGAAGGATGTCGGCGCCGACAGCGTGCATGCCAACCGTCATTACGAACCGTGGTGGCGCAAGGCGCAATCCGAGCTCAAGGACAAGACCGATCTGTGCCTCTACGACGGCAACTACCTGCTCCCGCCCGGCGCGGTGACGACAGGGTCGGGCGACCCGTACAAGATCTACACGCCCTTCTCGAAGGCGACGCTGGATCAGCTCCCGCCGCGCGACGCCTTGCCCGAACCCGAAACGCTTTCCTCGCCCGGTGACTGGCCGGACAGCGACACGCTCGCCGACTGGGAGCTGCTGCCAGCGCAGCCGGATTGGGCAGGCGGCCTCAGGGATTTCTGGCAGGTCGGCGAGAAAGCGGCGCAGGAACGGCTCGATTGGTGGGCCGGGGAGGTCGGAGAATACGATACGGGCCGCAACCTGCCGTCCGAAGACATCACCTCGCGCCTTTCCCCGCATTTGCACTGGGGGGAGATTTCTGCTGTGCAGGTCTGGCAGCGGCTGTCTTCGCTCCGCTCGCAGGGATGGAAGACGTTCGAGAAGGAACTGATCTGGCGCGATTATGCCCAGAACGTCATCTGCCAGTTTCCCGCCTATCCCACGGAAAGCTACCGCGAGTACGACGAGCGCAAGCTGTGGCGCAATCCCGATGCCGGGCACCTGATCCGCGATGATCTCGAATGCTGGCAACGCGGCATGACCGGGTACCCGATCGTCGATGCGGGCATGAGGCAGCTGTGGCAGACCGGGTGGATGCACAACCGCGTGCGGATGATCGCGGCCAGTTTCCTGGTGAAGCATTTGCTGATCGACTGGCGGTTCGGCGAACGCTGGTTCTGGGACACGCTGGTCGATGCGGACTACGGCAACAACGGCGTCAACTGGCAGTGGATCAGCGGCACGGGCGTCGATTCGAACATGTTCAGCCGCATCATGGCCCCGCTGACGCAGAGCGGGAAGTTCGATGCGGCCGGCTACATCCGTGAGTATGTCCCGGAACTCGCCAAGCTTGGCGATGCCGAGATCCACGACCCTCCCGACGACAAGCGGGGCAGCTATCCCCGCAAGATGATCGGCCACAAGGAAGCCCGCGAACGCGCGCTGTCGGCCTATCGCAGCGCCAAGGGCTGACGACAGCCCGGACCAGCCACTTGCGGCCCGTTTTCCCGCGTTGCATAGCGTCCGGCATGAACGCTGAGAGCGGCACACGCGGGACGGGATTGCTGGAGGGTGCGGCACGCTTCGAAAGCGCGCCCGGCCTGCTGGCCCGCATGCTCGCGCCCGGTTTCGCCAAGGTCCTCGACCAGATCGACCGCGGGCTGGAGCGCGGCTCGATCACCGGCCACCTGCCCGACGGCACAACGCGCTATCTTGGCGGACGCAATCCGGGGTTCGACGCGGTCATCGACCTCAGGAGCTGGCGCGCCCTCGTTCGCCTCGCCACCAACGGTTCGGTCGGCTGGTACCAGGCGTGGGAGGCGCGCGAGTGGGACAGCCCCGACCTCGTCCCGGTCTTCGCCGTCTTCGGACAGAACGCAGCCACGCTGGGATCGGCCGGGCGGGCCAAGGGCCTGTGGCGCTTCGCCTTGCGGCAGGCGCATCGGCTGAACCGCAATACAAGGGAAGGGTCGGAGCGGAACATCCAGGCGCATTACGATCTCGGCAACGATTTCTATGCTGCCTGGCTGGGCGAGACGATGGCCTATTCGAGCGCCATGTACCGGTCGCCGAGCGTGACCGACCTCACGCAGGCGCAGTATGCCAAGATGGAATCGATCCTCGATCGCACGGGGATCGGCGAGGGCGACAGCCTGCTGGAAATCGGTTGCGGCTGGGGCACTCTGGCCGAGGCGGCCGCAGTGCGCGGAGCACGGGTCGACGCGATTAGCCTGTCGGACGAGCAGCTGGCCTGGGCGCGGCGCGGGCAACATGGCGCCGTGCGCTTCCTCAAGCAGGACTACCGCGACACGCACGGCACCTACGATGCGGTCGCCAGCGTCGAGATGGTGGAAGCCTTGGGCCGCGAATACTGGCCCACATACATGGACTGCATCGCCCGCAATCTGCGCCCCGGCGGCCGTGCCGCGATCCAGTACATTTCCCTGCGCGACGATATTTTCGATGCCTATGCGGCGAGCGCGGACTTCATCCAGGCCTATGTCTTCCCCGGCGGCCTGCTGATCCGCACCAGCGAATTCCGCCGCCTTGCCGAAGAGCGCGGGCTCGAATGGCACGACCAGACGGATTTCGGCCTCGACTATGCGGAAACCTTGCGCGGCTGGCGCGCCGCATTCGACGGTGCCATTGCGGCGGGCTCGCTTCCGGCGGGCTTCGATGCGCGGTTCCAGCGCCTCTGGCGCTATTACCTGCAGTATTGCGAAGGCGGTTTCCGCGCCGGCAGTATCGACGTGCACCAGGTGACGTTGATCCGGCGCTGAACGGTTCGGGGAGGGACGGCGAATGAAGAAATGGATACTCGGCGGTGTGGCGGCTGTCGCAGCCGTGCTCGGCATCGGCTACGCCTCGCTCGACAATGACCAGCGGGCCCTGCTCGCGTCGATGCCGACCGATCGCAACGTGCTGTTCTGGTCGGTCGACCAGCGGGACGCGGCCTTCCGGGCGATGGACGCGCTGCCGGTGCTGGCCGAATCCCGGACGATCGCGGCCGGCGGCACCCCCTATCCGCTACCCAAGGGGCTGCCGCTGCAGATCGATTACGACATCGACGGCTACATGAAGGATCAGCGATCCTCTGCGCTCGTCATCGTGCACGACGGCAAGGTGGTGTTCGAGAAATACGGACTTGGCTTCACGCCGGAGGGCAAGTGGACCAGCTTCTCGGTCGCCAAGAGCCTGACATCGACGCTGGTCGGCGCGGCGATCGCGGACGGGGCCATCGCCAGCCTCGACGATCCGGTCACAAGATACATCGAGGGCTTGCAGGGCTCCGCCTACGACGATGTCTCGGTCGAACAGTTGCTGACCATGACCTCCGGCGTGAAGTGGAACGAGGACTATTCCGATCCAAATTCGGACGTCGCCAAATTCAACGAGCACAAGGCCGAGGACGGTCTCGACGCGACGGTGAGCTACATGCGCACGCTGCCGCGCGAGGCGCCGGCGGGCAGCAAATGGGTCTACAAGACCGGCGAGACCAATCTGATCGGGGTGCTGGTCAGCGAGGCGACCGGCAAGCCGCTGGCCGATTATCTTTCGGAGAAGATCTGGAAACCTTTCGGCATGCAGCAGGACGCGACCTGGCTGCTGGGTTCGACCGGGCATGAAATCGCCGGGTGCTGCATCCAGGCGGCCACGCGCGACATGGCGCGTTTCGGCCTGTTCGTGATGGGCGGCGGGATGGCGGGCGGCAAGCAGGTGGTGCCAGGCGACTGGTTCGCGTCGGCGACGACCCGCCAAGCCGATATCGGAGCTCCCGGCAAGGGCTACGGTTACCAGTGGTGGACCTACGACGACGGATCCTTCGCCGCTCAGGGTATTTTCGGGCAGGGCATCTTCATCGATCCTGCCCGCAAGCTGGTGATCGCCTCGAACGCGAACTGGCCGACCGCCACCAATCCCGAAGGCGTCGGGGCGCAGCGCGAGGCGTTCTACAAGGCGGTGCAGCAGAGCCTGGACAAGCGAGGCCCCCCGATCATGGAGCAGCCGGCGCCGGTCGCGAAGCGCTAGGGCGCCCCTGCGTCAGTCGAAGGGGCGGTAGTCCATCCCGGTCCGGCCGGTGTAGCGCGACAGGATGTCGTCGTGCACGATCGGGCTCAGCAGATCGCTGAACGCGCAGCCGACGATGCAGTTGTCCCACCACACGACGTTGCCCATCAGCGATTCGAGCCCGGGCAGGGTCAGCCAGACGACCTGGCCTTCGTGCATGCGGTTGATCGCCGCGGCGCTGAAGCCGCTGATCGAAAGGTCGTGGACGACGGTCTGGAACCTGCGGCCGCCCGATGCACGCATCTGCGCCGGGATCGACAGCTTGGTACGCGGGGCGCAGCGGTCTTCCTGTGCGGCAAGGCTGTAACGATCTTCGATGGCATACATGGCGATCATTCTCGTTCTGGCCGCACGCACCGGCGCGCGCGGTATCCCTGCGGAATGCGGCCGAACTGTTTACCTGCCAGTAACGATTAAGACTTAACGCGAATTAACCAAGCCGCGTGCGATGGCCGGTTTCAAAGCCGTCTCGCAGCAGACGCAGGATCCCGTCCGCGACCTCTTCGGCCGGTTTCACCGACTGCGGATCTTCCCCGGGATAGGCCTTGGCGCGCATCGCCGTACGCGTGGCGCCCGGGTCCACGATGGCGACGCGAACATTGCCGATCTTCTCGACCTCTGCGGCGTAGCAATCGAGCAGGTTCTCGAACGCAGCCTTGCTGGCTCCGTAGGCCGACCAGTAGGCGCGGGGGGTTGCGCCGACGCTGCTGGTCAGGCCGATCACTCGCCCGGCTTCGGCCCGCTTGAGCATGGCGTCGAAATTGGCCAGCAGGGCCTGCGTGGCGAGGACGTTGGTCGTCAACGCCTGGTTGAACTGCTTCGGCTCGATCTGCGTAACCGGCGTCAATGTCGGCAGATAGGCTGCGGAAATGACGAGGAAATCCAGCGCATCCCAGCGGCCGCGCAAAGCCGCCGCCAGACGCGCGACGCCGTCCGCTTCGGTAAGGTCGACGGGTGCGATCGTGGAGGTACCGCCGGCGGCGTGGATGGCATCTTCGACTTCCTCGAGGCCTTTCACATCGCGTGCCGTCAGAACGACATGCGCGCCCTCGGCCGCCAGCGCCTTTGCGGTCGCGGCGCCGATCCCTTTGGACGCACCTGTGACGAGGGCGAGCTTGCCCGAAAACGGTTTCTGGTCAGACATTTATGCGACTTTGTTGACGGGGAAGGATAGCTGCGCCGCGCCGTCCGACTTGAGGGACAGGTCGGTCAGCGATGTCGGATAATCGCCGGTGAAGCAGGCATCGCAGAATTGCGGGCATTTTGCGTTGCGCGGCTTGTCGCCGACGGCACGATACAGCCCGTCGATCGAAACGAAGGCCAGGCTGTCGGCCTTGATGAAGTCGCGCATCGGCTCGACATCCATGCGCGCGGCAAGGAGCTTGCTGCGTTCCGGCGTGTCCACTCCGTAGAAGCAACTGTGCGCAGTCGGCGGGCTGGCGACGCGGAAATGCACTTCCTTGGCGCCGGCATCGCGCATCATCTCGACGATCTGCATCGAGGTAGTGCCGCGAACGATGCTGTCATCGATCAGCACGATGCGCTTGCCTTCGACCATCGCGCGGTTGGCGTTGTGCTTGCGCTTGACCCCGGCGTGGCGTGCGCCGTCGCTCGGCTGGATGAAGGTGCGGCCCACATAGTGCGAGCGGATGATGCCGAGTTCGAACGGGATGCCGGATTGCTGGGCATATCCGATCGCGGCCGGCACGCCGCTGTCGGGCACCGGGACGACCAGGTCTGCCTCGCACGGGCTCTCGATCGCCAGCTGCTGGCCGATCGCCTTGCGCGCCTCGTAGATGCTGCGACCGTCGAAAACCGAATCGGGGCGGCTGAAATAGACATGCTCGAAAATGCACGGGCGGGCGGGGTTCGTTCCGAACGGCCGGAACGTCGAGACGCTGCCGTCGAAACCGACCTCGACCAGCTCGCCCGGTTCGACCTGGCGGATGAATTCCGCTCCGACAACGTCGAAGGCCACGGTTTCGCTGGCGAACACGACGGCGTCGCCCATTCGGCCCATCTGCAGGGGCCGGATGCCGAGCGGGTCGCGGCAGGCGATCATTCCCTGCGGCGTCATGACGATCAGGGCATAGGCACCCTCGACCAGCCGCAGGGCATCGACCAGCCGGTCGCGCAAGGTGGGGTAGCGGCTGGTCGCGACGAGGTGGATGATCACCTCGGTATCGCTGGTCGACTGGAAGATGGCCCCTTTCTGGACCAGCTCCGACCGCAGCAGCCCCGCGTTCGAGATGTTGCCGTTGTGCGCGATGGCGAAGCCGCCCGTCGCCAGTTCGGCATAGAGCGGTTGCACATTGCGCAGGCCCGCACCGCCGGTGGTCGAATAGCGGACATGGCCTGCCGCCATGGATCCCGGAAGTTCGGCGATCGATTCGGCGCTCGAGAAGTTCTCCGCGACATGGCCGAGGCCCCGGCGCGTGTAGAACTGGTGCCCGTCGAAGCTGGTAATGCCGACCGCTTCCTGCCCGCGGTGCTGCAAGGCATGCAGCCCGAGCGCAGTCGCCGCCGCCGCGTCCGACGATGCGTTGATGGCACCGAAAATGCCGCACTCTTCGCGCAGCTTGTCGCCGTGCTCGTCGAAAAAAGGATGGGTTGTGATCATAGAGTGGCGCCTGCTGCCTCCCCGCCGCGCGCCTCCAATGGCGATGTTGCAGAGCGATTACAAGGCCCGAGTACGAGCGGGGGCGCGATGACGGGCAGACGGTCACGACGCCGCGCCAATTTCGTTGCACAGCGCGGCGGTCGACTCTAGGAGGCGCCCACAGCCAACCGATCCGGACACGCTCTTGCTGCTCAGCCCCTTCGAATGGACCATCGCCAAACGCTACCTGCTTCCCGGCAGGGGCGAGGCTTTCATCGCACTCGTCGCCGGGATCAGCGTCGGCGTCGTAATGCTGTCGGTCGCCCTGCTAGTGGTCGTCATGAGCGTCATGAACGGCTTCCGCGCCGAATTGTTCGACAAGATCGTCGGCGTGAACGGGCATGCGATCGTCCAGGTCTACGGCTCGGACTGGCGCGACGCGCTCAAGGTCGTCGAGGAAACGCCCGGCGTGGTCGAGGCCAGCCCGCTGATCGAGCAACCGCTGCTGGCCACCTACAACGGCCGCGTCGAGGCGATCTTCGTCCGCGGAAACACACAGCGCGACATCGGTGAGCTGGGGGAAAAGGTCGTCATGGGCGACATCCGCCGGCTCCAGCCCGATGCGTCGGTGGTCGCGATCGGGGCGCGGCTGGCCGAGAACCTCGGCGTGCGAGTCGGCGATACGCTGACGATCATCAACCCGGCCGGGCGCAGCACACCTTTCGGAACGGTGCCGCGCCAGATCGGCTACGAGGTCGCTGCGATCTTCGAAGTAGGCCTCTACGATTACGACCAGGCCTTCGTTGTGATGCCGATACCCGATGCGCAAACCCTGCTGCTGACGGGCGACACCATCGGCATGATCGAGGTCAAGACCGACGACCCCGACAATGTCGTCGAAATCATGCGACCGGTGGTCGAGCGCCTTTCGGGCCGTGCCGACGTGCGGACATGGCAGCAGATCAACAGCGCGATTTTCGAAGCGCTCGAGGTCGAACGCGTGGCGATGTTCTTCGCGCTCAGCTTCATGGTGCTGGTGGCGGCGTTCAACATCCTCTCCAGTCTCGTGATGCTGGTGCGCGCCAAGACCCGCGACATCGCCATCATGCGGACCATGGGCGCGACGCGAAAGTCACTGCTCAAGATCTTCGTCACGACCGGATTTACCGTCGGTGCCCTCGGGACGATAGCGGGCCTAATCCTTGGTTCGATCATCCTGTATTTCCGCGAATCCATTGTACGCGCCATCTCCTTCGTGACGGGCCAGGACCTGTGGGATCCGCAAGTGAGGTTCCTCTCCACCCTGCCGGCCCGCGCCGATCCGGTGGAGATCGCGGGCATCATCATCCTCGCCCTCGTGCTGAGCTTCCTTGCCACGCTCTATCCGGCGATGAAGGCGTCGGGCACGGATCCCGTCCAGGTGTTGCGCTATGAATAGGCCTGTCGTGGAACTGCGCGGGGTTACCCGCAGCTTCGAGCAGGGCGGCGAGCGGATCGACGTGCTGCGCGGTGTCGACCTCGCCGTGCAGCCGGGCGAGATCGTGGCGTTGCTGGGGCCATCCGGTTCCGGCAAATCGACCATGCTGCAGGCCGTCGGCCTGCTGGAGGGCGGATTCGGCGGTGAGATCATCATCGCCGGGACCCCGGCCGAGAAGTCGGATTCGGGCGCGAGAACGGCGCTGCGCCGCGATCACATCGGTTTCGTCTACCAGTTCCACCACCTGCTGCCCGATTTCAACGCGATGGAAAACGTCGTCCTGCCGCAGATGATTGCGGGCGTAGATCGCGAGATCGCCGAGGCGCGCGCACGCGAGTTGCTGACCACGCTTGGCCTTGGCGAGCGGCTCGACCACCGTCCCAGTCAGCTGTCCGGCGGGGAGCAGCAGCGCGTGGCCGTCGCGCGCGGTCTGGCTAACAAGCCCGATCTGGTGCTCGCCGACGAACCGACCGGTAACCTCGACGAAAATACGTCTGACAAGGTGTTGGACGCCTTCCTCAAGCTGGTCAGGGGCGAAGGCAGCGCCGCGCTGATCGCCACCCACAACGAGCGGCTGGCGGCCAAGATGGACCGGGTCGTACGCTTGCACGACGGGCTGCTGAATTAGCCGGACCTATCCTCCCGCCCGCGCGTTGGGTCGCAAAAAGGAGGAAGTCATGTCCGATCACCCCACCGCCTTCGGCGATGTGCCAACCAATTCCGAAACGCTCGACTGGGACGACCGTGCGTCGCTCCATACTGTCGAGGACGGTTCGGGCATCTTCAGCGACGCTTCGGCTACGGCCCGCGGAACCTTCGCCGAGATGGCCCGCCAGTTGCTCGCGATGCCGGCGCAAAAGCGCGGCGGATATTTGATCAAGAAGGCCGGCGACCGCAGTTATTCGGCTGAAGAAATCGCCGATCTGGATGCCGAGGGCGCAATCCCCTCAGCCTGAGCCGATGCGTTGACGCCTCGACACCGACGCCAAAATCGTGGACTGACGCGAAAAGCGCCCGTCACATAAAGGCCTGAATGATGACCACCATCGCCGACTTTACCGTCAACACCAATCGCGGCGAGCCGCTCGACCTGTCGGAAAAGAAGGGCAAGGTCCTGCTTGTGGTCAACACGGCCAGCAAGTGCGGTTTCACGCCGCAGTATGATGGCCTCGAGGAACTGTACCAGAAGTACAAGGATCAGGGCTTCGAGGTGTTGGGCTTTCCCTGCAACCAGTTCGGCGGCCAGGAACCGGGCAATGCCGACGAGATTGCACAGTTCTGCAAGATCAATTTCGGTGTCACCTTCCCGTTGATGGAAAAGGTCGACGTCAACGGCCCCGACGCGTCGCCGGTGTTCGACTGGATGAAGGGCGAGGCGAAAGGCCTCATGGGCTCGACCAGCATCAAGTGGAACTTCACCAAATTCCTGATCGACCGCGAGGGCAATGTGGTGAAGCGCTTTGCGCCGCAGGATTCGCCGGCCAGCCTTGAAAAGCACATCGAGAAGCTGCTCTAGCGCGATGCTCGATCCGCTCCGACCCGACCTCGAATGGCTGGGGGCATGGATTGCGGGGCGGGCGCTGGCCCGCGGACTGCCGACCCCTTACCGCGACCGTGGCGGTTGGCGTGCGGAGGTCGGTTCGGAGGTGGAGAAGCGCCGCTGGCTGTTTGACGAGCTCAATGCGGATGTGCTGGCGTTAGCCAGCGAGATCGAAGAGCCGGGCCTGAACATTCGCGTCTTTTGCGAAAGCGACGCCTTGCAGGCCGCGCTCCCGCCGGGGTGGAAAGTCGGTGCACCGTCTTACGCAATGGTCGCGACAGTAGCTTCCCGGGAGCGTGCGATCCCCGCCGGTTTTCGGCTCGATGCGCAATATGACACTTCGTGCGCACATGTTTCGATCCTGACTGATTCGGGCGAGCTCGCTGCATCGGGACACGCAGGGATCGGGCCGGACGCGTTTGTCTATGACAGGATCAGGACCATGCCCGAGTACGGCCGACAAGGCCTGGGCACTGCCGTGATGCACGCGCTCGCCAAGTCACTGCCGCATCCGGCGTTGCCGCAACTGCTGATGGCGACCGAGGCCGGACGCATGCTCTACGAAACCCTGGGTTGGCAAATCGTCAGCCCCTATGCCAGCGCAGGCTGGGTGGGCCAGAAGGCCACCCGGTAACCTTCCGCGCCGATCCGACGAAAGCCTCGCCATGCTAGCCGATCTCAATCAGTGGTTTCTCTCGTTCGGCGCCGAGTATGGCGTGAATCCGTACATTTTCGGTGCGATCTACGTCGGGGCGATCCCGTTCTTCCTCGCCTCGATCGCTTGGTTGGTTCGACGGGCAAAGGCAGGGCGTTCTACGGTGCTGCCGACCTTGTGCGCGGGCTTCTGCTTCGTCTCCGCCTATCTCTACCTCGCGGTTGCGGGGCGCAATATCCCGGTCTGGGTGTGGATCTTCCTCGGCGTGCTGGTGGTCTACGGCGCGTGGTCGAGCATCCGCGATACGCGCAAGAAGATTGCGGCGGCCAAGGCGGAAGAGGGCAGCCTGTAGCCCTGGCCGGGAAAGCCAACACCTTTTCCCCAGTACCGGCGACCGCACCTTTGCGAATCCGTGCGCGATACCCATAGTGCGGGCATGGCCTTCGCTCCCTTCGTTCCGCTGCGCGTGCTGTCGAGTTTCTCGATGCTCGAAGGGGCGATCGATCCCAAGGCGCTCGCGAAGCTGGCGAAGGATCGTGGCTATCCTGCTATCGCCATCTGCGACCGCAACGGGCTCTATGGCTCGGTCGCTTTCGCCGGAGCGTGCAAGGATGAGGGCATCCAGCCTGTAATTGGCGCGCTGGTAGGTGTGGCGCGGCCGGGTTCGGACCAGATCGACAGCATGCCGTTGTTCGCCCAGAACGAGGCGGGGTACCTCAACCTGTGCCATCTCGTCAGCAAGGCGCATCTTGATCGTCCGGTCGAGCTTTCGCCGCATGTGCAGCTAGAGGATTTTGCCGGGCATACCGATGGCCTGATCGCGCTGACCGGGGCGAGCGAAGGCGGACTTACGCGCCTGTTCGCCGATGGCCAGCACGACCACGCCGTGCGCTATGCCGAGCGACTGGAGGCTCTTTTCCCAGGCCGACTTTATGTCGAGCTGGCGCGGCGCGGCAACCAGGTTGAGGCCGATGCCGAAGAGGCGCTGATCGCGCTCGCCTATGCGCGCGACCTGCCGCTGGTGGCGACCAATCCGGCCAATTTCGCTGAACCGCATTTCCATAAGGCGCATGATGCGATGCTGTGCATTGCCGGCGGCTACAAGCTCGATGAGGAAGTGCGACCGCGCACCGACCGCGAAGCATGGGTCAAGTCGGCGCGGATGATGGAGGAGATATTCTCCGACATCCCCGAGGCGCCAGCCAACACGCTCGTCATCGCCCAGCGCTGCGCCTATGCGCCGCCCTATCGCAAGCCGATCCTGCCGAGCCTCGCCGGCGATCTCGAAGGCGAAGAGCGGATGTTGCGCGAGCAGGCGACGGCCGGGCTGGAGAGGCGGCTGGAGCCGTACGAGGACCTGACGGAAACGGATCGCGAAGCCTATTTTCAGCGGCTCGATTACGAAATCGGCATCATTAACCGAATGGGCTTCCCCGGCTACTTCCTGATTGTTGCCGACTTCATCCAGTGGGCCAAGGACAACGGTATCCCGGTGGGGCCGGGGCGCGGTTCGGGCGCAGGTTCGCTCGTCGCCTGGGCTCTGACCATTACCGATCTCGATCCGATCCGGCTGGGGCTGCTGTTCGAGCGCTTTCTCAACCCCGAACGCGTGTCCATGCCGGACTTCGATATCGATTTCTGCGAAACGCGGCGCGGCGAAGTGATCCGCTACGTCCAGCAGCGCTATGGCCACGACCGCGTGGCGCAGATCATTACCTTCGGCAAGCTCAAGGCGCGAGCGGTGCTGCGCGATGTCGGCCGCATTGCCGACTACGGCTACAACCGCACCGACCGGCTTTGCAAGATGGTGCCCAACCACCCGACGGATCCGTGGACCTTGCCGCGCGCGCTCAACGGGTCTTCCGAGTTCAAGGCCGAATACGACAACGACAACGATACCAGGGCGCTGATCGACCTTGCGATGCAGCTCGAGGGGCTGCCGCGCAACAGCTCGACCCATGCCGCGGGTGTGGTGATCGGCGACCGCCCGCTGAGCGAGCTCGTCCCACTCTACCGCGATCCGCGTTCCGACATGCCGGTGACCCAGTTCGACATGAAGTATGTCGAAAGCTCGGGCCTGGTGAAATTCGACTTCCTAGGCCTGAAGACCCTGTCCGTGCTGCAGAAGGCCGTCGACCTGCTGGGCAAGCGCGGTATCGACGTCGATCTCGGTGCCCTCGCGTGGGATGATCCGGCGGTCTACGAACTGCTCAAGTCGGGCAACACCGTGGGCGTGTTCCAGCTGGAATCGGAAGGGATGCGCCGCACGCTGACCGCGGTGAAGCCGACCAAGTTCGAAGACATCATCGCGCTCGTCTCGCTCTACCGCCCGGGCCCGATGGACAACATCCCGCTGTTCGGCAAGCGCAAGGCCGGTGTGGAACCGATCGTGTATCCGCACCCCAAGCTGGAGGAGATCCTCGCCGAAACCTACGGCATTTTCGTCTACCAGGAACAGGTGATGCAGGCGGCGCAGATTCTCGCCGGCTACTCGCTCGGCGACGCGGATCTGTTGCGCCGCGCCATGGGCAAGAAGAACCAGGCCGAGATGGACCAGCAGCGCGCCCGCTTCGTCGAAGGCTGCGGCACGGTGTCCGGCATCGACGCGGTGAAGGCGAGCGAGTTGTTCGACTTGATCGACAAGTTCGCCGGTTACGGCTTCAACAAGTCGCACGCGGCCGCCTACGCGCTGCTCGCCTACCAGACCGCGTGGCTCAAGGCGCACTATCCCGAAGAATTCTACGCCGCGTCGATGTGCTTCGACATGCACCAGTCGGAAAAGCTCAGCGTGTTCGTCGACGATGCGCGGCGCTATCCCCTTGTAGAGGGAGGCGTTGTCGTCGCGCCGCCCGATATCAATCACTCGGAAGCCGAGTTCACCGTCGAACGGACAGACGATGGCTATGCCGTGCGCTACGCGCTCGCCGGCATCCGCAATGTCGGCGAAAAGGCGATGGCGGCGATCGTCTCCGAGCGCGAGGCGGCTGGTCCGTTTACGAGCCTCGCGGACCTGTTCGAACGTCTGCCGCAAGGGGCGATGAATTCGCGCCAGCTCGAGGCATTGATCGCTGCAGGCGCGCTCGATAGCCTCGATCCGAACCGCGGGCTTCTGGCTGCCAATGTCGATCTGCTGCTAGCGACCGCCGATGCGGCCCTGCGCGAGCGGACCAGCGGGCAGGAAGCTCTGTTCGGGGCGGATGAGCTCGGCACGGGCGATACGCTGCGCCTGAAGGAAGCGGACGATTGGGACCGCGCTACCCGCATGGCCAAGGAGCGCGAGAACTTTGGTTTCTATTTCTCCGCCCATCCGGTGGAGAGCTATCGCGACGTTGCCAGCGCCAATGGTGCCCGCTCCTATGCCTCGGTGATGGAGAGCGGCGCGCCAGCCGGAGGGCGCGGCAAGGCGATCATGGCGGCGATGGTGGAGAAGGTGAACATCGGCACCACGCGGCGCGGCGCGCAGTTCGTCCGCGCCGATTTTTCCGACAGCTCGGGACAGTTCAGCGCCGCCTGTTTCGAGGATTCGCTGGTCGAGAATTTCCGCACATGGGCCGAGGGCGGCACCTGCGTGCTGCTGACGGTCGAACTCGACTCTCCCTCCCCCGACGAGCCGCCGCGCATCACCGTGCGCGGGGCCAAGGCGCTCGATGCCGTGGCGGGGAGCCAGCGGATGCTGCTCACCCTCGATGTCGAAAGCCAGCTGGCGCTGGGCGAGCTCGAACTCGCGCTCCAGCCCGGCGAGGTGGGCCATGGCGAAGTGCAGGTGCGGCTCAACCTGGGTGAGGGCGAGCATTGCCTGATGCGGCTGGGCCATGATTTCCGGCTCGACGGCAAACTCGCCGAACAGTTGCAGTCGATCGAGGGCATCGGCAACGTCAACCTGATCCCGAAAACCGGTCCGCAGGGACGCCGTTTCAGCCGGGCGGCCTGACACGCACGATTCGGGCTTGCGAGGCACCGAATTCCCTCACATTCTCCGCTCAAACACAATTTCGAGAGGAGAGAGCATGCTCGGAGCCATGCAAGACTGGACCATGCGCGTCACCAATGTGATCGACCACGCGGCGCGCGAAGCGGGGACTCGCGAAATCGTCAGCCGATGGGCCGACGGCAGCGAGACCCGCACGGATTGGGCGGGCATCCGCACCGATGCGCTGAAGATGGCGCAGGCTTTGCTCGCTCTGGGTCTGAAGAAGGGCGACAAGGTCGCCAGCATGGCGATGAACCATTCGCGCCACCTGGTGAGCTGGTACGGCGTCGCGGGCATGGGCGGGGTGCTGCACACGGTCAATCCGCGCCTGTTCGACGACCAGCTCGAGTACATCGTCAATCACGCCGAAGACCGGGTGATGATCTACGATGCGGCGTTCCAGCCGATCGTCGACCGGATGCGGGAGCGCTGGACCACGGTCGAGCATTACATCTGCTTCGATTCCGGCGACAATGCGCCGCATTTCGAACACTGGATCGGGGCGCAGGATGGCGACTTCGGATGGGTCAAGGGTGACGAGCGCGACCCCTGCATGATCTGCTACACCAGTGGCACCACCGGCAATCCCAAGGGCGTGCAGTACGAGCATCGCTCGACCCTGCTCCACGCCATGGCGGGCCTGCAGACGACGGCGTTCAACTTCGCGCCCTCCAGCGTGATGCTGCCGGTGGTGCCGATGTTCCACGCGGCCAGCTGGGGCCTGCCCTATTCGGGCGGCATGGCGGGCATCAAGTTCGTCTTCAGCGCGGTCAACGACCCGGCGGTGCTGCACGAGTTGATGATGCGCGAAGGGGTGACCGACAGCGCCGGGGTGCCCACCGTGTGGCTGGCGCACTTCCAGTATTGCGACGCGCAGGGGATCGACCTGCCGCCCCTGAAGGCTGCCACCATCGGCGGTTCCGCTGCGCCCAAGTTCATGATCGAGCGGCTGATGAGGAACGGCACAAGGGTCCAGCACGCCTGGGGCATGACCGAGACTTCGCCCATCGGCACCGTCGGCGGGCCGACCGCCGACTGGGACAGCCTCAGCTTCGACGAGAAGGTCGCCAAGACGATGAAGCAGGGCCGCCCGATATTCGGGGTGGAACTGCGCACCGTCAGCCTCGACGACATGCTGACCGAATTGCCACGTGATGGCGAGACTTCTGGTGCGCTGCAGATTCGCGGCCCCTGGGTGCTCAAGCGCTATTTCAAGGCCGAGCAGGACGCGACCAACAACGAAGGCTGGTTCGACACCGGCGACGTCGGCGTGATCCACCCGGACGGCACGCTGCAGCTGACCGACCGGACCAAGGATGTGATCAAGTCGGGCGGCGAATGGATCAGTTCGGTCGAGCTCGAGAACGCCGCTGTCGGGCATCCCGCCGTCGCAGAGGCCGCCTGCATCGGCATGCCGCACCCCAAGTGGGACGAGCGCCCGGTGCTGTTCGTGGTCAAGAAGGAAGGCGCCGATTGCTGCGCCGACGATATCATCGATCATCTCAAGCCGCTGATCGCCAAGTGGTGGCTGCCCGATGCGGTCGAGTTCGTCGACGACATCCCGCATACGGCCACCGGCAAGATCAGCAAGAAGGACCTACGGGACCGGTTCGCGGACTACACGCTTGGCTGAGCTGCACATCCGGCCTGCGCGTCCCGATGATGCGCGGGCCATCTGTGCCATCTATGATTATCACGTCGCCAACGGCACCGCGTCTTTCGACAGCGCAGGGCCGAGCGAGGCCGATTGGGCGACCAAGATTGCCGACATTGCCGAGCACGGCTGGCCCTTCATCGTTGCAGAGCGCGATGGCGACGTGCTGGCTTACGCCTATGCGACCCAGTTCCGCCCCCGCGCGGCCTATGCGCGGACCTGCGAGAACAGCATCTACGTGGCCGACGCCGCGCGTGGCACCGGCGTGGGATCGCTGCTGCTGGGGCGGCTGATCGATGATGCACGGACGGCCGGGTTCGAACAGATGATCGCGGTGATCGGTGGCGGGGAACCGGCCTCGGTGGCGCTGCATAGCAAGCTCGGCTTCGTTCATGCGGGCCGGATGCGCAATGTCGGCTTCAAATTCGGGCGCAGGCTCGATACGGTCTACATGCAGCGCAGCCTTATCGAAGGCGAACGCTACGAACACTTCAATGCGGACGCACGGACATGATGTTTTCCCCCCGACTCGCTGGCCTGATTGCCCCCATCGCCCTGATGGCCTGTGCCCAGGCCGTCTCTGCAAGCGTGCTCGAGGTTGCCAAGACCCCCTGGTGCGGGTGCTGCACGGCATGGATCGAACGAATGCAGCAGGCCGGCTTCACCATGAAGGTTCGCGAAGTGGAGGACACCGGCCCTGTTGCCGCGGCCGCGGGCGTGCCAGGCAATCTCCGCTCGTGCCACACCACCATGGTCGACGGCTATGTCATCGAAGGCCATGTGCCGGCCGAGGATATCCGGCGCCTGCTCGCGGAGCGACCTGAAGCGGTGGGCCTTGCCGTTACCGGGATGCCGCTCGGCTCCCCCGGCATGGAGGCAGGCGGCCGCAAGGATCGCTACCAGACGGTTCTCATCATGCGCGACGGCAGGCACAAGGTCTGGGCTACGCACGGGCCGGCACCGGCCGGGCAGGAATGACGATCAGGGGAGGGGAAGCCATGGACGACACCTACATCGACCCAAGCGCGGCAAATTTCGCCGCCTTCAAGGCACTGCCGCGCGACGAGCCGATCCACATGCTCAACCTGCTGCGCTATCGCGAACTGGCGGAATACCCTGAGGGGCACGAACATCACGGAAACGGCTGGAGCGGCCGCCGCGCCTACGAGGAATACGGCAGGACCAGCGGCCCGATTTTTCGCCGTGTCGGCGGCAGCATCGTCTGGCGCGGTGCCTTCCAGACGATGGTTACGGGTCCGGAGGACATGCGATGGGACGACGGGTTCGTCGCGCAATATCCGGGCAGCGGCGCGTTTTTCGAGATGATCAAGGACCCCGACTACCAGCTTGCCGTGGTCAATCGCACGGCTGCCTTGGTCGATAGCCGGCTGCTGCGGTTCAAGCCCGGTAGCGCGGGCCAAGGCTTCTAGTCGCACCGCATCGGCTGCTACAGCAACCGCATCTGCCCTCCTACCTCCGGCTTTCGGAAGCGCGTCGTATCGAGTTCGAACTTCGCCTTGCCGATTCCCGCGCGCTTGCAGGCGAGGGCGAAGCGGGCGCGGAAGAGGTTAGCCCAGACGCCGCTCGGGCGAAGGCGGGTGAAGAAGTCCGGATCGTTATCCTTGCCGCCGCGGATCGAGCGGACGATGCTCATCACCTTGCCGGCCCGGTCCGGGTAGTGCACCTGCAGCCATTCGCGGAACAGCGGGGCGACCTCGTACGGCAGGCGGAGCGGGATCCAGCCCACCGATCCGACACCGAGCGCGGCGGCGCGCTGGACGATTTCTTCCATGAATTCATCGGTGATGGCCGGGATGATGGGCGCGACAGAGCAATGCACCGGCACCCGAGCCTCGACCAGCTTGCCGAGCGCTGCTAATCGCTTGGCCGGGGCCGCCGCGCGCGGCTCGAGTTTGCCCGACAACACCGGGTCGAGCGAAGTTACCGAAATCGCCACCGCCACCAGCCGCAGCCTTGCCATCTGCTCCAGCAGGTCGAGATCGGCCAGCACACGGTCCGACTTGGTCGTGATCGTCACCGGATGCCGCGCATCGAGGCATACCTCCAGCACTTCGCGCGTGATGCGATAGCGGCTTTCGATCGGCTGGTAGGGGTCGGTATTGGTCCCAATGGCGATCGGCCTCGGCTTGTAGTTCGGTTTGGCCAGCGTCTTGCGCAGCAGTTCGGCGGCATCGGGCTTGGCGAACAGCCTGGTCTCGAAATCGAGCCCCGGCGAGAGGTCGTGATAGGCGTGGGTGGGGCGGGCGAAGCAATAGACACAGCCGTGCTCGCAGCCGCGATAGGCGTTGATCGAGCGGTCGAAGAAGATGTCGGGCGACTGGTTGAAGCTGAGGATCGACTTCGGGTGTTCCTCGGTCACTTGGGTCCGCAGCTTGGGCGGGGTTCCGTCGAGCACCAGCATATGGTCGCGCCAGTCGCCATCGACCTCGCGCGTAGCGAGGCCGAAGCGGGTCGGCACCTTGTCCGACTGCGCACCGCGCCCGGCCACCGGTTTTTCGCGAGTCTGCTCCACCCGAACAAGGTAGAACAAAAATGGAACAAAGGAAAGCCGTCACCGCTCCCGCAGGCGCGGCATCAGCTCGACGAAATTGCAGGGCCGGTTGCGGCTGTCGAGTTGCTCGTCAAGGATCATGTCCCACCCGTCCTTCACCGCGCCGTTGGAACCGGGCAGGGCGAAGATATAGGTTCCGCGCGCGACGACGGCGCAAGCGCGGCTCTGGATCGTGCTGGTCCCGATCGTCCCATGGCTGAGCCAGCGGAACAGCTCGCCGAAGCCGGGGATATCCTTGCTCTTCACCCGATCGAGCGCTTCCGGGGTGACATCGCGGCCGGTGAGGCCAGTGCCGCCAGTAGTGATGATGCAGTCGATCATCTCGTCGTCGATCCAGCGGTGCAGGTGTGCGGCGATTTCCTCGACACTGTCGCGGCTGATTTCGCGGGTCACCAGCTCGTGGCCCTTGTCCTCGATTCGCTGCGCCAGAATATCGCCCGACGTGTCGTCAGCCAACGTGCGCGTGTCCGATATCGTCAGCAGCGCGATGCGGATCGGCTTGAACGCGCGGCTCTCGTCGATCGCCATCAGTCGCGCCTGGCAAGAAGGACGCCGTTGCTGCCCGACAGGCCCGGGAACGTCGGCCATTTGCCTTCCGCCAGCGCCTTGCGGCTGGAGGACGGCGCGGCGGCCTGCCGCTCGTACATCCAATAGTTGCGCATCACGATGGCAACGTAGCCGCGCGTTTCCCAATAGGGGATGCTTTCCATGTAGAGCAGCGCGTCGCCCTGGTCGTTGACCTCGCTGTTCCAGCGCCCGATCGGGCTTAGACCGGCGTTGTAGGCCGCCATGATCTTGGGCAGCAGGCCCTGCGTCGCGCCGCTGTCGCGCAGCATCTGCAGGTGGCGCTGGCCGAAGGAGAGATTGACCTCGGGACGGGCCAGATCGCTGGCACTGCCGGCCACGCCAAGCCGGCTGGCATGATCCTTTGCTGCGGCGGGCATAATCTGCATCAGCCCGCGCGCACCGGCGGGGCTGACCGCCTTGGTCTGGAAAACGGATTCCTGCAGCGTGTGGGCATAGGCCAGCGCCGGGTCGACCTGCCAGCCGTCGATCGGCTGCCACTTGGGGGCCGGGAAGCGCAGGGCCTTTTCGGGCGTGCCGCCCGACGGCGTATTCTGGGCCATCCACAGCTGCGTGGAAGGCAGCCCGAGTTCGCGCGCGAGACGCGACAGCGCGTCGAAGTTCGACGGGTCGCCGATGCGCGCCTCGTGGCGCAGAATTTCGTCCGACAGATCGTCGCGGCCGATCTCGGCGAGCGCGACGGCGGCGCGGACATTGTCGTTGCCGCGCAGGCGCTGCCAGTCGGCCGGCGACAGATCGGGCGTGGCACCCGCGTCGGGCAGGGCCTGGCCAAGCTGCTCGCGGGCAAGCATGCCGTAGAGCGTCTCGTCCATGCGGGCGGCGCCGCGCAGATGCTCGGTCGCCTTTTCGGGCTGGCGGCAGCGGATGAAGGAGCGCGAGGCCCAGTAATGCGCGGCCGCAGCGAGTTCGGGGTTGACGGCCTGCGCGGCGGAACGGCGGAAGCCCTCGGCCGCCTCCGCGCAGTCGCCCAGCCGCCATGCCGCGAGGCCCGCGACCCACTCGCCTTCCGCCACCCAGGCTCCGGCCCCGTCGATGCCGACGGTCTTCGCCATCGCCAGCGCGGCGGCGTCCTGGTTCTCGATGTAATAACTCCAGGCCACCTGCTTGCGCCATTCGGCCCGAGCCTGCGGACTGAGCGAGGCATCGATGCCGTCGAGCAGCAGCCGGGCGCCGTCGGGATCGTCGGCCTTGATGCGTTCCTGGATCGCGCTGCGGATCGATGCCGGCATGGTACCGTCCTGCACCGTGCTCGGCGCGATCCGCTTGGTGATGTAGGGCTGGCGCACGAAGCTGCGTTCGGATGGAAGGTAGGGCGCCGACATGAGTCCGCGCTTGAGACCCAGATTCGCGATCTGCTCCGCCATCGGCAGGCCGGTGCCCGTGGCCAGCCAGGATTCGATCTGCGGCAGTTCGACCTTGGGGCTGTTGGCGTGGAGGTAGAATTCCGCCAGCGCCACCTGTTGCAGGGGACCGTCCGGACGCTGGGCTAGCAGCGCCTGGACGCGGTCCCAGCGCTCGCCGTCGATGGCGTCGAAAAGCTCGCGGTAATGGGCTCTTTCCGCCGCGCTCAGCAGTTCGGGGATGTTGTGCCGCTCGGCCCGGGCGCGAAAATATTCGGCCGCTGAAGAATTGGCGAGTGCGGGAGGGGCAAGGGCCAGCGAGAGCGATGCGATCAGACCTGCCGATGCGATCGATGCGAGCTTGCGGACCATCGTTGTATCACCCATCTGTAAAATCGAGCCATTGCTGCCAGAATTGCGCTCTGAAACCCCCACGCCGGGCCAGGTTCGCGAGATCGCGCGCCGGCAACAGCGGTATGCTTCGCCCGTCATGGTTAAATGTTCGTAAAATTGCAGTTTCCTGCGCCGACGTGTGCGGGAAAAGCGCCAGGACGTCGCGCCCGAAGACGATGAGCTTCTCCGGCCGGACCAAACCGATGTGATGCGCCAGCAACTCGCCATAGCCCGCGGTTCCCACTTCGGCCCAGTCCGGGTGCAGGGTGTGGCGGGGCAGGGCGGAGGCGAAACAGACCTGGTCCTCGGCTATTCCGGCTGCGCGCAGGAAGCCCGACATGACCCTGCCGAGCGGGCCGGATAGCAGCGTTTCCATGTCGCTCTCTTCGGGCTGGGCCACCACCAGCATCAGCTTCGCACCGGCCGCGCCT
>FWWL01000550.1_pt1 | contig 41869 bp, 40 predicted proteins | sample 2228331 | NCBI WGS metagenome assembly FWWL01 (sample SAMEA103939775, study PRJEB20133) | metagenome
ATTCACTCTTTTCTCCCCTCTCTTTTCTCCCCTCTCTTTTCTCCCCTCTAGGCATCTCTCTTCTCTCTTCTCTCTTCTCTTTTCTCTCTTCTCTTTTCTCTCTTCTCTTTTCTCTTTTCTATCATATATGGCAGGGTAGGTAAAATTGTTTGCCCACCCTACTAATCAAAGGCTCTACTTCTTATTAGACTAATTTACTAAAGCGGATTTTTGCTCTAATTAATCGGGTTAATCGGGGATGATTGTGCATATCATTCATCATACTTTGCATATTTTGCCGTCATGTCCTAGTTTTACCCTACTGCTTGCTCCAGAATTTGCCATTGCCTAGTATCGTGAATCACCTCGCAAATCAAATCAAACATTTGCCGACAATGATTATCGGCGTGCAAAGGTAAAGCATCAGTTTTTACCACCACATTCATCCTAACTTCCTCATCGTACTTGTATTTTTTCGTTAAAGTAACTTCCACGGTGACTAGCTTAGAAAATGGCACATCGGCTGACATTTCCCTAGCCATGATGTAATCATCACTTTCATAAAGAATCTGAAAATGACAAGAATGCAAAATATCTGCTACCAATAGTTTAAGACGATCCGGATCGCAGGCAATACGATAAAAGCTAGTGTACCGAGCCATAAGTAACTTTTTTCGGCGATAGAACATCCAAGATTATAATCTTACCCAACCGTAAACGAAAGATCGGTTAATTTTGTTATTAGTTGTTAGTTGTTGGTTATTGGTTATTTGTTATTGGTTATTTGTTGGGTGTTTGCCGGAGTGTGGGGTGTAGGGGAAAAACAATCAACAATCAACAATCAACAATCAACAATCAACCAAGACAAAAAAGCCCCTTTCTAGCACCTGCTAGTTAAGGGGAGATGGCTCACCGCAACGCCGTTTTACCTCAGTTTTTGACCTGACCAACGTCAGGTGGGAACGTTATGTCCTGCTTAAAGTTTCCGAGTACAAGCTCGGTCTACTGCCACTGGATCTACTTTCGGTTCCCTTATAGATAGAGCATAGATCATAAAACAGTATTGGCAGTCACCAACGTTGCAGCTTTACCTATATTGTTATTTTAGCAAATTTGGTTTTTATTGCAAGAGTCCGGGCAAAAATATTTGCTATCCTGCTATTTCTGATCAGGATACCAAATCGATTCTATGGTTTGAGCAATTTTACTCAGGGTGACAGATATGGGTTCATGGTCGGTTTTTTGGTCAAGGACAACATTCACATGACCGAGTTTACGACCGGGACGGGATTCGCTTTTGCCGTACCAGTGGACGCGGGCGCCGGGAATTTGCGCCAGTTGTTGCCGTTTGGCTTGGTAGTCGTTGTGGGAGGATTCATATCCCAAGAGGTTGACCATGAGGGCGCCAACGCCTACCAGTTCGGTACTGCCTAGGGGCAAGCCACTAATAGCCCGGAGATGTTGTTCAAATTGGCAGGTTTTTGCCCCGTCTTGACTAAAATGCCCGGAGTTGTGCGTTCGCGGGGCAATTTCGTTGACTAATAGGCGATCGCCTGGGCCTAAGAAGAGTTCAATGCCAAAGATGCCTACGGCTTCGAGACTATTGAGTAAGGTTTGGGCAATTTGTTGGCACTTTGTCACCAAGGCTGGGGAAATGTCTGCGGGGACGATCGCCCGGTGGCAGACTTGATTTTCCTGTTGGGTTTGAACGATGGGATAAATGGCCATTTCCCCAGAGGGCGATCGCGCCGCAATCACCGCTAATTCTTGCTCAAACGGTACAAACTCTTCTATTAATACTGACGGGCAGCCCCATTTTTCCCAAGCGGCTTCTAAGGCAGGTAAATCCCGCAAAATCACCGTCCCTTGGCCGTCATAGCCGTGGCGTCGGGCTTTCATTACCAAAGGCCAACCAATTTCCGCCCCTAGTTGGGGGAAGGATTCTCGGTTGTCCACGGCGATAAATTTGGGGACGGGTAGTCCAATGTCTCGTAAGTAGCATCGCTGATCGTATTTATCCAGCAAAGGGGCTAAGACGGATAGCTGGGGCTGAAAACAAACTAACTGTTTTTCCAGTTTCCCTAAAGCATCAAGATCCACAAACTCGTTTTCAAAAGTAATCACATCACAGATTTTGGCTAACTGGGCTGTGGCTGACCCATCGGCGATCGCAGCTTGGACTACTTCTGAAGCGAGGGGAACTGCGGGGTCTGTGAGATGGGGTGTCTGCACCACTAAAGACACACCCAATTTTTTGGCCGCACTTGCCATCATCCAAGCAAGTTGTCCACCACCAATGACTCCGATTCGTTTCATAAATTAAGGACAAGATAAAGAATCGCGGGTTTTTACACCCGTCTTTGAATTTACCCCAGTGGCGATCGCACAGAGTTGTTTTACCTGTGCCCCATCTAAAAGCGCATCGGTGAAATCAGCCCCAGTGATATCCACGCGATCAAAAGTAGAACCCAGGAAAATTGCTTCCACAAACACCCCATCACGAAAATCCGCTCCGGTGAAATCCGTCAAATCCAGCATGGCATTGGTAAAATTACCCCCAGACAAAGAGGCGTCAGTCATTACCGACCCACTGAAAACCGCCCCTTCTGCTTGGACTTGACTAAAATTCGTATGTTGCAAGCTAGAATTAGCAAACTCCGCCGCTCGCAAATTTTGCCCAGAAAAATCCTTGCCGGTTTGCACGGAGTGGGAATAGGACGGAGGCGGCGGATAGTATTTGGTAGCTTGTGCCCAAGCTGGTAAAGGGCAAAACAGCGTCAGTAAAATCAGTAGCCCGGTTGCCAGTTGCCGAAAATTCATAAGACAATCTCGTTTACAGTTAATTTTCGCGATTAATTTCGCAGTTAATCTCAAGTCGGAGAATCATGGGACTCACGAGCGGGAATTAACCCCCATCCCAGCATCCCCGGTTCTTTTCTAGCATCTTCTGGGTTGGCCAGAGGCGATCGGGTCACAGCTTTTTGAGCAAATTTTTGAGCAGCAGCAGCGCAAAATAAATTTTTCTAAATTTTCTAAATAAAATTTAAACACTAAATACATTTAATTTGCATATTTTCGGCGAAAATTCTCTGTCCCCCCACGGAATCAAGGGATTTTTTGCCGAAAACACTTTGTCATAATTTTCTGACATTTGCTCTGATTTGGGCAGCCGAAAAAGCTCGTAAAGCTTGATATAAAAAGATTACAGCCATTTTCAAGCCAAATGTTAATTTTTATTACAAACAAGCAAAAAGTATTTTTTAATACAGAATTATGGGTTATAGTAAAAGAGTCAAGGCAAACAAACCACTAAATACCACTCAGAACTAGGAGGCAATTAGAATGTCTACTCAAGCTCAAGCCCGTGCTTTAATGATGCGTCACTCGATGATGGTCAAGAATCGTCAACAATCTATGTTGACCCGTAGCGCCGAAGAAGTGGGAATCGATGCCGGCGACTATTGCACCAAAATTCAAGGCAAAGTGCGCTCCGATTTCCGCATCAGCTATGATCGCTCTGGATCCACCATGAGCTAGGGATTCATCCTAGCTTAACTTCATCTTCACTCCATCTCAATTCCATCTGACCGCTATTTCAGTTAAACAAAAACGATCATAAATTTCCTGCTGGAGGGTAATTCTATGTCCACTCAAGATCAAGCCCGCGCTTTAATGATGCGTCATTCTTTAATGGTCAAAAATCGTCAGCAAGCTATGTTAACTCGTAGTGCCGAAGAAGTGGGTTTGAATGCCCCTGATAGCAACAAGATTCAAAGCAAAATGTAATCGAATTTTCGCAATTGAGTTTTCGCAAAACTTAGCCCAGTTATCGCCTTACTTTAAGTTTTTGAGTTGAAGAAAAACCATAATAAATTTCCTGGAGGATAATTCTATGTCTACTCAAAATCAAGCCCGCGCTCTAATGATGCGTCATTCTTTAATGGTCAAAAATCGTCAACAGTCTATGTTGACTCGCGCTAATGAAGAAGTGGGTCTTGATCCCACGGCAGACGGTTGCACCACCATTCAAGGCAAAGTGCGATCGGATGTGCGGATGAGCTATGATCGCTCTGGTGCCTCGATGAGCTAGTTATTTAATCCAATTTAATTGGCGATCAATACTGGCAGTTATTATAAAGCAATGTCAAGCATTTGTGAAGTTAAGAACCCCCGGCGATCGCTGGGGGTTTTTAACGGGTTTTTAACTTTTAATTGGGGAGCGGGAATTGTGGGAATTGTGGAAATTGTGGGAATTGTGGGGGAAATAATTACCAAAATTTGTAACTTTCAAAAAATTATAATTATCAAATTAGCTCAAATTATAATTATCAAATTATAATTATCAATGGTATTAATAGTTTCCTATACCTATTTTTTTCGGAGATGCGGGGGCGAAATTTATAGTGCTTGGATTTGCCGCCTAGATATTTGCTTAGATAATTCATTGCTTGTCTAAGGCTAGACGATGGTATATATGGTATATATTGTTATGTAATGTCATGGAATTATAAGTCAGCGATCGCCCATAAAACCACGGGCAAAGTAATAAATCCCAATAAAGTAGAAGCCACCACCACTCTAGCAGTTTTTGAGGCATCGCCACCAAATTCATTTACCATTAAAAAAGAACTAACTGCCGCTGGCATTGAACTTTGTAAGACCAAAACTTGCAAATCTAAACCGGTTAATCCTAAAATTTTTCCTGACAAGAATGCCACCAGTGAACCTACCACTAAACGCATAAAACTTGCCCCACCTTCATAAAGAGAAAATTCCCAGCTACTATGGGCAACTTGCATTCCCAATAGTAATAATGCAAGCGGCACTGCGGCTTGGGCGACCAAATGTAAACCTTCATCTAATTTAAACGGTAATTCACCACCAAACAACCGCAACAATACGCCAAAAACCATCGCCCAAATTAGCGGCAGTTTCAGAGTAAACCGCAACCCAGACCAAAAACTTCCCCCTTTCAAAAAAGCTGGGCCGGTGCTAAATGTTACCAAACTAGAGGCGATCAGATAGACGATCGCCCGTTCTAACCCCGGTTCACCAAAGGCAAATAAATTGACCGGCAACCCCATATTTCCGGTATTGGGAAAAGAAGTAGTAGCTAGTAAACTCTTTTGGGTAGCTGGTGTTAATTTAAATTGTTTGCCTACTACCCAAACCAGCACACATAATAACAAATAGGTAAGGATAAATCCCGCAAAAATGTCCAGCATATTTTCGGTACTCATTGTGGTGCGGTATAAGCTATCCACAATTAAAGCGGGAGAAAGAATATAGAGGACTACACGAGAAAGGGTCGGCTGATCTAATTCAAGGGTTTTACCGGCATAAAACCCCATTAAGACAATTAAGGCTACAGGAATTACAGCAGACAAAAGGGCAATCATACTGGTAAAGATTTAATGGAGGCTTAAGGTTAGGTTATTTCTTAGGCTAGTTTCAAGATAATCGGTTTTAGGCAAATTTGCTAGTAGCTACTTTACAAATCACTGATTTTTTCTTTATATTTAAAGTCTGTACATAGAGGTATATAGGGAATGGGTGGGAATACCCACCCAATATCAGCGATTAAAATCTAATCTGAAGCCCTATATAGAGTTATAGCATTTCAAATTGGTTCAAATTATGAAACTTTCCCTCGAAACTTTTACGGTGCATAAACGCTTTGCTTTAACAATTAGTCGTGGTACAACCACTGAAAGTCAAAATGTTTGGCTGAGAATCGAACAAGATGGAATTTCCGGATGGGGAGAAGCGACCCCTTTTTCTATTGGGGAAAAGCAGCAAACTACGGCGGAAATTATTGATGGTTTGCAACGATTTTCTGCTATTGCTGAAGGTTTTGATGCAAGCGAGCGCCAAAGAGTTGAAAGCATGATTAGAGTAATGAATATGCCTTCTGCTGCTAAAGCCGCCCTGGATATGGCTTTGCACGATTGGTTGGGCAAAAAAGTCGGAATGCCTTTGTGGAAATTGTGGGGATTACAACTGGCGAATATTGTCCCCACTTCTGTCACTATTGGGATTAATTCCCCTGCCGGAGCCAAAGAAAGATTGCGAGATTGGCTGAATTTTTATCATGTAAAAGCGGTAAAAATTAAACTAGGTTCTCCTGAAGGAATTGCCGCCGATCAAGAAATGTTTATGGCAGTGCAGGAAACCGCTCACCAAGGAACTAAAATTAGTGTCGATGCTAATGGCGGTTGGCATCTAAAAGACGCAAAAAAAATGTGTGCTTGGTTGGCAGAGCGTAATGTAGAGTATGTAGAACAACCTCTGCCAGTAAAGTCAAGAAAGCAATTATTAGAGCTTTATCAACAAGCCCCGTTACCGATTTTTGTCGATGAAAGTTGTTTAACCAGTGCAGATATTCCCAAGTTGGCTGACCGAGTGCATGGGGTGAATATTAAGTTAATGAAGTGTGGTGGCTTAACTGAAGCTATGCGAGCAATTCATACAGCAAAAGCTTGCAAGTTAAAAGTAATGTTTGGTTGCTATTCTGATAGTATATTGGCAAATACGGCGATGTCCCATTTGTCTCCGTTGGCGGACTATCTGGATTTGGATAGTCATCTAAATTTAACGGACGATCCTTTTACCGGCGCGATTATGGATAATGGGTATTTGATCCCTAATTACTTACCAGGTTTAGGAGTGAAATATTGTGGTTCTCAACAGTAGTCATCGGGTGGCGATTTTGCTGCATGGCGGCATTTTAGGGGATACAGGAAAAACAGGTTTAACTCTGTTGCGGTATAGTCGGGCGCAAATTGTAGCGGTGATCGATCGCGATTGTGCGGGAAAAAATTTGTTTGAACTGACAGGAATTGCCCTGGATGTGCCGATTGTGGCATCGGTGGATGAGGCGTTAGTTTATCAGCCAAATGTTTTGGCGATTGGGATTGCCCCATCTGGGGGCGCTTTGCCCGATGATTGGGTGCAAGAAATTGAGGCAGCGATCGCCTCTGGACTTTCTTTGGTGAATGGCTTGCATACTTTTTTTGGCCAAAAACCGGCATTGCGGCAAATGTTGCGGGAAGGTCAGTGGATTTGGGACGTGCGTCAGGAACCACCCGGACTCGGAGTGGGTGGAGGTAAAGCCCGATCGCTGTCTTGTCGTCGGGTGTTGGCGGTGGGAACGGATATGGCGATTGGCAAAATGTCCGCCAGTATTGAGTTAGAACGCTGTGCTCTGCGTCGAGGTATCCGGGCAAAATTCTTGGCTACAGGTCAAGCCGGATTAATGATTGCCGGGGATGGGGTGCCTTTGGATGCGGTACGGGTGGATTTTGCGGCTGGGGCGATCGAAAAAATGGTGATGCAGTTTGCCCCAGGCCAAGAAATTCTGTTTATTGAGGGGCAAGGATCGTTATTTCATCCCGGTTCTACGGCAACTTTGCCCTTGTTGCGGGGCAGTCAACCCACTCATTTACTGTTAGTTCACAAGGTCGGGCAAACGGCGATTAAGCATCATCCTGATGTGAAGATTCCACCGTTACCAGAAGTGATTAAATTGTATGAAATGGTAGCAAGCGCTGCCGGGACAATGGAGCGTTCGCGGGTGGCGGCGATCGCTTTAAATACTGGGCATTTAGATGAAATTGCCGCCCAAGATGCGAGCGCTCAAATTCAAGCGGAAACCGGCTTACCTTGCAGTGATGTAGTGCGCTTTGGCGCTGATTTATTATTAGATGCCTTAATCAGCAATTAAGGATAGCTCGTTTATTTGTCAAGCAATATTCATAATCTGTATCTGTCAAAATGACTAACCTAATTGAACCAATCCAAATCCTAAAACAAGCGGCTAAGTCTGTCACCGATAAAACTATAAAAAAGCCGCCAATTGCTGACCTGATTACGGCACTATTAGAAAGTGAGGCTAAGGCAAAAAAAGATAAACCTGAAGCTAACTTTAGCCAATTAGTCGGCAATTGGCGACTCTGCTTTGTCAGCAGCAAACAAACCGCTCAAACCGCTAAAAAATCAGGACAATATCTGCCCAGTTTTTTGAATATTCAACTGGGTTACTCTACAACTACTCTAAACGATACAGAAATCAGCCATCTAGACTCCACCCCAGGGAGCATTCAAAACATTATCCAAGTTGCTGCGGTTAAATTTACCATCACTGGCCCAGCTAAATTTTACCCGAAAAAATGTCTTTTAGCTTTTGATTTTACCCGCATGAAAGTGCAAATGTTTGGCATTACTCTTTATAACGGGTATATTCGAGATGGCAAAAATAGCGAGGCAAAGTTTTATCAAAGAAAGATTAATCAACAAGCTTTTTTCGCTTATTTTTTGATCGCAGAAGAAGCGATCGCCGCTAGAGGACGCGGGGGAGGAATGGCACTTTGGGCGAGAATCTCAGCCAATTAGCGAGCGGGTATTTGTCTAGGGTGATTGACTCAAAAATAAGCCTAAAGACCAAGCCTAAAAACTAAGCCTAAAAACTAAAGTTCAAAAACCGCTGGTGCTTGGTTTACCGGCTGAAAAGTGGCAAAAAGCTTTCTCACCAAAAGCACATTAGCCGCTGCTTCAATTAGAGATAATTTAACCACAGAGAACCAGAAAAATCATTATATTTTTGGAGTATTTTTCTGGTAAATATGCTAGAAAAATTGCTTTCATTATTGCCACAAGCTGACTGCAAATGATAGGTTTGGTAAGAAAAACATCACAAATTTGTTTGATTTGGGTGGCATATTCTTTTTCAGCGGCAGCGGTGAGCATGATAATCGGAATATTTTGGCATTGCTGCTTTTTTTTAATGAGTTGCGCGGTTTCATATCCGTCAATATTGGGCGTTCTTGAATCTAACAAAATTAAATCGGGCGAGTGGGTCGTTACTATTTGAATGGCTACTTCTTGACCATCATGGGCAAAAATTAATTGATGGTGGCTATTGGCTATTCGGCGATTAAGTCTAGGTTAGGTTGGAGCTCGTCCACTACTAAAATGGTTAGGGGGGCAAATTGCTGTAAGTCATTATTTTCGATAACCAGGGAGGTAATTGGCAGATTATCCAAAATTTTCACCGACGGCAAGGTGATGGTAAAAGTGCTGCCTTGGTTGAATTGACTTTCCAGAGAAATAGTACAGCGCTAAATTTTATGAGATAATTTGACTAAGTTAACTTGTTGGATATCTGGCTGGATATTTTGAAGTAATACCGAACGCGAAAAAATACTAATATCTTGATTTGATTTAAGAAAAGCTAAAAAATAGTCAGAAATAATGTTATAATTTAATTGGTTAGAAAATAGCATTTTCCGGCAGCGATCGCCATTTTTTCTTGGCCTTCGTTTCCGGCAGATTGTTGCTGGATATTATACATTATACAAAATATCACACAAAAAGTAGATTGGGCAAAGTTTGCTCACCCTATTACAGGTTAATAGAGTGGGCAAAATTTACCCACCCAGCAGAAATATTTCTACACCAGCTGCGCGATCGCCGCTTCAAACAGTTGCAAAGCTTGATCGATTTCTGCGGCAGAAACAATTAACGGAGGAACAAAGCGCACCACTTTCGGGCCTGCGGGGACTAACAACAATCCTTGAGAAATTGCTGCTTTCACCAGGTCAGTAGAAGCAATCGGGCTATCTGCCTTTAGTTCCAAACCATTAATCAAACCCCAGCCGCGCACTTCCTCCACTAGAGTGGGATATTTAGCGGCGATCGCCTGTAAACCCTGGCGCAATTGTTGCCCCCGGTCTTGGACATTTGCCAGCAAATTTTCGCTTTCCAGGGTCTGACAAACTGTCAAGGCGACCGCACAAGCAAAGGGGTTGCCGCCAAAAGTGCTGGCATGATCCCCCGGTTTGAACACATCACAATGGGATTTGCACAACAGCGCCCCAATGGGAATGCCACCGCCTAACCCTTTAGCGGAAGTAAAAATATCCGGTTCAATGCCCAGATTTTCATAACCCCAAAGTTTGCCAGAACGTCCCATTCCCACTTGGACTTCATCCAAAATCAGCAAAATGCCTTTTTCATCGCAAATTTGGCGAATTGCTTGGAAATAAGCCACGTCACCGGGACGGACACCCCCCTCTCCTTGCAAAGCTTCCAACATAATGGCCGCCACGCGCCGTTTTTCGCCCCCGTTCAGTTGGGCGATCGCGGTTTTAATCGCTTCCAAGTCATTAAACGGTACATAGTAAAATCCGGGCACCAGGGGAGCGAAATTCTTCTGATATTTAGGTTGACCCGTAGCCGTAATAGTCGCCAAAGTCCGCCCGTGAAAACTCCCATGGGCAGTTAAAATCACTGGATCGTCAATATTTAACACCGTATGGGCGTATTTGCGGGCCAATTTAATCGCCCCCTCGTTCGCTTCAGCCCCGGAATTGCAGAAAAAAGCGCGATCGGCGCAAGAATGATCTACCAACCACTGAGCCAACTGACCTTGTACCGGGATATAGTACAAATTAGAAACATGGTGCAATGTTTGCATTTGCTGCGTCACTGCCGCCACCATTGCCGGGTGAGCGTGTCCTAGGGTACAAGTAGCAATTCCCGCCACAAAATCTAGATATTCTTTCCCGTCCGTATCCCATACGCGACAGCCTTCGCCTTTGGTCAAAGCAATGGGAAAACGGCCATAAGTTTCCATCACCGCATCGTCAAATTCAGCCGCACTAAAGGAGTTAAACTCCTTTGAAGTCGAGGTGACAGAAGGTTTTTGAGTTAAAGTTTCTGGAGTCACCAGCAGTTCCTCTCATTATAATTTCAATGCCTTATTCGGATTTAGTATAGTGAAAAGCGATCGACCAGACTGTTATGTGCGATTCGCATCCGCGATCCGCTGTCGCGGAACCGGACTCTCACGAATTATTTTGTTATTGGTTACCTGTTGTTTGTTGTTTGTTGTTGGTTACTTGTTATTTGTTGGTCGTCGCCGATAGGGAGAGAAACGAATCAATTACCACGAATTAGTCATCACTCATAACCATCAAACATAACCATCAAAAATTGGAGAAAATACCGTTAAGAGTTATAATAATTCCAGAGTAAATGCTTTGGTACTTGGCAACATCCCATGTTTGGACAAAACAATTATTCTCCCAGTCAAAGATACTCTAGTCAAAGATATTATTTGGCAGAGGCTTAAACATGACTCAAATTACTAACCATAAAACGAATAGTCAAAAATTCACCCAAATTATCAAAACTTTAATTGATAATAATCCGATTTAACAAAAAAATTTGAATTGCCAGGAAATGATTCTGATGATTAATCAAAATTTTAATCCGATAGCCATTCCCAACCTGAATAGCATCTCTGAGTCAGAACTAACTAAAAGAATCAAATAATTAATTTTCCTGTTTAAATGTGGCTAAAAATTTTAAAAATTTTACTGCAAAACTAATGAAATTTTTTTCATGAATTATTCAAATAAAAATCAATAAATTGGTGATGGGATAAATATTGTGAATATTATTTTCATATTTTTCAAGCAGCAAAAAATCAAAGATCAAAATTTTCATCTGATTCAAATCCCAAATTGGATTATTGATAATTGACCTAAATTAGTCGAAAATTAAACCATGCTTCAAATCTAAAATTAAATTGCTTTGTTTGAGGAATATCACTTTAATCTAATTTATCGATTTGACGATTTAATTGAAGCGAAAAGGCAACAAAAAACAACAACCAACCACCCACCAAATAACCACTTTTAACCAATAATTAGCAACTAACAACATGAACAGTGAAGTAACCGCAGGAATTCTCTATATTGTCGCTACGCCCATTGGCAATTTGGAAGATATGAGTTTTCGGGCAGTGCGAATTTTGCAGTCAGTAGATTATATTGCGGCGGAAGATACGCGGCATACAGGAAAATTACTGAATCATTTTCAAATTAAGGTGCCGCAAATTAGTTATCACGAACATAACCAAAAACAACGAATTCCTGAGTTGCTGGATAAGCTGAAGGCGGGAAAAAATATTGCAGTAGTCACCGATGCGGGAATGCCGGGAATTTCCGATCCGGGTTATGAAATTGTGAAAGCAGCTATTGATGCTGGTTTTAGGGTGGTGCCCATTCCGGGAGCAAATGCGGCAATTACCGCCCTAAGTGCGGCAGGATTACTGACAGAAAGATTTGTGTTTGAAGGCTTTTTACCGAGTAAGGGAAAAGAACGCCAACAGCGGTTAAATGTGTTAGAAACTGAGGCGCGGACGATTATTTTATATGAGTCGCCCCACCGCTTAGAGAAAACTTTGGCAGATTTGGTTAACTGCTTAGGAAGCGATCGCCCGCTCGTTCTAGGTCGGGAATTAACCAAACTCCATGAAGAATTTTGGCGGGGAACCATTGGAGAGGCATTATCCTATTATCAATCCGTGCCACCGCAAGGGGAATTTACCTTAGTTATTGCCGGGAAAAGTGAAGCCACCGAGGAAATCTCTGACCCGACTCTAACCACTGAGTTAGAAAAGTTATTAAAACAAGGAATATCCCGGTCTGAAGCTACTAGAATTATAGCCGAAAAAACCTCGGTTTCTCGGCGCAAGATTTATCAGTTAGCATTACTAATTCCGGAGACCCAAGCAGCGGAGGATGGTTAATATGAAATTTATCAGAATCGGACGAGAAATTTGTGGCAACATTGCCTTGGCTGAGTCGAGGGAATGGTTGGTCACTAATGGTATTGGGGGTTATGCATCGGGCACGATCGCCGGGATGCTAACTCGACGCTATCACGGGTTACTTATTGCCGCACTCAAACCACCCGTGGCGCGAACTTTGTTACTAACCAAATTAGATGAAACCGCTGAGTACAACGGTCAATTCTATCCCTTATTTACTAACCGTTGGGCAGATGGCAGTATCAATCCCCAAGGCAATTTGCATTTAGAAAGTTTCCACCTGGATGGAACAATTCCTGTTTGGCGATTTGCTTTAGCAGATGCTTTATTAGAAAAACGCATTTGGATGCAGCAAGGAGAAAATACTACCTATATTTCTTATAGGTTGTGCCGGTGTACTAAACCGATGAAATTGGTACTCACAGCCCTAGTCAACCACCGAAATCATCATTACCAAACCCATGCCCATGACTGGCAAATGACCATAACTTCTGTAGACAACGGAGTCTGTGTAAATTGTTCTGCTAATCAGGAGATTGCCTTATATTTACGCAGCTATACTTCCGGGGATTCAGAGAAATCAAGCAGGGTGAAAATAGAACCAGTGCATCGCTGGTATTACGGCTTTTACCTTAGCCAAGAACACGATCGCGGCATGGACTGCTGCGAAGATCATCTGCAAGTTGCTACCTTTCGGGCAGAACTTCAGTCCGAAGAAATTATCACGCTTGTAGCTAGTACGGAAGAATTCCCCGCCTTAGCCCCAGAACAAAGCTTAGATGCTCAAAAAAAATACCAGAAATATCTGATTAAAAATTCTTGCCATAAGCAAGGAAAAAGCAAAGAGGCAAAACCGTATCGTTTAGCCAAAAAAGCCCCAAATTGGGTTAAACAATTAGTCTTAGCCGCAGACCAATTTATTGTCAGTCGTCCCTTACCGAATGCCCCAGAAGGAAAAACGATTATTGCCGGTTATCCCTGGTTTAGTGATTGGGGCCGAGATACGATGATCGCCCTGCCCGGTTTAACCCTTTGTACCGGACGACCAGAAATCGCTCGCACGGTGCTACAAACTTTTGCTAAATATGTTAATCAGGGAATGTTGCCGAATACTTTTCCCGAAGCAGGACAAACTCCCCATTACAATACCGTAGATGCGACTTTATGGTATTTTGAGGCGCTTCGGGCTTATTGCGAGGCGACGGGTGATGTTCAGTTGGTGCGAGAACTTTGGCCAGTATTAACAAATATTATTGATTGGTACTGTCGAGGCACTCGATATAATATTCACTTGGATCCTACAGATGGTTTGATTTACTGTGGTGAGTTGGGGACTCAACTCACCTGGATGGATGCCAAGGTGGGGGATTGGGTGGTGACACCTCGGATTGGCAAACCCGTGGAAGTGAATGCCCTCTGGTACAACGCTCTGCAAACTATGGTGGAGTTTGCCGATTTGATGCATTATCCGGCTTTAGAGTATCAGCAAATGGCCGAACAAGCGATCGCCGGGTTTGCCCGGTTCTGGAGTCCCGAATTAGGCTACTGTTACGATGTAGTTGATGGGCCGCAAGGCTATGATGATTCCTTGCGACCGAATCAGATTTTTGCTGTGTCTCTATGTCATAGTCCTTTGACTCCAGCCAAGCAACGCGGAGTGGTCGATAGTTGTGCGCGATCGCTCCTCACCTCCTATGGACTCCGCAGCCTCAGCCCAGATCATCCGGCCTATAGAGGTTATTACAAAGGCGATCGCTTTGAAAGAGATGGGGCATATCATCAGGGAACGGTGTGGGGGTGGCTGCTGGGGCCATTTGTCCTCGCCCATCTCCGGGTCTATCACCAGCCAAAACAAGCGCAAAAGTTTCTCCAATCAATGGCCGATCATCTAATGGATGCTTGCGTCGGTAATCTCAGCGAAATTTTTGATGGGAATCCTCCCATGCATCCCAAAGGTGCAATCGCCCAAGCTTGGACGGTTGCCGAAGTCCTCCGGGCAGTTGCCTACTTGAAAATTAAGCATTCAAAATAGGGTTATTATAGGGTTATTGGTTATTGGTTATTAGCTGTTGGTTATTAGCTGTTGGTTAGTTAAGACCAATAGCCAATAACCAATACCTGAACCTGACTCAGATCCTTTATCCGTTAATGCAAACCAGGGATCTGAGATTTGCAGATTTGCGGCTACTCAGAAAAGCCCAATTCTTTTAATTTTTGGGCAAGTGCCCGAGCTCGCTCTTCCGCCTCTTCCGCCCGCTGGCGCTGCTGTTCCGCTTCTTGCTTGGCCGCCATAGCTTCTTGTTTGGCCGCCATAGCTTCTTGCTTGGCCGCTTCAGCCTCCGTGGGAATCCAATTTCCCAGGGCATCATACCAACGCAACCACAAACGGTTGATGCCCGCATATTCTCCCAACCACAAGCCCAAGCCAATTTGCAGTTGGGGCATCCAGACCCTTGACTGCTTCAGGTCTAATTTTTGGTATTCGCCGCCGGTATTGACAAAAGCTCGCAGTTGATTCGTGTAGCGACTGAACACTACATAATAAGGAATTCGTAAAATCTGCTCATATACTTCCCATTTAGACGGGGGTTGAGTAAACGAGGGTTGAGTTTGACGGGTTTGGGCTTCACCCAAGTCCTCATCTTCGGTGCCGGGAGAGAGTAATTCTACGACCACAAACGGGCTGACTCCTTCTTGCCAAATTACATAACTCAGTCGCAAATCTTGTTCTTCATATAGTCGAGAAACTCCCACGACCCCAAACCAATCAGGGCGTTTGTACCAGTTAGTGTGATGGGGATCGTAGTACAAGTTCATATCACTACCACAAAATATTTTCTCTGGAGGATAGTTAGGGGGTTTAAAAGTCAAACGTAGGAGTTCCGGTTGAAAATCGTGAAATTCGTCGGGCAAACCAGGTTCCTCCGGATTTTCGCTAGGTAAATCGTACATGGTGGGCAGGGTTTCCCTGGGAGAGCGCGGCGGTTCGGTTTGTTCTAGGGGATGTTTTGTAAACATAGACTCATTTTTGGTATTTTTGGTATTATTTTGGTATTTTTGGTATTATTTTGGTATTTTTGGTATTATTTTGGGAAACGTATAGTTTTTAGTTTAGTAGTTTTTAGTTTGGCAATGCAATCGCAGTCCGGTTTGGCAAGTGGCTGCAATGAGTCCGCTCTCCGTTTGATAATTCTTGATAATTCTTGATAATTCTTGATAATTCTTGATAATTCTTGATAATTCTTGATAATTAGAAAAATCGAGCAACTCATTTAGGCTGATGCTCATCAGAAGCATCAGTTTTTCCAGCTTAATTTTGGTTATTCATAGAGGAAAGAGAAGAGAGGAAAGAGAAGAGAGAGGCATAGAAAAGAGGATTTTTTTATTTCCTATTTCCTATTTCCTCTTGCCTAATTCCTAACTCCTAATTCCTCAGTTTGGCTGCCCCCTACAGTATAAATACTGATGAACAATAGTTGTTAAATCACTAAATTAATTGTTGAATTAATTATTGAATAATTACGGTAGTGATTTAGGTCACATTGAATGATGACAGCGATCGCCTCAACCCTGGATTTGTCAGCTAAATATGATATATTTGACAATATTTTTCTTTAAAATGGGTGAGAAAGTAGTTAAAATAATTGTGAGGAAGATTTTTCCGAGACTCTTTGAGTCTCTATTGCAGAATCGATTATGTTATCTCATCCTACTTTTGACGATTCCCGCGACGGATCCGCCTGGGAAAACCGCGATCTCTCAGAATCCTTCTACAGAACATTGTTTAAGCGCTTGTGTGAGTCGTTTGACTATTCGACCCAAGCGCTTTTGAGTGAATGCATTTTGGGAATTGCCCCTTCTCCGACAGGAGAAAATACTTTGTTTATCGTTGCTCCTTCTCTGGAAGTATTAAAAAAACTGATTGCCCGCAGCGATCGCATCCAAAATGAAGTGGGTCACCGCCTTCCGGGAATTAAACAAACGGCGATTTGTGTTCAGCCACCAGATACCGTTGGCGATCGGGTACCGGAAACATTTTCGCCGCAGTTCCCGCCGCAGTTTATGTTAGGCAAAATCTTCCGTCACTCTGCTGAAGATGAATTAGTCAATTAACCGAAAGATCCATTAAGCGCCTGAGTACAATTAATCAGGGAATTTTTGCCCAGCAGAACTGTAGGACTAATGGAGCCGGTTATTTCAGAGTAGTAAACTCTTCTTGAGAGGAGATTTGCTATTCTGAAATTCGCTCTCGCTCGTAATTCCAGGTATGCATAAATTTTTCACTGGATCGTTAAGAATTGAACGATTAAATATTCTTATTTCCCATCTACCAGAATTTCTCAAAGGCACTAAACTGGTGCAACTGTCGGATTTTCACTATGAAGGCTGGGGACTTTCAGAACAGTTACTCTTTGAGGCGATCGCCGCCAGCAATGCAGCCAAACCGGACTTAGTGCTCCTGACCGGCGATTATGTCACTGATAAACCAAACTCGATTCATCATTTAGTTCAGCGACTCAAAGGCTTAGAAAGTAGCGCGGGGATTTATGCCGTCCTGGGCAACCATGATATTAAACCAAAAGAGTCTCGAACGGAAATAATTCAAGCCCTGACCAGTATTGGCATCCGGGTACTATGGAACCAAATCGCTTATCCCCTCGGTGAGAGTCTTGCCTTAGTCGGCATGGCAGACCTTTACTCTGGTGAATTCAACCCCAAAGCGGTGTTTCCCCACATCCCGGAACAAGTTCCCCGCATCGTCCTGTCTCACCATCCTGACACGGCTGCGATGATGTCCCGATGGCGGATCGATTTACAACTTTCTGGTCACACCCACGGGGGGCAAATTGTCTTACCCGGAATTGGTCCATTAGTGTTTAAGTTGATCGGAATTCGTCAGATGATTCCCGAACCTTTAAATAGTTGCCTGTCCTTGATCGATAAAAAACCGGATAAAATGATTCGTCATTGGGAATGGAGTCAGGGACTACACCAAATCAATCAAAATTTACTTTATGTAAATCGCGGCTTAGGCACTTATTTCCCCGGTCGTCTATTTTGTCCTCCGGAAGTGACGGTGATTACGCTATCCTAGAGATATCCTAGAGATATTTAAGGACTCGCTGAACCCAGAAACCAGGCTTCTATTTCAGGAAAGAGTTTTTTGGCAGAGGCTGACCCAAGCAACCGGGTTGCTTATGGAGAACTTACTCTTTTTAGACTTTTTTAGACATTTTAGACAAATGAAACTTATTTTAACGGCAGTGACAGGTTTAGCTATTCTCAACTTATTGATCACCGGTTGTAGTAGCCAATCTAATACCCAAGAATTAATGCCGGAGCAACCAACAATGGCGACGACTGCCACAGAAGTTAACCCAGTAATTTTCGCCAATACTCGGTTTGGCTTTAAACTTTTTACGGAACTTTATCGGCAAAAAGCGAATGAGAACATTTTTATTTCTCCCGCTAGTATTAATGCCGCATTGTCTATGACCTATAATGGGGCAAAAGCCGAAACTCAAAGCGCGATCGCCAACACTTTGGAAATTGCCAACCTTCCCTTAGAACAAGTCAACCAAGGTCATAGTAACTTACAAAAAGCCTTAACTACGGCAGACCCAAAAGTGCAGATAAATATTGCCAATTCTTTGTGGTTAAACAAAACTACCGCTTTTTTACCGGATTTTATCCAAAGAGTCGCGGAATCATACAGCGCTAAATTAACTCAACTAGACTTTAGCGATTCTAACTCACTTGCGACAATTAACAATTGGGTGAAAACCAATACTAACGATAAAATAGAAAAAATTGTCGAGCAAGTTGAACCGAATCAAATTATATTTCTGATTAATGCGGTCTATTTTAAAGGACTTTGGGCAAAACCCTTTGCTAAAGATGCCACCAAAGAGGCTGCATTTACCTTACTCGATGGTAGCACAAAACAGCACCCATTAATGAGTCAATTCGGGGATTATCGTTATTATGAAACCGATACTTTTCAAGCGGTCAGTCTGCCCTACGGTGAAGGACGCTGGAGTTTTTATGTTTTTCTACCCAAACCTAATGTCACTCTAGCCAGCTTTTATGAAAATTTAACCCCAGAAAATTGGGAACAATGGCTGAATCAGTTTCGCCTTGTTCCCGGTTCTATTACCTTGCCTCGCTTCCAGTTAGAGTATGAAATGGTGTTGAATGAAACCCTGAAAAATTTAGGCATGGCAGTCGCTTTTGACCCAGAAAAAGCGGATTTTTCTGCCATGACTGCTGAAAATGCTTATATTTCCCAAGTGAAGCATAAAACTTTTCTTGAAGTGAACGAAGAAGGCACAGAAGCAGCAGCATCAACTTCTGTGGGAATTGTCGCCACTTCCATGCCACCACCGCCATTTCAAATGGTGGTCGATCGCCCATTTTTCTCGGCAATTCAGGATAACAAAACTGGTACTATTTTATTTATGGGTTCGATTGTAGATCCATAGTATTTTTACTGGGAAAATAACGTGATTTTTTGAGGATGATTTCTGGTGGTTTCAACGGCTTAATTTTTGCTGTAACCACTGGGATAAATCCTCTAGGTTATGCAAGTCTAAAATAGCGATCGCTAGTTCGGCTAATTGGTCAACGGATAACTGCTGAATTTGGGCGATCGCGCTTTCCGGCACTTCCCCAAATCGCCGTTCTAGTTGACGTAATATTAAACCCATTTGTCCTTGGGCGATTCCTTGAGCTAGTCCTTGAGCTAGTCCTTGCTCTTTGGCAAAAGTAATTTCGCCCCGACGATCTTCAATCCACATTTCTCGTCTTTGTATTTCTTCCAATTCCGTGACACTGAGACTCGCTCGATTGGCAATTTTTAACGCTTTATCCAGTTCTGGGACTGCCGCCAGTTTCGGGGGAATCACTTGTAAATTGGGGGTTTCTTTAAGAAAATAAATCCACTTTTCCGCTAAACGATCTATCTCTTCTAGAGTTTTATTAAATTTCGGCAACTCCACAAACACCAGTCTCAATTCCTGATGGGGATAATCAAATAAAGCTCGTTCTTCTTTGAAAGAAAACTTACTAATCACTTCGGGACTATTTCTCAACATAATAAAGTCAGTAATTGTCAGGGCAATCACTGGCTTCAGTTCAGCATATCTGCCCCCAGACCCCAGTTGATTCCCATAGGTTTTCGCCAGATTATAGACGACTCTTTTTTCAAAAGCCCCCACATAAAGCAGTTGCATTTCTATAATCACCGTTGAGCCATTGTTCAATACCGCTTTTACATCCAGATAACTATCTTTTAAATCTACGATGGGTTTGGGGTTATAGGGGTCAACGATTTCTAAATCTTGGATGGTGGGTTGTTCATCATAGATTAGGGCATTTAAAAAACTGATGAGAATATCCTTGCTATCGCTGGAACCAAAGATTTTTTTAAAGGCCAAGTCGGTTTTTGGGCTAATGAATTTCATGGGTGTTTCTCTTTGATTGGTTTAGTTTGGGTAATTGGGTGATAATTTAAATTTTTCTTTGAGTTTAGGGTAAATTGAGTTTTTAATCTATTAGACAATTAGACAATTAGACAATTCTGGCGAAATAACGAGCTCGTTTTCACCCCCTTGTCCAAGGGGGCTTTTGCTCATCAAAGTTAGAATTGTTCAATGTTGGTTTTTTCGTCAACCCAACCTACGAGTCATCCTTTGACTACTTTTGCCGCAATGGGCATCCGCCAGCCAGTCCCAAAAGCGCGATCAGTGACTTTTAATCCTGGAGGGGCTTGGCGACGTTTAAATTCCGCACGAGTTACCAATTTGGCTACATAGGCGATCGTTTTTGGGTTATGTCCCGCTGCCGCAATTTCTGCTTCTGATTCGTGCTTTTCTACTAACCGATGCAAAATATCATCTAAAATTTCATAAGCAGGCAAAGAATCTTGATCTACCTGTCCTGGTCTAAGTTCAGCGCTAGGGGCTTTAGTTAGGACGTTTTTGGGGATAATTTCTCCAGGGTTTTTACCCAGATTGTTACTAATGATTTCCGGACATTGATTTAACCAGTGACAGATAGAATAAACTCGCGTTTTTGGCACATCCGCAATGACGGCTAAACCACCATTCATGTCGCCATAGAGAGTGCAGTAGCCCACGGCCATTTCTGACTTGTTGCCGGTGGAAAGCAGCAAGTAACCAAATTTGTTGGCGATCGCCATTAACAAGTTGCCCCGAATCCGTGATTGCAGGTTTTCTTCCGTGACATCACTGGGCAAACCGGCAAATAGATCCCTAAGAGATTTATCATATTCTGTCATTAAATCAGCAATTTTTAAAATATGAGTTTTAATCCCCAGATTTTCCGCTAATTCTAAGGCGTCTTTCACCGAATGCTCTGAACTGTAGGGGGATGGCATGAGCACTCCCAGGACATTTTCTGACCCTAATGCGGCAACAGCGATCGCCGCTACTAAAGACGAATCTATGCCCCCGCTTAAACCCAGCAATGCCTGAGAAAAACCACATTTTCGGGCATAATCTTTTACCCCCAAGACTAAGGCGGCAAAAATTTCCTCATTTTCACTTTTTGGGGCTGGTCTTACCGGTTCTGACTGGTCAATTGGCTCTAATTTCCTTGCGGTTTTATTCCATTTTATGGTAATTAAATCCGACTGAAAAGCCCAGGCTCGACAGACCATTTCCCCAGAAGGGTTAAACACTACACTATAGCCATCAAAAATTAAATCGTCATTGCTGCCTATTTGGTTGACATAGATCACCGGCTTATGGTACTTTTGTGCCGCGTGTCGCAGCATTGCTTCCCGGATTTTTTGCTTATTTACTGTATAAGGAGAGGCGGATAAATTAATCATTAAATCCACCTTGGCTCGGGCTAATTCGGCAATGGGATTACAAGCATATTGCCGTTTGCCCCAAAATTCTTCATCATTCCACAAGTCTTCACAAACAGTAACACCAACTCTGAGGCGAATGCCGTCTAATTTATCGTCTAGATTAAAAACATTCACTTGATTTCCCGGCTCAAAATAACGGTATTCGTCAAATACATCATAAGTAGGCAGTAGTCGCTTATGAAATACTTGCTTAACTTTGCCATTTTCTAACCAAAAAATACTGTTGAATAGTGGTTTACCTCCGGCGATTCCTGCTTGGGTATTTTCTTCGGCTGCCCCCACTAAAACTCCCAAGGATGCTGGTAATTGATTGGCCAAGATTCTCAGTTGTTTTAACATGGCCTGAATGAAGCTAGGTTGTAATAGTAAATCCCTGGGAGGATAACCACATAAAGAAAGTTCGGGAGTGAGTAATAATCGAGTTCCTACTTGGGCGGCTTGTTCAGCGGCTTGGAGAATCTTTTGGGCGTTGCCGGTTAAGTCTCCAATGGTCGGGTTAAGTTGAGCGATCGCAATTTTCATTTTATTTGCGGGAAAGTTGGGTAGGGATTATTTGTTGGTTAGGTAGGGATTCCTTGTAGTTCTTTTATTGATTAAATCAAATTTAATCCTCACCTAATTAACTAAAAATGTTAACAGATTATTTCGGCTTATTCTTCATTAAATAAACACTAAAGGTTTATCTTTTAAAGGGGCAAATGCTTCTGGGTCGAAACGATACAGCGTAGCCGGACGACCCGCCCCTCGCGAAGCTTTTAAGCCAGTTTCTTCTAAAAAACCTAGTTTTAGCAAGCGACTTCTAAAGTTAGAATAATCAGAAAAATTTTCTCCTAAAACAGTGGTATAAAGTTGATAAACGTCGCTTAAAGTGAATAATTCTGGTAGCACTTCAAAAGCGATCGGGCTATACTCTAACTTATTGCGAAGTCGCCGATGACCATACTGCAAAATCTCCTGATGGTCAAAGGCTAATTCTGGCAATTCATCCAGAGGATACCAAGCAATTCCCTGTCCCTCGGTACTAATTAATTCTGCTTCTTCAAAACGGACTAAAGCAAAATAACTCACGGATAAATACCGCTGATTCGGTGGGTTTAATTCACGGGGGTCGCGTCCGGGGCCACCAAAGGTATATAATTGCTCTAAGTAGAGGTTGTTTACCCGAATTTTGGCCGCCAAAACTCGATAAGCCGCTTCTTCTAAAGATTCCAGTTCTCTCACCAGAGTTCGAGGTAAGTTCCACTTACCTAAAAACGGTTCTCTTTTCCGCATGACCAACAAAACTAATAAACGGTTTTGGGTCATATCCACAGAGAAAATTACATTATCCACCCCCACTTTAAAGTTAGCTTTTGGGGTTGTGGGTAATGTAAGTGGGCGTTGATAATTCGCTGGCAGAGGGTTTTCTATGGGTGTCACCATTATTTGCTGTAATATGCCGTAATATTTTGATTTTGATATCTGTATAAGTTTTCCCGTTGAATATAGGCTTCAATTACAGCCGGAACTACCGGGTTAGCATTGCCCCTTTGCCGATATTCCGTGGAAGAAACTGCCGGAACTTGTAAATCATGGGCAATGCTGACAAAAGTGCCTCGGTCTTGAATTTTTTTTACTTGTTCATAATCTACTGCATATCCGGGACGAGGCACAACTAAAATATCTACTTGTGCCAATAATTCGTCAGCGCGATACCAGCGGGTCAATTGGGCAATTAAATCTGAGCCAACCACTAAGGTAAAGGAATCATGAGGCCAAATTTTACGCGCTTGCCGAACCGTCTCAATAGTTCGGGGACGACCAATTTCGGGATAAAAGCCAAGATTACTATGAGAAATTGCTAACTCAGTAATCAATAGCTGCATCATTGCTAACCGATGTTTTAGGGGGGTTTGCCCAGGTTTTAAGGGGTTATCCGCCGCCCAAACTGCCACGTGAGCGAAGCGGTCCGCTAACCAAGTCAAAATTTTTTCATGTCCTCTAGTCGGCGGATCGGCGCTAGTGCCAAATAAAGCAATTTTTCCCATAAGTAATTATCCCAAATTATCCCATAATTATCCCATATTTTATCCCATATTTAATTACCATTGATTACAAGATTATGGTTGTCGCTCCTCCAAGTTACCAAAGATAAATGACAAATGAGAACTAATTACTTAATTACTATTTAGGATTTTGTTTAGTTCTCTCGGTCAAGGCTTGTAACTGTTCAGAAATTGTCACTGGAGGAGAAATCGGATTTTCTAGCCGACGGGCAGTATCCGGCAAAGCGGCTACTGAATTACTCGTTCGGTTACTAATTTCTTCCAAAGTTTCTGGTAACGAAACTCGATATCCCCCTTGAAGCACTTGTTGCAATAACGGTACTTCATCCGGTAGCGGGTCTTCAGTCATCAAACCCAGACGATCGCATTCAACAACCCCATTTTTGTAGCGGCGAAATATCTGCTTGCGTCCGGGATAACTGGGTTTGTCGCTAGAGTGCTTCATCACCGGGATACCATTAATCTCCACTAACTTATAAACCCCATTCACCGGATCTCCCGTGACCAAGCGAGTACCAAACCCATAGCCATCAATGCAAGCGCCCGCTGATTTTAACCGGGCAACTTCCCACTCATCCAAATCACCACTAGCCAAAATTGGCACCTCTGGCAACAGCGATCGCACTTTTTGGGACAAATCTACCAAATCCCCGGAATCTAAACGCACCCCCGCCAACTCCACCTCACCTTGTTTCACCCGTTCTGCCAACTGACTCGCCGCATTCAGGGTATCGTAAGTATCAATCAACAACGGCGCACCGGGAAAATAAGTATGAAACACCCGAAAAGCCTGCATCTCGCTGCCTTCTAAGGCGGTCAAAGCCATCACCAAAGCATGAGCCATCGTCCCCGCTGGCTTACGGCCTAGTTTCAAAGAAGCCAACACATTTGACGTGGCATCCAACCCCCCCGCCAAAGCCGCCCGCGCTGCCCACACAGAAGCCTGGGGACTAAAAGCCCGTCGGGTGCCAAACTCCAGCAACATTGCCTCTGGTCCGGCCACATCCCGCAACCGCGCCGCCCGCGTCGCAATCAGAGTTTGATAATTTAGGGTACATAATAGATATGTTTCCACAATTTGCGCCTGCCACAGAGGGGCTTCCACCCGTAACAAGGGCTCATTGGCAAACACTGCCGTCCCTTCGGGCACCGCCCACAGATCCCCGGTAAACTTGCCCGACTCTAACAAAGACCAAAACTGGATTGGCGCATTGGCGAAAATTCCCGTTGCTTGTAGGGCATCAATTTGCTCCTCCTGAAACCGGAATTTTTCCAGGTATTCGATCGCCTGTGCCAAACCCATCGCGATCGCATAGCCAAAGCCTTTCGGTAAGCGGCGGGCAAATAACTCAAAACTGGCGGGGCGATCGGCCAAACTTTCCCCAGTATAGCAAGCCGCCATCGTTAACTGATACAAATCCGTCAACAGGCAGTAATCCTCTGAGGTAATATTCAATTGTGGATTATCTCCCATCATCTCAATCGACTTTGGCCGGGGGATATAATTCCCTTCACTGTCAATCGCCATATCCTGTCCCTCCTGGGGTCAATGTTTTTAATTATAGTAGATTTTACCAAAATTGATAATTGATAGTTAGTGGTTGCTTATTAGAAAGTTGGTATTTGATAATTGATAGTCGGTGGGAGATTTTTTTATAATTAACAATTAACACATAATAATTAACAGTCAGCACTTAATAAATAACTATAATGTAAATAAATGTAACGAATTTCCTCAATTATCTAAGCAATTTTATAGAGATTTAGACGGTTTTATCCCCAACACAGCCTGAGATTATTGAGATTTTATAAATTCTAATACAAAACATTGCAAACCTATTTACAAAAGCAGATTTTAGTTTAACCTAAAAGTATCAAAGTTAATTGACCAAAAATAGTCAGGAGATGGCTATGAATATCTCTAAGTCTGTTGCCAACATAATGCAATACCTGTCTGAAGCAGTGGCTCGCATTTTTGCTCCCAGTGACGACATGTATCCCATAATCGGGGTTCAACCATTTGAAGGAGAGCCTTACAAAAAAACCCAATGGGCGGACTAACATCAAATCAACGTCTTCATTCTACGCTTCAGATTTGTAAATATCCCAAATCAATTCCCCCATTCAGAAACCCTTGAATGGGGTAATTTTTTGCTCAATTATCTTATATCTTAAATTATCTTATATCTTAAATATATCTTAAATAGACCTCTGGCAAAATTCCTAAAAGCCCCGCTTTTAAGGGGGGTTGGGGGGGACGAAATACTTATGCAGAGGAGCAGAGGAGATGAGAAAAAATTCTCCCCTGCACCCCCCGCACCCCTGCTCCGAAAGTCCCCTTGCACCCCCCGCACCCCTGCCGATAGCGGGCACCTCTACATCCTACACCCTACACCCTACGTTCTTTAAGCACATAATCCTAGTAAAATAACGTTGTTCACTACATGGAACTGGGAATAATATGAACCTTAATGACATTCTGCAACAATATGCCCAAGGAGAGCGGACATTTCAACGAGTAGACTTGCGGGAAGCGGAAATTCTCAATCAAAACTTACAAAACGTCGATTTTACTCAAGCGGATCTACGGCAAGCGAGACTGGGGAAAACTCACTTTAATCAAGGAATTTTCCGCAAAGCAAATCTGAGTGAAGCCATTCTCTGGGGAACAGATTTCAGTGACGCGGATTTATCTGAGGCGATTTTCCGGGATGTAGATATGAGTGGCGGTTGTCTAGTGCGGGCAAATTGTCACGCAGCAAATTTCAGTAAAGCGAGTTTATGTGGGGTTAATTTTCAAAGCGCGATTCTCAAAGACGCTTTTCTGTTTGAGGCAGATTTAAGACCGAGTTTAGAACACCGCACGGATTTAAGTCAAGCGATTTTAACCGGGGCAGACTTATGCTATGCCAACTTGCGTGGGGCTCTGCTGGTGGAAGCGAATTTAGATGGGGCAAAACTTTGTCGGGCAAATTTGACGGTGGGCAAGGAACCAAACTACTGGGAAACGGATTTAACCGGGGCAAGTTTGCGCGGCGCCGATTTGAGTTATGCGGATTTAACTGGGGCAATTTTGTGTAATGCGGATCTGACTCATGCGGATTTAACTCGGACAATTCTTAAAGATGCGAATTTGCAAGGGGCGATTATGCCTGATGGCACAGTCCATGATTAGAAACAAGTGCTTTCCTGGGCTAAAAGGCCGTTCGCGGCTATGCCGCGGTGCGGAGTATCTTGGCTGTTTTAAAGGGGGTTGGGGGGATCTAGATCGGTGTTTTGGGCTCTTGTCTATTGATTAAAGATGGTTTAAAGATGATTTAAGTCGGGGGATACTTTCATGGAACCAAATTCTATGTTATTTACTGCGGAAGAGTTAGAAGAGTGGCGAAAAAATTTAGCAGTTGCTAATAGAAATAATATTTTCTGTCATTGTCGGAATTGCGAGGCTGAGTGGGTTGATTCTTCGGAGGATAATCTTTGTCCCGAGTGTGGCAGCAGAAATATTGAGCGTATTTCTTGTTGGCAATTTCCTGATGATTAGTTAATGGTTGTTTGTGGTTTGTGGGCAAGTGGTTTGTGGGCAAGTGGTTTGTGGTTTGTGGGCAAGTGGTTTGTTGCTTGTTGGGGTGTAATTGATAATTGATCACTTGATTTAATTGTCAATTATTAATTCTAATTATCAATTGTTAATTGTTTTCCCCTGCCCCGAAAGTCCCCCTCGCCCCGAAAGCCCGGCAAAGGTTGACGCAAGAAACCGGGTTTCTTAGCACAAAGGTTGGGGGAAGAAACCGGGTTTCTTAGACTTAATCCGCCGCTTCGCCACCGACGACTACGTTTCTAATGCGGAGACTGGGACCGGCACAGCCGACGGGTAAGCCACTTTGGCCGCCTTTGCCACAACCCCCGGACTCATCCCAGTAGTAGTCATCTCCGATCGCCTCTATGTCTGCCAAAGTGCTGAACACATTGCCGGAAAGGGTGACATCCCGCACGGGTTCCGCGAGTTGACCGTTTCTAATCATCCACGCTTCCCCAGCAGTGAAAGTGAACATTTCCCCATTGGTCATGCCTCCTAACCAATTTCGGGCATAGACTCCCTCGGAAATATCACTAAACAAATCCTCTACGGGAGTTTTACCACGGGCAATCCAAGTATTCGTCATTCTGACAATGGGCGCATAGTGATAATTCAAACACCGGGCATTGCCGGTAGGGGCTTCGTCCAGTTTTCCGGCGGTTTCACGGGAATGTAGCCTGCCCACTAATACCCCATCCTTAATTAATTGAGTAGTAGTGGCTGGGGTGCCTTCATCGTCATAGAGGTAGCTGCCGCGATGCCCTTCTGGGGCTGCCCCATCAAAAATTTGCAGGTCTTCTGGGCCAAACTGCCGCCCCAAGGTCATTACTTCTAATAAGTCGGGGTTTTCATAAGCCATATCTGCTTCGGAAAGATGGCCAAAAGCTTCGTGAACAAATAAACCGGAGAGAATGGGGTCAATTACTACGGTGTAGGTGTTGCCCTTAACTGGAGGTAAGGATAAGGCATTCACGGCCCTTTCCGCAGCGCCGCGCACTTGCGCATCCAAGTTGATCAGGTCTTCATAACCCTGACGAGATCCGGTGGTTTCTCGCCCGGTTTGCACCATGTCTCCGTCTCTAGCAGTGGCGGCAAAGCGCATTTCCATGTCTACCCAAGATTGCTCTAACAAGGTGCCGTCAGAGGTGGCGAGGATAATTCGCTGGGAAATGTCCCCGTAGCGGACGGAGGTGGTGGTGATCCGAGGGTCAACGCTATGGAGGATTTCACTGTAGCGATCGCAGAGTTGCTTTTTCGCCGACAGCGGTATTTCTCTGGGGTTGGTACCCTTCATGGGTAGATGATAGGTACCGACCACGGGTTCGACATAAGCCAGACAAGTGGTGTCATCCCCGACTAAACGGGCAGCAGCGATCGCCTCTTCTACTCTGGCTTGAATGTCGTCTAAATTGTTGAAACTGACAAAGCCCCAGCCTCCCTTGTAACAAGCCCGAACTTGTCCCCCAGTGGACACCCCTTCGCTGAGGGTTTCAACCTTTTCCCCGCGCAAAAAGATATCAGTGCCTTCGGCGGCTTCTAGGCGAATGGCCAAATAATCAACTCGGTGGGCAAATCGCCGAATTAGGTCTGAAAGTAAATTCTTGGCGTCATCGGTGACAATCATTATTGTTTAACCCAAAAACCCGGTTCCTACTTTATGAACGAGTTTATCGCAAAGGCTGACGTTAGCAACTTAGGAAGTTTTTATTCTATGAAAGAACGAGTTGCCGGCGTCAGGTAACCCGGTTTTTGCACCGCAGAATTTTGGCCGCTAACATGGCCGCCCCAAAGCCATTGTCAATATTCACCACCCCCAGACCAGCAGCACAAGAGTTAAGCATTCCCAATAAAGCGGCCAACCCATTAAAACTAGCCCCATAACCGATACTGGTAGGAACAGCGATCGCGGGGGCCTCCACCAAACCCGCGACCACACTCGGTAAAGCCCCTTCCATCCCGGCGACCACAATCAAGACATCGGACTCCATCAGGATATGGCGGTTGGCCAATAAACGGTGAATTCCCGCCACTCCCACATCCCAAAGACGTTGGACGCGAAAGCCGCAAAGTTCGGCGGTGACTGCCGCTTCTTCCGCGACGGGCAAGTCGGCAGTTCCGGCACAAACCACTCCAATGGTGCCCGGATATTCCGGTTCGGCGGGGGGAATCGCGGTGGCACAAATTCGCGCACTGCGGTAATAGATCAAACCGGGCAATAGTTCGTCTAACTGCAAATAAACCTCTGGATCGATACGAGTTGCCATGACCACCCGGTGGCGATCGCGCATCACCTGCATAATCTGCCCAATTTGCTCTGGAGTTTTCCCCGGTCCCCAGATAACTTCGGGAAATCCCGTGCGGAGGGTGCGGTGATGATCGATCCGGGCAAATTCCGCTTCTCCATCGTTGGTGACCGGTTCAAAGGCCAAATGTTTGAGATTTTCCAAGGCAGTATCGGGCTTGAGGGTGCCGTCGGCGACGGCTTCGAGTAAGGTTTGTAAAGCTTGTGAGTCCACGGCTAGATGTTGGTTGAAATTTGTTGAAATTATTCGCTAATTGTTAGCTCATAGATATTCCAGAATGCACCACCGAGAGCCGAATATTGCACTCCTTGAATGCGATCGCGCACCGCAGCCATACTCAAAGGATTCACCAAATGAATTACCGGCAAATATTCTTGCACTAACTGCTGGGCTTCGCTATAGATAGCTTTGCGCTTTTCCTCGTCTAATTCTTGGGCGCCTTGGACATACAAATCACCCAGTCTTTGTTCCCAATCAGCGATTGTTCTGCCCACCAAAGGGGTTTGCCCCGGTTGCCGTGATTGGTTAAAAACGTGCAATCGACCATCGGGAGTCCAAAGATTTGCCCCATTATTTGGTTCCACCCCGCCGGTAAATCCAATCAAATGACATTCCCAGTCTAAAGAATCCGTCAATTTGGCAACTAAAGCATTAAAAGCGATCGGTTGAAAATCAACGGTAATGCCGATTTCACTCAAATCTTGTTTAATTTGTGCGCCCATTGCCTCTCTAATTTTATTTCCCGCGTTGGTAAGCAAAGTAAAGCGAACTCGGTTGCCGTCTTGGTCTAATAATTCATTTCTCTGGTTATATTTAAACCCGGCACTTAATAGTAATTCCTTAGCTTTTTCGGGATTGTAGCCATAAACTCGTAAGCCATTTTCTGGAGAAAGATAATAAGGGCTTTGGACGGAAAGATGAGAATCTTGGGGCTTTCCTAGACCGCGAAAAATATTATTAATCATGCGCTCCCGGTTGAGGCTGTAGGCAACCGCTTGTCGAAAAGCTAAATTGTTAAACCATCGGGACTTAATCGGATCTACCACAGGTCTTTGAGTGTCTGCATCCCGACCTTGATTCAAATTGAATGCCATAAAGGTAGTTCCCGGTGCTGGGCCGCCATTATAAATGGTGAAATTGTTCTTTCTCTCTTCCTGTTTGAGTAACTGAAAAGTCTCTGGAGAAACGGAGATAGAATCTAAGTTTCCAGAGCGAAACTTCAGCAAGGAAGTGTCCTGAGATTCGACAATTTCCCAAATGATTCTTTCAATATAAGGCTGAGAGTTACCTTGAGCATCTTGGCGCCAGTAGTAGGGATTTTTTTGAAAAAGTAAGCGCTGGCTGGTGCTATAACCGGCTAATTTGTAAGGGCCGTTTACGATAATTTCTTCCGGGGGAGTATTCGTACCCCAAGTTGAGAGAAACCGCAGATTTCCATCCGACCCTTCGGTGAGGGTTGGACGCAGAATATGCTCCGGCAAAATTGGTTGACCCGTAGTGCGTAAGAAAGGCGCAAATGGTTCGGGCAGGGTAAATTCTACTCGGCGATCGTCTAGTTTTTTAACTTGGGCTAAAGCGCCATTTTTGCCAATGCGTAAAGCATCTCTTGCACTGGTGGGAATTTTATCGTTATAATATAATTCATTGTAAGTAAATACTACATCATCGGCGGTTAAAGGTTGCCCATCAGACCACTTTAAATTCGGGCGCAAGGTAAAGATAAACCGTAGTTTGTCGTCAGAAATTTCCCAAGATTCTGCTAAAGCTGGTTCTACCATCGCGGTGCTCCCATTTTGCGTGGTTAACCCCTCAAAAGTTAGTCCAAAAATATTGGGAGATTCGTTACTGAGAAGTGGGTTAAAAGTTTTGGGATCGCTGAGGACGCTGACGACTACTCGATCCAAGCTGGCAGCTTTACTTTTGAACTGAGCAGGATTGCACCCAGAAAGCGCGATCGCGCATAAAATCGCACATACAAAAGTTAGGAGGATAATAAAACCTCGGCGCCAATAACTACTCAAGAGTTGCATATATTTATTGCCTTCCTGATCTGGCATCATATATTTTATTAATTTAATCGCCTTGCTAATGGTTATAATGGTTAGATGGCTGGTTTTTTGGGTTATTGCTGCCCATAATTCAGTTATTATATGATAGCATATTTATCAATGTGAATCAAAAATTTTTCCGCTTTTTATATTCACAAAGCTAAACAAAACTAATTTTAACTAAAAATTAGCAAAACTAATCTTAATTGACAAATAAATAGCTAATCAATCAGTCTTAATTATTTCTTGTTTTACCTAGCTTGAATCGATGGCGAATTCGGCTCATGGTGGCTTGACTGAGGCGAACTTGGGTCATTTCAGCGAGGCGATCGCACAATTCCAGCAAAGTAGCATCCTGATACTCTCTCAGCAATTTCGCCGCAGTCTCCATCTGCTCTGCGGTTAGCTTCGGGGCAGAACCTCCACCGTGGGGTAGGGGGTCAACCTGTCCGGTTTCCCGATATCGTTTGAGCAAATTTTGCACAAAGCCAAGACTGACACTAAAACGCTTGGCTAATTGACGATAAGAGCCTTCTTTATTTTCGTAAGCCTGAATAATTTTTTGGCGCAAGTCATTAGAATAAGCTTTCATTTAGTGGTTTCATCTTTCCAGCTTTAGATAAGGTAAATTGTATCAGACTTACCCGAAAACTGACTGAATTGTCATGGGTGTAGGGAATAATTGATAATTGATAGTTAATAATTAATAATTGTCAATTGTTAATTGTTAATTGACAATTATTCCCGACGCCTTCTCTTCCGTAAATCTACTTAAGCTCTCTAGGTGATATTTAAAGTTTCTGTAAAGTTTTTCCCGGCTGACCTGTTGAAACTTATATAAGTTTTGCTTATTTTTACCGATGATTTGCCATGAACTTATGGCGATCGCTATTAAGTAAATTAAATAAAAGGTAATGTGATTTTAACGACTATCGATAAGTTTCTCTATCGCTATTTTGCTTTTGGAGACAAACAAAAGTCGTTTATTTTTCCTCTGCGGATTCACCAAGAAAAAAGTTTAATTTGTTTTGATGAAGCCCATAGTTATGATGATTTGGCTTTTGGTTAATTGACTGTAAAGACTGTAAAAATAGACATCTCTGTGGAATACTCCCTAGAAATAACCCAGAATAGCCGGATTTCAAAAATAGATGGTCTGGGCAAAAACCACCCAGACATCATTTTCTCGATTTTTCCCTAAGATAAGACTGACCCAGGATATGGAATAAACTTAGAGAGGAACCCCTGGTTGCCTTGATTTTACCAATGACTCGGTGAATGACTCTGTGAATGACTCTGTGAATGTGCCCTGTAAGACTGATAAAAAGCATAGGAACACCACCAAGCCAATTAGCCATCAGATGTGATAACCTGTGGGCAAAGTCTTCACCCCATAAGCAGATAAATTAAACGGTGGAACCAGGCAAACTCCAAACAATTAGCATATTCACGTCCTTGAATAAAATTCCGTCTTGGGCTTTATTATCCTTGGCAACGAATGGGTTGCTGCTTTTGACGGTCGGTTTGCTGCTGGCAAAAAGTTCCGACTCCTCGGCTGACTGGTCAAAATCGGCCAAATTGGATAATGAACAAACCCTAGAAAGCATCAAGGTGTCCCCCAGTCAACTCCAGTTAGGGCCAAGACACCGCTGGAATTATGACCAATGGGTTGCCCAATTGGGTCGGGAAGCTAAAGCGGTGGCGAAAAATCCCCCCGAACGGTTGTTTATTTTAGCTGGGGATTCGATTACTATGTGGTTTCCCCCAGAGTTATTGCCACCAGGTAAAACTTGGCTGAATCAAGGGATTTCGGGAGAAACTTCTCAGGGTTTATTGAAGCGATTAAAAATCCTGGATGAAACTAATCCCGAAACGGTGTTTGTTTTGATTGGGATTAATGATTTGATTCGCGGGGAGTCACCGGAAACGGTGCTGGAAAATTCCCGTCTGATTATCCGCGATATTCTTTGGGCTCATCCTAATGCTCAAGTGGTGGTGCAGTCAATTTTACCCCACAGTTCAGAAGATGCGACTTGGGAAAGACGCGATCGCCTCTTAGCAATTCCTAACGAGACTATTCGCGAGATAAACCGTCAACTAAAGGCGATCGCCGAGGCAGAAAATGTTTATTTTCTAGATTTACATCCTTTATTTACGGATGCTAATGGCAATCTGCGGTTAGAGTTAACCACCGATGGTTTACATTTAAGCCGTCAAGGATATTTAGTTTGGCGAGCGGCGCTCGACCTGTTTACTCAAATGACATTAGAGTCAGATCCTGTTAAACTTGTTGAACCTAATGTTAAGCCTACTATGAGCAAAAATTCACCCTGAACCCAGGAAAATCTTTAGGGAATTGCGGAAAATTTACCCGATTAATCTGTCGGATAAATGCTTAATATATTGAGGGCTAATTCCACAGCATCCTCCAATAAAGTGCGCCCCTAATTTTACCCATTCTAAGGCAAAATTAGTGTAAACTTTTTCGGTGATATCCTCTCTAGTTGGGGCTGCCGACTCACTTTTGGCTAATGCAAAATCAGCGGCGACTGGAACTAATCGATTTGCATAAGCCCCTAGTTGAATTCCTCGCTGTTTTAACTCGTCGGTTAAGGCGCGATCGCCATGAAGAGATTGTAAGGTTAATGTGATTGATTCCGGTTCGCTACAGTTAAACGCGATCGCCTTTAGTCTTCCCTCAATTTCCGGTAATTTCAACAAAGAACGAATCGCCTCTGTTGCCGGTTCTCCACTCCGCAAACGGCCATCTTTTTGTACTGTCCAAGACACCCATAAAGGCATATCTGGACTGACTGCATTTGCCGCTGTTAATGCCCAGCTTGCTTCTGCCAAACAAGACATAGTTTCGGCCAGATAAATATCCACAAAAGGCAGTAAACTTAGGGCAATGCGGCGATAGTAATCCAGAGAAATTTCTTTGGGTAAAATCAGGTCGGGGCGATAACTTTCTCCCAGGGGAGGCAGACAACCACAAATTTTCACTCCTAGATATCCTTCTTGGTGACATTTATCTCTAGCTTCCACCGCTAAACGACCCGCTAATGTGGTTAATTCTTCCAGGCGATCGGCTAATCCACAATGAGGAGTCACCGCATAATTGTTAGTAGTAATATAACGCGCCCCTGCCCGAATAAAATCTTGGTGAACGCGCCGCACTAAATCGTGATATTGCTGGTCTACTAGGGCACGGGCAGACCAAATTTGGCGATCGTCCGGCAGTCCCAGCCGTTGTAATTCTTCTCCCGTACCTCCATCTAATATCTCTACGGATTTGCTTAGTTGCGAATGTTTAGTCATCATAGATTTTTACCAGAAAAAACTAAACGCACATTTTTTGGTTTTTTGAATTATAATTGAATTATTATAAATAATCAACGGTTGTGGAAGCAAAATGCAACTTAAACAATTTAAATACCCGATAGAACAAAGAGAAACTCCTATTTCTCCGAGAGAAACCCTGCCCACCATGTATGACTTACCTAGTGAAAACCCGGAGGAACCTGGTTTGCCTGACGAATTCCATGATTTTCAACCCGAACTTTTGCGCGTAACTTTTCGCCCTCCCAACTACCCACCAGAAAAAGTGTTTTGCGGTAGTGATATGAACCTTTATTATGATGGGCGACACCACTCTTGGTATAAACGACCAGACTGGTTTGGAGTGGTCGGGGTGTCACGGCTTTATGACGAGAAAGATTTACGGTTAAGTTATGTGATTTGGCAAGAAGTAGTTGCCCCGACGGTGGTGGTAGAATTACTATCACCAGGGACGGAAAAAGAAGACTTAGGCAGAAGTACGAGATTAAGCAATCAACCCCCGACAAAATGGGAAGTTTACGAGCAGATTTTGAAGGTTCCTTATTATATCGTATTTGATCGCTATACGGATACTTTAAAAGCGTTTGAACTCCGGGCTGGTTTTTACCAGGAAATCGAGTTAAAAGAACCCAAGATTTGGATGCCTCAATTAGAATTAGGTTTGGGTTTGTGGTCGGGAGAATATGAAGGACTTAATCGCGTTTGGTTGCGTTGGTATGATGCCCAAGGTAATTGGATTTTAACACCAACGGAACAAGCCCAAGCAAATTTTGAAGCAGAACGGCAACGGGCGGAAAGTGAACGGCAACGGGCGGAAACTGAACGGCAACGGGCGGAAACTGAACGGCAACGGGCGGAAAACGAACGGCAACGGGCGGAAACTGAACGGCAACGGGCGGAAGCGGAACGGCAAAAATCCCAGCGTTTGGAAGAATTGCTGCGATCGCATGGCATTGACCCAAATAGTTTAAACGGCTAGTTAATTAATCGCACCACAAAGACACAAAGAACACAAAGAAATCTCCAAAGAAATCTCCTCTGTGTTCCTCTGTGTCTCTGTGGTTTATTTGGCTATATAATCATCAAAAAAAGTAGAGTTATTTATAGCGATCGCTTTTTTATCTTGTTGCCCACATCGGGTGGTGGTGCGTTACGTTCCACTCCGTTCCCCTAATGCATCCCCCAACGCACCCTACGGTTCTGCCGTTCTAACCATCATTCTAGGGCACCTAATGCTTTTAAAGTGGCTTGAATTACTTCTGTTTCTACCTTAGTTTCCCCTTCAATTCCGGTAATTTTGCCCCGATTAAAAGGACGAGGAATTTCTAAAGTAGCCAGACATTCACCTGTCTTCACATCCCAAAGTTTAATGGTTTCATCCACACTGCCACTGGCAACGATTTCCCCATCGGGACTAAATGCTACAGTGGTCACACTCTTTTTATGTCCTAACAAACGATGACAACATTCACCACTGCTAATATCCCATAAACACAAACTATAATCCGCACTACCACTGGCGATTAATTCACCATTGGGACTAAAGGCAACCCCGTAAGTCCAAACTTGTTGACAATCCCATTTTCTCAGTTCTTTTCCAGTGGCTAAATCCCACAACCGCACCGTGCAATCGAAACTGCTACTGGCTAACTTTTTGCCATCTGGACTAAAGGCTAGTCCGAGAACTTCTCGCCCGCTTTCGGTTAAAACTTTTTTTTTATCTGTATGAATATTCCACAATTTTATGCGGTGTTTATGACCCCCCACGGCGATCATTTGACTATCAGGACTCACCGCTACAGCAAATAATTGCTCTAGTTGAGGCTGCCATTTTTTTGCCAGAGATTTGGTGGCTAAATTCCAAACTCTTACGATCCAATCGTCACCCACACTGACTAAAAAGCTTTGATCGGGAGCAAAAGCAACGCCATAAACTTGATCGGTATGTTTATCTTTAACATCAGTTTCATCCCATTCACCTGTCTGCAAATTCCACAACCTCACCGTATAATCCCAACTGCCACTTGCCAGAATTTTCCCATCAGGACTTATGGCAACGGTGCTCACTCTTTGTTGATGTCCTCGCCAAGTATCTTTTAATTGTTTTGTAGTGACATCCCAAATTCTCACGGTATAATCATCACTACCACTAATCAACATTTTGCCATCAGGACTAAAAGCCAGGGATCTAATCCAATTGCTATAGCCTCGCCAAGTTTCCAACTCACTGGGTTTTTCGGGGGTTTCCACATCCCACAAACACACGATTTTATCCGCCGCAGCGGTCAATAAATACTTGCCATTGCTGCTAAACTTAACTAAGTTTAGCCAACTACTATGTGCCTTTAAAGTATTGATTAGTTTGGGATTGGTCATCGCTGAAATATCCCATAGTTTCACCAATCTATCCCCATCCCCACTTGCCAATAATTTGCCATCGGGACTAAAAGCTAGACTTCGCACGTCATTCTGATGACCATCAGAGATACAGTGAAACTCCTTAATGTTATGCAAATCGGAAATATCCCAAAATTTAATGGTCGAATCATTGCTACCTGTGACTAAAATATTGCCATCTTTGCTAAAAGCTAATGATCCACTTTCTGTCTCCCGATAATGTCCGGTCAGAGTCTCTATAAGTTTACCTGTTTCCAGATTCCAGAGTATAATATTTGTGTCTTTACTGCCAGTCACCAGCAGTTGCGGATTGGTCGGACTAAAAGCAATTCCGGTGACTGGTGCTTGATGTCCTGATAAAGTTCTGATATGTTGCCCTGTATTCAAGTCCCATAGTTCTACATCAGGGGAATTGAGATGGTTAGTGGCTAAAAATTTTTCATCGGGACTAATAGTAGAAACGGTGATCGCATCAGTCTGGAGCGGAATAGTTCGCTGGCATTTGCCTGTGTTAAAATCCCAAAAACGGATGGTGCGATCGCGACTCACACTAATGATAGTTTCTTGTTCCTCGTTTACTTTCAGGGAGGTAAGATCGCTGGAGTGGGCGGGTAAAATTTTGCGGGTTTGGTGAGTTTCAATGTCTAAAATATAAATTGTCCCCAGATTATCGCCAACGACTAATTTACTATCTCGATAAAAAACTCCATGCCAGACTTCTCCCATAGACAAGGGAAAAATGCACTGATGTAATTTAGTCTTTTCCAGATTTACTCCGGGCAATTCCACATCTCTTAAAAATGCTTGCCTGATGGTTAAGCCAGAAAAATCCCAATCGGCTAAATTGGCTGGCCGATTACTATTGCACAATAAATTAATTAAATTACCTGCCGCATAGCCTCTGAGGTTTTGACTTTTTACCAGGGAAATTATGGATTTTAAATGGGGAACCAGTTGCTCAAAAAATTCTGAGTTTAAATTATCCATAATCGGATTAATAATTAGACGTTTTTGAGTGCGACGGATATAATCTTCGGCGCTGGCTTTGAGTAAGGCATAACGATTAAATTTATCAGGATCATCTAATCTACCGGATTTGATTTCTGCACAGATTCCCTCTCGCAACTTGTCGGTCATGTATTCCATGATGACATTTTGTAAGGTATAACAGGTGTAACCTTCTTTTTCGGTTGTTTCGATGAGCGATCGCCGGATGAGACTTTGTACTGCATCTCGCAACTGTTTATAATCCGGTGATGGATAAATATCTTTCTGTAACTGGATCAATGATACAGGTTTTCGATTAATCGCCAGCCAATACATCACCGGCTTTTCTAAATCGGATAACCGTTGATATTGCTGATTTAACAAATCCTCGATTTTGTTGTTAATCAGGCGATCGCTCCCGAGAAAGTTCTGAATTTTTCCCTGATGAACTTCCTGAATCAGTTCTGAAGCAATAATCAACGCTAAAGGATTCCCGTCATATTTGCTAATTAATGCCTGTTTTTCCTGACTCGTTCCTAACAATCCTTTTTGATTGAGAATAGCTTCAGCCTCAGCCTGTAAACCCTTGATGGGCAGAGTTTGGCAAAAGTTTGAAATCTCAACTTCGCTGGGTTTCTCCCGACTGGTAATCAGCAAACAACTTTGATGTCTGCTTTGTCGCACTCGCTGAAGCAATTCTCCATAGTTTTCATGTCCATTCAAATAGGTTCCTACCTGATTGTCCTTTGGCCGAAAAATTGATTCTAAATTATCCAAAACCACTAAACAGGGAACTTGAGCCAAAACTTTAATCAACTGATTAATTTTACTCTTTATATCTGAGGTGTTGTCAACAGGAATATTGGTTTCGCGGGCAATAAATTCCAGTAAATCTGTGACAATTGTTTCTAATTCCGGCGCGTCACGCAAGCTGCGCCAGAATACCAGTCGAAAAGGCTGTTGCAGTGCTTTTTCTACTTGGTTAATCAGTTCTACCGCTAATCCAGTTTTGCCAATTCCCCCCAGTCCTAAAATTGCTACTAGACGACAGCGATCGCCAATAATCCAGTTTTTCAGTTGTTCAAGTTCTGTGGTTCTGCCGACAAAACCCTGAATTTCCGGGGCTTCTCCCCAGTCGATAGCAAGTATATTCTGCTTTTTCCCTTGGTAGTGGGTGTAGTCACTGTCTTCCAATTGCAAACCCACCGCTTTAAATAAGAAATTCAGAGAACTGCGGTAAACTGGCCCTTTGCGTTGGCGGATTTTCGAGATGGTATCGGTATCTAAGCGCTTAGAACCAGGTTGATCGGTCAGGTCTGATAATTCTTGATAGCTGCACTCATCCCCCAGAGTCTTGAAAATCGCGGTTTCCAGTCGTTGTAATCCTGAATCGGTGAGGATGAGACTACGCTTGTTTGGGGTGCTGGGTCGGTTCATGGGTTCACTGATGCTTGCAAAGGTATCCCAATATTATCACCGATTTTGACCCATGCTCGATTTTCCATAATCGACATATTTTTGCTGTAATTTTTTCCTGGATGAAACGGTTTCTGGATTTAGGTTTGTCTGCCGCAATAAAAAATTTTTAAATCAACCCTAAAGCGAGTGTGGTTGAGTCAGCAAAAAAGCGCTGTAAATCATTGATTGTGATATACTAGAAATAGTCAAAAATGGAGTTAATTATGGTTTCAGTTAAAGGCACATTTAATAACGGGGTAGTTTATCCATTAGAGGCGATCGCAGCCAAAGAAGGGCAGCAAGTCATCATTACATTCGTGGAACAAGAGAATCCCTCAAAAGATTTAGAGGGGTCTGATTGGGAAGAACTCAATCAAATATTAGCAGATTGCCAAGTAGATACGGGCATTGAAGATTTAGCCCACCAGCATGACCATTATATTCACGGAACACCGAAGCGAGAAGCATATCCATAATGAAAAAAGTTTTTATTGATACAGCCGCTTGGATAGCGCTACTAAATACTAAAGATGCGCTACAGATGCGCTACATTTTCAGGCAGAGCAAATTCGGGGGCAACTTGAGAAGCAGAAAGCAACGATCGTGACAACTGAATTTGTTTTGTTAGAAGTTGCTGATGCTTTATCCAGCTACCCATTGCGGGGAAAAACTGTTGTTTTTATCAATCGTCTGCGACAGGTGAAAAATCTGCAAATTATCCCGGTTAGCCAAAGTTTGTTGGCAGAGGGTTGGGAACTTTACAGTCAGCGGTCTGATAAAGATTGGGGTTTGACTGATTGTATTAGTTTTGTGGTGATGACAGAGAAAAATATTGCGGAAGCTTTTACTTCTGACCATCATTTTCAGCAGGCAGGTTTTGTGAAGTTGCTGTAAGGGTAATTTCACCACAAAGACACAGAGAACACAGAGTAAAATTGTTTTTTGCAGCGATCGCTTTTTCATCCGCTGCCCATCCGCTGCCAATCCATTATCCCATCCGCTGCCAATATCCGCTGCCAATATCTGGTGGTGCGTTACGTTCCACTCTGTTCCACGCTTCGCACCCTACCGGAACTACCGGAACCATCCCATCCGTCATCTCATCCGCTGCCACCACAAAGACACAGAGAACACAGAGGGAGTTGTTTTTTGCGATCGCCCTGCAATGATATCCTAAAAAACAAAATATCAAAATTCCCCATCGAAAAATGCCGCAATCCGACCTGTATCACGACGAAGTGAAAAATGCTTTGAGTAAAGATGGCTGGACAATTACGGACGATCCTTATACCTTAGAATATAAAGGGCTGCGTTTATATGCAGACTTGGGAGCCGAAAAACTATTAGGCGCACAAAAATCAGAACAAAAAATAGCCGTAGAAATTAAGGTTTTCAACAGTGTTTCACAAATAACTGAACTACAAAGCAATTGGGCAGTATAATATGTATCGAAGCATATTGCGTCGAATTAGCCCAGACCGAAAATTATATTTAGCAATTTCTGAAGAGGTTTATCAAGATTTTTTTCAAAAACCGGCAATTCAAGATATTGTCAGCGCTCAAACAATCTACCTAATTATTTTTGCTCCAGATCGGGAGGTGATTATTCAATGGCTAAACTAGAACATTACCGCAAGATCATTATTCAGATTCTCCAAAAGCACGCTGACCATAAACCCAGTCATGGAGAAATTGAACCCGTACTAATTTGCGATCGCATCGCCGATAATTACTTGTTACTAGATATAGGATGGGAGCGAACAGGACGAGTTCATTCTGTTGTATTGCATTTGCGAATAGTTGAAGAAAAAATTTACATTGAGTCCGATGGAACCGAAAGAGGAATTGCTTTAGAACTCTTAGATTTAGGAATTCCTAAAGAAGATATAGTTCTAGGATTTATTCGGCCAAAGCGTCGCCATTTAACGGATTTTTCTGTGGCTTAACTTACAGCGTTTTTCAGATTAATAAACCACAGGCACAATATGTAAAGTTGAGAAAGCGAATCAACCCTACATATTGTGGCTCGTGAAGAATGGAAAGCGCTGTAAATAGGCATGAGCGATCGCCCATCAACCGCTGCCCATCCGTCAACCCATCCGCTGCCCATCCGTCAACCCATCCGCTGCCCATCCGTCAACCCATCCGCTGCCCATCCGTCATCCCATCCGCTGCCCATCCGTCAACCCATCCGCTGCCCATCCGTCAACCCATCCGCTGCCCA
>FWWL01000082.1_pt1 | contig 41858 bp, 39 predicted proteins | sample 2228331 | NCBI WGS metagenome assembly FWWL01 (sample SAMEA103939775, study PRJEB20133) | metagenome
GATTTCATAAAGGTCTGGAGTATTTATCCGTTGAGTTAAAGCCAGTCTTATTACTGATGCGACATCTGCGACGGTCCCTTTATACATTTCTGGATTCTTTTTAAATAACTTTACTTCTCTCGCGAATCCTAAACGATCACATAATACTTTAATTTCCTCGAACCAGGTGTCTTTATCATGGGAGTGTTCATAGCTATCCAAGAATCCTCTAATAATTTTAGCCCCTGTTTCTTCATCCATATTGTTGCTTTTAAATTCTACGTTATCGTCACACAACTCATCAAAGAAATAAGCGATATTTGACTTCACATCTAACCACTTTGTAATATCTTTTCTAGGCTTGGTTACATTTCTTCCAATATTAAATATTTGCAATGAGTATTCTTTATGTTTTTTTAGTATTTCGAACAGTTCTAAATCATACAATTTAGACCATTTAGACACCTCGTTATATATCTCCTGAGAAGTCATTCTAGAAATGACATCCTTACTTATGTCACTAAGCTTGTTAAAATCAAATAAAGCTCCGCTTTCATTCATTTTATTAAGGTCAATCTTAAAATTGGTATAAGGTTCGTAGGGATTCGCTAGTCTCCATTCCTCGTAATTAGAATTGATAAGTGTCATAAAATATTCAATCAAAGCTAAAGCAGGATAGCCCTGCTCTTGATAATAAACTGTTGTTGCATCTAAATCTTTTCTTTTACTAAACTTTCTTTTGGAATTCCCTTCTTGTTTCATTATGGGAGCAATGTGCCCGTACTCTGGTCTTTTAAATCTAAGAACGTCAAATAACTGTAAATGAATAGGAACAGAAGAGATCCACTCATCTGCTCTAATTACATGGGTTGTTCCCATAAGATAATCATCAACTGCGTGAGCGAAGTGATACGTAGGTAACCCATCGGATTTCATTATTATTATGTCCTGATCATTTTCTGGCATTTCGATTTGACCTCTAATTAAATCATTGAAGATGATACTCTTTTCTGGGGATCCTGTGGATTTTAACCTGATTACAAAAGCCTTATTGTTTGCTAACTCTTGATTGATTTGATCTAAAGTATAGTTTCTGTGTACTGCCCAATGCCCGTAGTATCCTGTTCTAGTTTTACTTTCCTGTTGAATTGTTTTTATTCTGTTATGTTCTTCTGAAGTGCAGAAGCAAGGATATGCATATCCTTCAGCTATTAGACGTTTAATAAAAACTTTATATATTTCTTCTCTTTTACTTTGTTTATAAGGACCATAATCACCAATTTCCTCACCTGTATGTAAGGGACCTTCATCATAATTAATCCCATAATAGGATAACGAATTAATTAATATAGGTATACTTCCTTCGACTTCACGTTTACGATCGGTATCTTCAATCCGCAAATAAAACACTCCAGCACCTTGGTGTGCTAGCCTCTCGGAAATTAAAGTCGCATATAGACTTCCAATATGAAAAGATCCCGTTGGACTTGGAGCAAATCTAGTTACCTTCATATACGAATCAATACTTCTTGGTGGATATACTTTCAAAATGTCTTCTTGTGATAAAATTACATCAGGCAATAGTAAGTTTGCTATTAGTTCGTTGTTGGTCACGATTACATCCTCCTTTTTTAATTTTTTTCAAAACAAAAAGCCTTTCATCCTTACAAGGACGAAAGACTTTAACTTCCGCGGTACCACCTAGTTTGGTTTAGATAAACCCACTTTGAAAGCAACATTAAGACGGAATCTTAATAGTGCACTCTTCTGTAACGTGAAGAATCCGTTAGACTTACTCCATTTTTCAGTCTTCAGCTCCCAGGCTTCTTTCATTAAATTCGAATACCCATATTCCACCATTAATGGGCTCTCTAAAATTCGAATGAATTAACTACTATTCCTTTTCAAAGCTTTTTACGATATAGATTTATTCACATTCTAATACATTATTCTCTCTTAAACAAGTGAATCAGCTTTTGTCTAACTGGGATCGATTTATTAGTAAACTTTAGGTGAAAATTGGAGTGGTTAAATGTCTTTAATTTGTTTAGAAGGTGCAAGTGCAGTGGGAAAGACAACAACGTGTAGAGAAATTGAAAAAAGCTATAATGCATACATAATTCCAGAAGTTAATCTTTTATTCGAGCGTCCAAAAACCGAATCTAAAACTTGGTATATGGAAAGACAAGTTGAGCGTTGGGTGATCGCTCAAGAAAAACTTAAAACATATGATGTTGTCGTACTCGATGGTGATATTTTTCAACCACTATGTTATAACTGGTGTTTTGATTTTAAAATTTTTAATCAAAGTATAGAGTTCATTACAGAATATTATCGAAATGAATTATTACAGAGAAGGATTGGTTTTCCTGATAAGTATTTTTATCTTTATACCGATCAAGAGAATTTAAGACAACGCAAGGAAAATGACGTTTCTCGGAAAAGGGGAAATTTTAATAGCCATATGAGCATTGTAGAGCCACATCAACGGTATTATATATCTTTAAACGACTTATTGCCCAATTATGTCCAACAAATTAAAGCTGAAACCATAGATAATAACTTGAAAGTAATTATGGGAGATTCATCTTCAACAATGGTTCTCGATAATTCGTTTTCATTAACACTATTGATGGAATTGCGGAATGGTTATCTAATAATAGAGCATATTTGACTTGGACCTTACATCCAACAGGACTATTTGATAACAGACCAAAAAATGAGGAGCTGAAATAAATGAATCTGAATGTGGAAGCAGACATTTACGACACATTTCCCTCTGAGATAAATACATACCTTAAGGATGCAACCGTAACTGTCATTAAGAATAAGGTCAGATCATCTGTGTATTACATTGAAAAACCAACTTACAATATATTTCTAAAAGTGACTCCAAAAGGACACATGGTGTCTGAAGCACTGATGACGAATTATCTATACAATTACGGGGTATGTCCAAAAGTATTGATCTATACTTCGGATAATTCAAGGGATTATCTAATTACAGATCGGATTGTTGGTACGGATGCTGCATGTAATGAATATCTTGCAAAACCGATTCATTTATCTGAAGTATTTGCAGAAAGCCTTTCAAGCTTGCACCGAATCAAACATGTAGACTGTCCTAAGAGAAATGGTCTCGAGGATATGGTTATCCGTGCGGAACATAACTATCGAGTAGGAAAGGCTGAAAAGGGCATTCTTCGGTATTTAGGATATATAAGCATCGATGTCGCCTACAAAGATATGATATCTTTGTACAGAAGTGCTTACGAAGATAAAGTAATCATTCATGGGGACTATTGTTTACCGAACTTAATCCTACATGATTTTAAAAACAATGGCTACATTGATGTAGGGTATGGTGGCGTAGGTGATCGCCATTATGATATTTTTTGGGGACTTTGGTCATTACAATATAATTTAAAAAGTGATGACTATGCAAAACGGTTTGTTCAAGCTTACGGAAGACATTTGGTCGATCAAGACCGTCTTCATCTATGTGGGCTACTGTCTGTCTTTAACGGTTTTAGAGGACAAGACTATTATGAACAATAACATTGTTGGCTGAACTAAACGGAAAGCGATAGAAATGTAAAGGCAGGCTTGCTGGTTGCCTTTTTCTGTACGGGAAGTGCACTTTCAGGGAAACGTTGCGGTTTTATAGCAAAAAAGAAAGTGGGTATTTGATGAAATATATTGAAATTGGTGTAGGCAACACTTGGATTATCAGAACTGAAACTGAAAATGAAGATGGAACAGAAATAGAACAAAAAGGCATAGTAAAACCTATTATTTATCATTCAACATATTTACGGATATGGCTTGGAAAGTCTGTTTTCATATTGGACTCTAAAGATGGATTTAAAAAAATTACTAAAAACAGAAATGGATTTAAATTGATCTTTGGGATCGCTAGTCATCTTACAAAATGAATTATTTCCTCCAATTGTTAATCGGGGATCAAGAGTTAAACAACAGGAGCAACGGCTGTCGTTTCAAGGTTGACGTTGCTATCGAACTATCAAGCAGGTTATTTGAAGAAGGAATTACTATAAATAGCTAGAAATAGTCAAATAAATGAATTCAAAGAGGGGATTAACTTAGATATAGTATTAAGAATTAGAGCATTAAAATACCCCAATATTCTTCATTATGAGTGGGAAGGACAAATACTCGAAATAACCTCAGACTAGATGGGCGGGAAGTTTATGATCACAGTTGAATGTTTTGATAAGGAAGAATACATCCAGCTTCTTGACGAAGAGTTTGCTGCTCATGGTAAAAAAAGAAAAGAAGGATATTATCACCGTTGTTATATGGAAAATGCCACTGGAGACCGTGTGACTTTATTAGGTTTTTATAATAATCAACTAGCTGGTTGTTGCCATTTATTGATGAAATCCATGTATCCGCTTTTTGCTGAAAAAGGCATTCCCGAAATAAATGATTTGAATGTTTTTTCGGAATATCAAAAAAAAGGCATTGCGAACATGATGTTTGTTGAATTTGAAAGAATAGCCTTGGAGAAATCCATTAAACAAATAGGGATAGGTGTTGGATTATATAAGGATTATGGAGCTGCACAGATAATGTATCATAAAAGAGGCTTTATTCCTGATGGAACTGGGATAAAGTATAACGGCGAAGAGATTGTCCCTGGTAGTCAGGTACAGGTGGATGACGATTTAGCTTTATATTTCATTAAAAATTTAGCATAGTCTATCAAAACTATGTGAGACAAAATGCTTTTATTGAAATATTGAGGATCGAAAGTCTATTCAAACAATCATTATAAATTTCCGAAGATGCAGTTGAGGAACGAATTCAAAGTCGTAATCCCGAGGAATGGAAACATAAAAGTAGAGAAGAGATTTTACAATCGAACGCTTTTGGAGGAGTAATCATGACGATACGATCTTTTAGAATGGAAGACATAGAAGAAGTAATTAACCTCATCAATAACGTAGATACTGGATATGAAATTGATGACGTTAAAGTTATCCAAACAAATGCAGTTAAGTTTATTGTTTACGAAGAAGAGTATATTAAAGGATTGGCATATGCAACTGTGAATACTAATGATGCAAATCAAAAGGAAGCACAAATTAAGTTATATGTGGAACCAAAATCGAGAACAAATGGAATCGGTTCGGATCTATTTACTGAATTAAAGACCTTTCTGACTGGACTAAATCTAGATGTTTTGTCTGCTTATATGAGAGTGGATATAAAAGATCCAGGATCATTTTGTGAAAAGATGGGTTTTCAAAAATGGTGGGGTTCCCCAGAATTAAAATTAGTAGGACCCATCTTTCATGATGTTGATATCGAATTTGTTGAATATGATGATAAATATTTTGAACAGTATGTTAAAGTCGTACAGGAAGCTTATTATGAAATACATAAAAAAAATGATTTGAAGCCATATTTAGCATCAGCTGATAGTGTCACAAAATATAAATTAAATAATAAGATGAACGTTTTTTTAGCATTAAAGAATGACCAAATTATGGCTTCAGTTACTGTTGGGGATGGAACAATTGATAACCTAATGGTTTCATCAGAATATCAAGGGAGGGGATATGGGAAAAAAGCCCTTCAATTTGGCATAAATAAAATGTTAAATCACGGTTATGATGAAATCCGTATCTGTTATATGGAAGGTAATAGTAATGCTGAGAAATTATATTACTCGCTTGGTTTTAAATTTCTTCAAAACACACACGTTTACCGAAAGGTTCTATAAGTTGCAAAGATAACTTAAGGCTATTTTTATATTTTTATTGAACTCACGGGGATCAATAGTAAAGGAACTGACGAAAAATCAGTTCCTTTTTTATGGAGGTTATGAGCAGTAAACTAACAACAATGGTTTACCACAAATTGTAAGGAAGATGGTATAATTTCGTTTATAAGAGAATATACACACACTAATATGTACGGGAATACTCCTGGAAGATCGACTAATTACGGAATATTAGGTACAGGAATAATCGAGAGCTGACATCGTCGAAAGACGTTAATACGATTACAAGGAGCAATTCAATGAAGCCTATAAGAAACTCCGCTAAGGCAATCATATTGCAAAATAACAGATTACTCTTAACAAAGAATAAGGATGAGCAAGGTTTTTTCTATCTTTTTCCTGGAGGTGGCCAAGAAAAAGGTGAAGAACTTAAAGCCGCAGTTGTAAGAGAATGTATTGAAGAAATAGGTTGTGCAGTAGAAGTGAAGGACATTTTATTTATAAGAGAATACATTGGTGAGAATCATGAGTTCGCTAATTGGGACTCTGGAGTGCATCAAGTTGAGTTTTATTTTGAATGTTTAATTGTAGGCAATACAAATTTCTCCAACGGAACAAATCCCGATGAGAATCAAGTCGGAGTAGAATGGATAGAAATTAATAAATTAAATGAAATAAGAATCTATCCAAGAGCGTTAGTAAAGCAGTTAATGAACGGTCTTGTCAAACCCTGTTATATTGGGGATTCAAACTAAATGCTATCAAAGACTATTTTTACAAGATTCCTGTAAGCCGATTCTAAGAAGTCGACGACATCATCTAACACCACATTCCCATTGCGGGGCTAAAGTTGCTTGGTCACCAGAATCAATTACGAGGAAGTTAACGATGTGGAAGGACCAGGCAATGTTGGTATTACGTCTATATGGTTTAACAAGAATAAAGAAGAAGTACGTAAACACCCGAGACATAAAGGTGTTATAACAAAGATAGAGGAGCTAAAACATTTTTTGTAAGCATTTCTAGAGGGCATATTACTTCCTATAACAGAGGACTTACGACATCGAAGATTTAACAGGTAGTTTTTTCGATGACATCGTAGGTCCTCGTAAATTGTAAAATACATATAAAAACTGAATCGATTTTGTTACTCACAATAAAAAATTACAAGGGTGATAGAATGTCAGAACCACGGATGAAGGATATGACCGCAATGATAGAAAGTGAGCAAATAAACAGTTTAGTTAACAAGATGTTTGGAGTAAATGTGCAAGTATCGGAGTGGATGTGTGAACCTATTGATTGCGAAAGTATCAATTTTACTACGAGTGGAATATATCGAGTTGCAGGAATGGCAGAAGTAGAAAATCAATCTTTACCCTGGTCCATTATTTTAAAAATAATACAGCGAGACAGCACTGAAAAGGATAGGTTAACTCATCATAACTATTGGAAGCGAGAGGCATTTGTGTTCCAATCAAATATTCTTGAAGGAATACCAGAAATAAAATCTCCAAAATGTTATTTGGTAAAGGATCAAATGGATGGTACAGTATGGCTTTGGATGGAGGAAATAAAAGAAGACAATAATCAACAGTGGTCAGAAAAAGAGTTTTCTTTTATTGCACGTCAATTAGGAAAATTTAATGGGGCTTATTTGACAGGAAGACAGTTGCCAAACGAAACATGGATATGTCCGCGATGGCTACGTTCATGGGTAAATGGAAGTAGACAATACGCAGGTAACCCATTAGATAATTATTCATTAATTACCAATGAAAATTCGAACATTGATGCTATCTGGTGTAAATACATAAATTTCAAGAAAAATATTGACTCATATATTGACTACTTAATGGATCTTCCTAGAGTACTCGCACATCAAGACTTAAGCCAAAAAAATATCTACGTTGGAAAAGATTCAAATGGTAATGAACAGTTAACATTAATTGATTGGCAATTTATGAGTATATCTGCCATCGGAGAAGATTTAGGTAAATTATATGGACAGTGTATGAGTGGAGAAAGAATACCTCAAAGTTTATATAGACCGTTTAAAGAATTACTTTTTGAAAACTATCTTGATGGATTAAGAGAAACAGGATGGACGGGAGACTCTGAACTCGCCCGATATGGTTATTGCGTATCGTTTGCCGCTCGAAGTGAATGGGAAGTACCGCTCTTAATGAAGGCAGTAGTTGGATTAGCATCCGATGTTACAGATAAAACATTATCTAATAAGATCAAGAAGTATGAACAGATAACTTCTTTACAAATGGACGCCGCTGAAGAAGTTGAAATCTTGAAGAAGCGGTATCATTTCTAATACTTGAGCCCGTGTTACTAAAATTTTTTCAACTATCTTGGATCGTTAGTAAAAGAGAGATGCATCGCAAAGAGGAAACTGGATTGGATATCCCGGAAAGACCTGATCCAGTACAGCCTGAAATTACAACTTGGCTTGTATACACATTTTGGATAAGGCTTCTGTTTACCGAGTAAGATAGCGAAGATTAAGCAACTGCACGCTTCTTTTCTTGAAAGACTCAAATTCTTCTTTGTAATACATTTCTCCTAAGAAGTAACATCCGCAACATCTGTTTTAACCTTGCGTAAATTCGATTTTCTAAGTCGATTAGAGATAAGTGGATTGATTACGAGAAAAATATAATGATGTTCTTCAAGAAATTGCAAAACAGGGCTCTGATAATGACCTGTTACTTCTAGAATAAGCGTAGGACGAATTCCGCAGCTACTCTCAAGTTCAAGGGCTACATGAAGAAGCTTAGCTAACCCTTCACGAGTATGTTCAAACTTATAACTACTTCGAAATGGCTTTCCACGGTCAACAAAAGCTTGTCCATGACTTTCCGCTCTTGATATATCCAGACCTATAACTGAATTCATTTAATCACTCCCACATTCAAATTTACCGGCAGCCCCTAGACCTTCTTGTATTTCATTACATCGCTTGTTATACGGGATATATGTCCCAACCAGCCTCAAACATGGTTGTAACAAGTAAGGGGTGAACAATATAGCTGTCGGGATCTAGTCCCACGGGCAGGAAAGTTGAAAATAATAATTTGGATCGTGCCATAAATAGGTCATCCATTCCATACTTACAATTTTAGAGGGGAAGGAACTTGCCTAATTATCCTTTTTTATTAAACCAAAATTAGCTAAAGTAGTTTAAGAGATGGAGTAAGTTCGAAAGATGTTTTCTTAAATTTGAATTGAAGCTTTATTTTTCCTCGACCTTTAATTGCTCCGATTTGAATACCTCTCGCGTGCATTCAATAAACGCTTGAAGTGGTGGCGTAATCCATTTGTCTTTATGCCAGGCAATCTGGGTAAATATATTATTTACAGTTCCGTTCCACGCTAATTCTTTCATTTGTCCAGAAGTTATCTCTCTTTCTACAGCCATTGCTGGTAAGAAGGCAATTCCGAGACCGGAAATAACGCATTGCTTGATGGGCTCGATGCTGACAAATTCGAATTTTTTGGACGGATATATGCCGGCTATACGGAAGGTTTCTTCAAGTATTGTCCGATAAGAACAGCCCGTTTCCGTGAGGAGTAGAGTTTCATTTTTTAGCTCGTTTGGAAGTACATTTGAGCTAGCCAGCAAGTGATGATCGTTCGATGCTACCATTCTCATTCGCTCTTTGATAAGAGGCTCTACTGTAATAGCGTCGACTTGCCTAGGTACGTCCATAATAAAAGCAATGTCAAGCTTACCTCTGATTAGCCGTTCCTTCGTTTCTGCATCGGAATGCGCTGGTTGGAAAATCAACTTCACGTCCGGAAATTTAGACTTGAATTTGGTTAGGATAGGAGGAAGTCGATAGGTGCATTGACTTTCTTGAGCACCGATAACAATAGTTCTCGTTGGTTCTTCGAGACCGTTTATCGATAATACCGCTTCTTTTGACAGTAACACTATCTTTTCGGAATACGCCTTGAATTTCCGTCCCTCCTCCGTCAGAACTAAGCGCTTTCCTAACCTTTCGAAAAGTCTGGTTCCCAACTCTGCCTCAAGTGCTTTTATCTGAAAGGATACACTGGATTGGGCATAATTTAGTACTTTAGCAGTTAGTGTAAAATTAAGATTTTCTGCTGCTGTATTGAAAGTAATAAGGTGCTTAATCTCCATCTCTTTCCCCCTTGTATAAATCGAATTTACCGATTGATTCAATGCGAATAATCGTCTTTGAAAATAGATGAAATGATTATATAATATGAAACTAACGACAGGCAAGAGGGGGGTTAATAATATGGATCTTGGATTACAAGGAAAAACAGCCATCATCACGGGCGGAAGCAAAGGTATCGGTCTTGCTTCCGCACTCGCTCTAACGGTCGAAGGGGCTCAAGTATCTATCGTAGCTCGAAACAGCGAACCTTTAGAAAAGGCTACTGAAATTATTTGGGTGAAGACGGGAGTGAAGCCGTTTATTATTACAGCTGATGTTACAGTGGAACAGGACGTGCGGCGGGCGGTGGATCTGACGATAGAACGGTTTGGTGGTATCGATATTCTAATTAACAATGCTGGTACTTCGGCTGCCTCGCCTTTCGATAAAGTACCAACCGACAAATGGGAAGCAGATCTAGATTTGAAACTTTTCGGCTCGATTCATTTTGCCCAGGCTGTTGTTCCATACATGCGTAAGAATGGAGGTGGTGCTATCCTCAATGTTACCGCTATTGGGGGAAAAACGCCGTCCGCTTCGTCACTACCGACGTCCGTCAGCCGAGCTGCGGGATTAGCGCTTACCAAGGAGATGAGCAAAGATCTCGCCATCGACAACATCCGGGTAAACGCAGTTTGTATTGGTTTAATCCAAAGCAATCAGATCGAGCAGGTTTGGAAAGCCACTGCTCCGGAGCTAACTTGGGAGCAGTTTGCAACGGATTCTCGCCATGAAGTCCCTCTCGGTCGGATCGGACGAGCTGAAGAAGCAGCAAAGGTCATCACTTTCCTTGTCTCTGAAGCAGCTTCTTACGTGACTGGGACCTCGATTAACATCGACGGAGGAAAGGCAGCTGTGTTATAAGCTGTTTTGTAACGTATATTTGAATATATTAAGAGAGAAAAGGTGATCATTCTATGCAGCATTCATCTGCTATTCGTGTTGGTATTATTGGGTTAGGAGTTATAGGCGAACATATATTACATGCTTTTCTTAAGCATCCCGACACTGAGATTATCGCAGTTTGTGACGTAGTGCAGGAAAGAGCGAAAATGATATCTCAAAAGTTAAACGGCATAACTTGGTATACCGACTATAAAGAACTTTTACAACATACAGATATCGATCTGGTCTATGTGGCTGTTCCTCCTAAATATCATCATGCTGTAGCCCTTGATGTACTTGCTTCAGGCAAGCATATTTTGTGTGAGAAACCATTGGCTAATTCACTAGAAGAAGCTCATGAGATGTTAGAACAGGCTCAGCGAGCTGGGGTCGTATATGCCATGAATTTTCCGATTTACTACAAAAATGTTTTTAAAGAAATCAACAATTATTTATCTTCTGGATATGTAGGAGAATTACGGAGAGTTGAAATTATCACTCAGTTTCACAAATGGCCACGTGAATGGCAGCAAACCGAGTGGATAGGGGGACGTGAACAAGGTGGTTTTGTACGGGAGGTCATTCCTCATTACATCCAAATGACTCAAGCTCTGTTCGGTAAAATAGAGCACATTCAATCCCAGATCGAATTTCCTGATGACCCAAACAAATGTGAAACAAGCATTCTAGCAAGTATGAAACTAGCGAACGGAACTCCCATATTGGTAAACGGGATTAGCCAGATCGCCCATCAGGAACGCATTTCTTTTACGATTTATGGAACAAAAGGAACTCTTTCACTCGTTAATTGGAGCAGGCTTGAAGTTGGTAAGTATGGTGAGCCTCTTACGGATATTTCAGTTCAACCAAACGATGAAATACAGGAGTTAATCACGAATATAGTTAGTGCAATTAATGGAAAGCAAGCCCATCTGATTGATTTTCAAACTGGTTACGAAATCCAAAAGGTATTAGAAGCTCTTTTACGAAAAAAATAGAGATAAATCTGATAGTTAGTAAGTCAGAATAGGGCTGCGGGCATTCACGTCCTGCAGCCCTTTTTGGAACCAATGGAATTCCAATTTCAGCCTTAGGATAAAGATCGCCTAAATGATACGATAACATTGTGTTGAAAATGAAAAAACATCGCAACTTACGCGATGTTTTATCATTTTCATCCTTATTTAGAAATATGATTTTCCGTATTCATGTTTTTCACAAAGTGTTGCATATCTTTTCTCCGTTGTTTACGAAGGGCGTTTCGATCTGGTGCCGTACGATTCAACTGGATCTCTTCATCTGTTTCAGGTATAACGGATGGAACCTCTGTAGGAACCCCTTTTTCATCTAACGCTACGAACGATAAGAACGACGTCGTCGTTAACGTTCTCTCACCCGTCATCAAATTTTCTGCAACGACCTTGACGAACACTTCCATTGACGTACGCCCCGTCCACGTAACATAGGATTCAAGGCAAATCGACTGTCCTAGCTTAACTGGTCCCAAGAAATCGACCGAGTCAGTTGAAGCGGTAACAACGTTTTTACGTGAATGTCTCATAGCAGAGATCGCAGCAACGTCATCGATGTAAGACATCACTTTTCCCCCGAAAATATTGCCGTGATTGTTCGTGTCAGGTGGTAATACGATACTCGCTTTTATGACACGAGATTCTTTACAATTTTTTGGTTCCATGATGGTATCCTCCTAGGAAATAAACGTGCTAATATGATTATATCAGACATATCGAGAATGTTGAAAAGTGGGGAGGGTTTATCATGTTAGAGAACAAAAAAGTATGCTTTGTTGGTGCTGGGGCAATGGCGGAAGCAGTATTGGCGGGGATGTTGAATAAGCGCATGATAAAACCGGGTGCCGTTAGCGTTACGAACCGGAGTGATCGGTTTCGTTTAAATGAGCTCGTGTATAACTTTGGTGTCATTGCCGATGCTGATCAAAAACAGAAATCGATAAGTGAAGCGGACATTCTTATTTTAGCGATGAAGCCGAAAGACGTAAGATCGGCGATCACGGAAATAAAAGGATTAACCCATTCCAAACAACTCATCCTATCGGTTGTAGCGGGAATACCAACACAGCTCATTTCCACTTTGTTAGGTCATGAGGCACCCATTATACGAACGATGCCCAATACGTCTGCGATGATTGGATATGCGGCTACGGGAATGTGTCAAGGTGCAACTGCTACAGAAGAACATGTAGTCCTTGCTAAACATATTTTCGAGTCGATCGGTATCGTTGAAATCGTTGAGGAGGATCAGTTAGATGCCGTAACGGGACTTTCTGGTAGTGGACCGGCTTACATATATCTGCTTGTTGAAGCAATGAAAAATGGCGCGATTCAAGCAGGATTGAACGAAGATGTGTCCAATAAGCTGATCCGACAAACGTTAATCGGTGCCGCGCACATGCTGTCGGAGACTGGTGAAGAACCGAGTGCATTACGTGAGAAAGTAACCTCCCCCAATGGAACGACTGAAGCAGGAATTGGAGTCTTACGAAAGTACCAATTTGAACAGGGAATCATTGATTGTATTGTGAGGGCGACAGAAAGATCGAGAGAATTAGGCGAAGAGTTTAAATAATATGGACTTACAAAGAAGTTGCATCCGATTATTCGTAGGCAACTTCTTTGTTTCTATAGAATAAGATTGACGATTATTTCGCTTGTTTTTTAACCAGAGTGACGTGACGTTCACTCCAACCTGCCTCATGGTAGGCCGTGGACAATCCTTTTTCACGAATATCGTATTTCTTTACTTCTTTGATCTTGATCGACACCTTTGTTTCGCTTTCTAGCGGAAAGGGCTCAAGCGAAATATGTTCACGGTCAAGCCAATGGGCAACGATCTTCTCACCAGAGAGAGTGAGGTCTTGTGGAAACCCTTCACGAAACCAGCTAATTTCATCCTCTTTACTTACCCCAGGCTCCTGAAGACAAATGTAGAGAGAAATGTCATCTCCGAATTGAAGTAAATGTAAGTGAAACATTAATTCAGCTAGTTGGTCTACACTTTCAATTTGCAATAGTTGTTTCAGTTTTTCTTGCCGCTCCTTCTCCTCTTCAAAAAAGAGTTTCGCGGACGGTTCAGCCGATCCATCGAAAAATGAAGCGAAATGCAAGGAACAAAGCAGCGCAGCATTGGCATTCTCCACTTCAATTTCGTCTACACCTTTTTTATAAAAAGGGATCTTCAATTTCAAAGGCATGTCGATAAAGGAATAGGGCGATTGTTTCGCATCATTGAGTAATGGTGTATCGTCTAAATCAATCCAGGATCGATCATGCTCATGAATGCCAAATATAATATCTTCCCAATGGTTCATTCCAGGGAAATGTGTTTTTTCCCATCTGCTGCATATATCAGCGGAAAGGTTGGAGTGATCATATTGCCTTATCATAACGAAATCATGTTCTCTTTCGTAAACAATCATCCTCGGTTCTCCCTTCTATAATGATTGATAGATATGATTGTTGAATATTGTATGTTAATTTAATTATATGTCATTATGAATGAAAAAAATAAGGGGTGCCCATATGAATATTATCCAAGGAATCTACGAAACTCATTAACAAAGCGATTAATTCTTAAGAAATGGAGTGATTCTAAATTATGTACGAACTAAAAACAAAAGAAACAGACAGCAGTGTCATTGAGTTTATTGAAAATGATAAAAGCCCTAAAAAACGTGAAGACGCATATGAATTATTAGATATTTTTACTGAAATGACAGGTTTCAAAGCAAAGATGTGGGGACCGAGTATAATCGGATTTGGCACATATCATTATAAATATGAATCCGGTCACGAAGGCGATGCACCACTAGTTGGGTTTTCACCTCGAAAAGGCAAAATCAGTTTGTATTTCGCAACGGGTGACACAAAACGTGAGGAATTGTTAAAGGACTTTGGAAAACATACGACAGGAAAAGCGTGCGTGTACATCAATAAAGTAGCAGACATTGATGTTGATGTTTTAAAAGAGTTAATTAGACAATCTGTAACATTTTTAAAAGAAACTTATCCGAATAATTAATGCTTATAAAGAAAGAAAACTTCGCCTCTGCCAAGGATTACGGTTTAAATGTCAACATTAACTTCGTAGATTAATTAGTAGGAGGAGAACTTTTTTGAACAAGATCAGCAAAAAACAAAAAGCAGAAATGAGACAAGAGAAAGCAAAAAAAAGAACAGCGAGAAAAACTTTTATTTGGACCTTTGGAACCGTTGTTGTTCTTGGACTAGCTGTTTTATTGGTCTTATTCAATCAAAAGGACATGCCCGGCGAAAGAATAACAGTGATGAAAGACCAATCACATATTCCTGATGTAACTTCACTTCATGAACCCTATTCAACAACTCCACCTACTTCAGGTCCTCATGTTCAAAATGTTGCCCAGTGGGGAGTTCACGATGAGCCACTTCCATTTGAATTACTCGTTCATAATTTAGAAGATGGTGGGGTAGTTATTTACTATAACGACAAAGCAAATGAAGAAACAGTAGAAAAGCTTAAGAGCATTGTTAACAAATACTCTGATCATGTTGTACTTAACTCCCATTCAGAGCTGAATGATCCTATTACATTAACTGCGTGGGGCAGAATGGATAAAATGAACACAGTTGATGAAAATCGTATTACTGAGTTCATTGAAGCATATAAAGGTATAGATCATCATAAATGAAATATGGAACTTACAAGGCTGCTTCGGCAGCCTTATTTTTATGTATACTATTGGTTTTCGGACTAGAAAAAAGTTCACAGAAAAGAGAGGACACAAATGATGCAGTATAGATAACCCAAACTATCCCAAAAATAAATTAACACTATGAGATAAAACCAGGAATGTATGGAGAGAATACCATTAAGAATCTTTAGAGTAATTTTTGGAGTTTAAAACAAATTATACAAGGGGAGTTTCCGTTGGATACAAGAACTTCCGCAAAATACGCACGTCGTTATCGAGCATATGGTGGTTCGTTTGTTACGAATCAAATCCATCTAAGGCATCCTTGGGTAGCGGCTTGGTGGTCCGCTGCTTTCCCAGGACTTGGACATATGATGCTCGGTTCTTATTTAAAAAGTTTTATCTTATTTTTTTGGGAATTCATTATCAATATCATGGCAAACATTAACACAGCTATTATTTACTGTTTTACTGGGGATTTTCAGATGGTTGAAAAGGTCTTGGATAAGCAATGGTTACTGTTATACATGGGAGTCTATATTGGTTCGATATGGGATGCATACCGGTCAACAGTGGATATCAATAAGCTGGTTATCCTTGCTGAAAGAGAAAAAGCTCCGATTGTTCCTTTTAGTCTAGATGGGTTGGCAATCAATTATCTGGATAAACGCAATCCTTGGCTTGCGGCGGTGTGGTCAGCATTAATGCCTGGACTTGGGCATCTTTATATACAGAGTTTAGTTAGAGGATTTTTCATGATCTTAATGATGATTATTATATTGTATTTTTCACACGCTCTTGAAGCTATCCATTACACATTTATAGGTAATTTTCATAAAGCAGTTGAGGTAACTGTACCAGAATGGCTGTTATTTATTCCTTCCTTGTATTGTTTTGCTATTTACGATGCTTATAAGCTTACTGTGGAATACAACAAACTTTTTGAAATAGAACAAGCTGAATTCTTGAAAAAGAATTATCAAAGCCTAGACTTTAAATTTCCAAAGTAATATAAACGAAAACGGGTGAATCAGATGTATGTTATATCCACCTTTAAACAAACAAATATTTTAGAGTTATCCATTACGGAATTAGAGCAAAAAGGCATTCTAAAAAACAATATATTTGCTGTACCGATGGATAAGAGAGCCTCACAGAGAAAAATATTTGATTCTATTTATCATGCCGATGGTATTAGCTTATTCGATGGAGCAGCTGCAACGGGAGCGGTTTTCATGATTTTAGGTACCATCTACGGTTATGTTTGGAAGGGTGGACCTATCCTTTGGGGGTTAATCGGATTAGTGTTTGGAGCTATCTTGGGTTTTGTTTTGGATTTCTTTATCGGAAAAAAACGGAGAAATAAGGGGAATACGGGAAATAAGGGAGCGGAGGTAGTTCTTCTTATTCATTGCGATGAAAATCAAGTTCAAATGGTTGAACAAATTTTGTGGGACCATTATGCCTTGGGTGTTGCCAAAATAAAGAGATAGCTGGTCTTATGGGTGTTGCGCAGCAAAGAATGGTTCATTGATATTTCTTTGTATTGTGTTTGTTTTTGTAATATATGTAGTTATTGAAAAAACCGTATTTAGAACAGAAAGTATAAGGTATACTTAATGGGAAACCATTAAATATGCTAAACACACGAAAGAGAGTTGATTAGGTATGAATAACCTTACGAAATTTAAAATATTAAAACCAGCTAATGAAGTATTTGAAGCTTTCGTAGACCCTTCAAAAATCGGAAATTTTTGGTTCTCATCGAGTTCTGAGAGATGGGAACAAGGTAAGACGATTATTTTGAGATATGATGAATACAATGCACAAGTGGATATAAAAGTAACGGAAATTGAGGAAAATAGGAAAATCGTGTTCAAGGGAGGTCCAATTAAAGATGAACACGTTGTTACGATTACGCTGAAAGAATTGGATAATTCGAGCACAATTATTGAAGTTAACGAAGAAGGTTTTAAAGAAAATGATGATGAGTTAATAAGTAAATTGTTAGACAATAAAGAAGGCTGGGTATATATGTTGACCTGTTTAAAGGGTTATTTGGAATTTGACATTAATGAATTAAGAGCAGGATTAGTTAAATAACTTTTACGTCTAAAAGAGAATTTGGGCTCTTTTTTTATTTTTAAATCGTGGGGGCTACTCCTCTCGTTTGTAAATGGATATTAATTATATGTTAACTTACTATGAGGTGCCATCTTTGAACATGTGAAGGAGACGATTAATGATGACTAAAAATGGAACTTTCTTAGGTACTAATCATAAGGTGAACCATTTCATTAACTCTCTAGGCATACATTATCCGATCATCCAAGCAGGCATGGCGGGAGGGACTACCACCCCTGATCTGGTGGCTGCTGTTTCAAACGCAGGTGCGCTAGGTACCCTAGGTGCAGGCTATATGAATGCAGAGCAGATTCATCAAGCAATCAAGAGAATACGAGAATTAACGGATCGCCCATTTGCGGTAAATCTATTCATTCCAGAACCGCTAGATACTGATTCTCATTCCATAGAAAAGATAAAAGAACATCTTCGCTCCTATCGTAAGGATTTAGGGCTATCGGCAGACATTCAGAACATACCAGAAATCCAATGCTTTGATGAACAAATTCAGGCGGTATATGAGGACAATGTAAATATCCTTAGCTTTACTTTCGGACTACTACCGAAGAAGTGGCATGATAAATTCAAAAACAGAAATAGCATTCTAATGGGAACGGCTACAACGGTAGAAGAGGCGATTGAACTTGAAAAGTCTGGAGTTAACATGATTGTTGGCCAAGGGAGTGAAGCAGGAGGGCACCGAGGCACCTTTTTAGGTGATCACAGAAAAGCACTTATTGGCACCATCGCCCTTATTCCTCAAATCGTAGATGCAGTCAATGTTCCTGTCATCGCCGCTGGCGGTATAATGGACGGTCGTGGAATGGTTGCAGCTTTAGCTCTTGGTGCTTCAGCAGTTCAGATGGGTAGCGCCTTTGTAGTCTCTGAAGAAAGCGGGGCTCATCATAAATATAAAGAGGTAATCTTGAATAGCAGAGAGGATCAGACGGAAATAACAATCGCTTTTTCCGGAAAAGCAGCACGGGGGATATCAAATACGTTCACCCAAGATTTCTCGGCTTACCCGGATTCTATTCCTCCTTATCCGATCCAGAATTCTCTCACTACAGAGATTAGAAGGGCAGCAGCCCAACAAAACCGAACTGACTATATGTCTCTCTGGGCCGGTCAAGCGCCAAGATTAAGTAATCACAAGTCAGCTTCGGCGATTATCCAAGATACATTAATACAAGCCAATAATATCTTTCAGGACTGGAACAATCTAACTTGACAGTTTCTTAAGTAACTACATAAAGAAAACGACCCAGTGAACTTTTGCTGGATCGTTTCGACGAAGAGATAAGTGTCGTTCGGATTGTAATAAAATATTACTAGCATCCAGTATTGATCATGGATATGCTCTGTAACAATCTGCCCTTTTTAGTGGTTTTTTTGGTACTATTATGCGTAACTTTGCTCCAATTCATCGACTAACTTACCTACATAGGCTACCGCCTTGCGGATCGCTTCAGGCTTCGTAATATCCACCCCGGCTAGTTTAGCTAATTCAACTGTTGATAGGGTGCCGCCAGCCTTAAGTACGTCAAGCCAGCGTTCGACTGCCGGTCGACCTTCCTCTTTTATCGACTGTGCAGCTGCTGTAGAAATTGTTAGACCAAGAGCGTACGTGTAAGGATATAGACCCATATAGTAATGAGGCTGACGCATCCAAAGCAGCTTTGCTCCCTCGTCAATCTCGACAGCATCTCCCCAGAATTCAGCAAGAATTTCCCCTTTTGTAGTCGTTAACACCTGTTCTGTAATAGGCTTGCCAGCTTCGGCAAAAGCATAAATTCTTCGTTGCAATTCTCCCTCCAGTAGGTGATTCACAAAGTTGTGATGGTAGGTGCCCATCAATCCTGCGATTACGCTTCGTCTTACTTGCTTGTCGTTGGATTTATTAAGTAAATATTCGGCAAGAAGCAATTCATTCATCGTCGAAGGGGCTTCAATGAAGGACAACGGTGGACGAATATTGCTCAATCGTTGGTATTTTCCGGCTAATGTGAGATGACCAGCGTGTCCTAACTCATGGGAAAGTGTAAAAGCCGGACGCATCCTATTAGCCCAAGTCATGAAAACATAAGAATGAACTCCGTAGACGGTATTGCAAAATGCCCCGGATCGTTTCCCTACGTTGTCAGACCAATCGATCCAGCGCTCATCGAAGGAGCGGCGAATAATCTCATAATATTCTTCCCCTAGTACACTGAGTGAATCGAGCATCCACTCTTGCGCTTGCTCCCAGGTGACCTCTGGTTCTCCTCCTAGAGGAACCGTTAAATCGCAATAAAGCATCGTATCAAGTCCTAAGATCCGCTTGCGAAGACGTTGATAACGACGCATGTGTAGAGCTAATTCTTTTCCGATAATGTCTAGAACATTATGATACACATCGAGGGATACCTTATGCGGATGCAATAACATGTGAGTTGCGGAATCATAGCCGCGCAATTTTGCTAGAGCCACATTCTTCTTTACTTCTGTGGAAAAAGTAGCAGCATATGTATTTCGGTGTGCACTCAGGCCCTTAGTGAATGAGTCATATGCGTTATGGCGAAGAACAGGATCCGACGAATTCAACGGGCCGCCTTCGTATACAGTATGGTCCTCTCCTTGACTATCAAGTGCGGACTCAAATTTCATGTCCGTACCTTTAGATAATGAATAAATACGGAAGGGAGAATCCATAACCTCGCTCATACTCGAAAGAGCAGCTTCTGTTTCTGGTGAAAGTGTAAAAGGCTTTTGTTCAAGCCAATTGGAAATGGTAAAACGGTGAGGTGCTAATGCTGAACTCTCTTCTAGCCACTGCTTGACGGTATCATCCGGTAGCACCAGCACTTCGGATTTAATAAAAGTGAATGTGGCAGAAACACTGGCCGAGAGTGAAGAGGCCCGTAAACTATCAGCTTGGTTCGTCTGCTCAGTACTTTCTGTTGACAGGCGGAACGACGCATAGGAGTTTGTCCTTTGGATTCGCTTGAATAATTGCTCTTGCGCATCAAGACATTGTGCTAAAACAGCTGAGCTCTCACCTAGTTTGCTCTTGAACTGGGTTACAGTTTCAATTTCGCGCAGGATAGAATCCAATTCAGCCTCCCATTCCTGATGGGATGTAAAAAGGTCATTCAGATTCCAGGTTTGGTTAACAGGTACTTCTGATCGTTTCAATCGTTGCATTACTGGTGTCCTCCCCGAATAAAGACTGTATTTTCCTTCACGTTACTCTTTAACTATTATATAATAATATTATTTCTGTTACCGAAATAGTTTTTAAAAATAGGAATTGTTGGATAGTAATACATAAGGAGAGAGACAGACGCAAATGAACCAAATAAGAGAATACATCCGTAATGAGTGGGACATCAAAAACATCGTTTCCATTGAGCAATTAAAAATAGGATTTATGAACCTAATCTATAAAGTGTCTACTGATTCTGAAGTATACTACTTAAGAATCTTTCAAAGCGATAGCCAACTGAACAATATCTATAGAGAGATATGGATTACGAATTATATTGCGAAACATTGTACATCCTCATTTACCATTCCTACTGCAATGAAAAATAAATCGGGAGACTTCCTTTCAGCCTACTTAGATACGGGCTTTTACGCTTGTTTCATTCCCGAGATTCCAGGACAACACCCGGATATAACAAATGAGACGGACATGTATGCATCTGGTAAAGCATTAGGCGAGCTCAATCATGTACTGAGATCCTTACCCATCGATATGATAGCGGATAAAAATCCATCGTATGCTGATCTATTACATTTTCATCCGAGTGTTACAGATTTTATAGCATGTGTCGAGGAATTATCTACATCATCTGAGAATAAACAGAAGATACGGAATCTGTACGAGGAAATGAAATCTATGATCGACGTATTGTACAAGCAGTTACCGATGCAATACATTCACGGTGACTATACGAACGGGAACAGGCTCATACATAATGGAAAAATTTCTGGTATATTGGATTTTGAGTTTTTCTGTTGGGATGTACGTTGTATGGACTTGGCCATCGGACTAGGTGGAGGACCTTCTGCTTTATGGGAAAGTGATGATACCCTTGTGAATTTCAATGCATTCGGAAAGGGATACATGGAAGAAAGTCCGTTGAAAGAACAAGAACTTCTGGCGATTCCTTCACTGATCAGACTAAGAAGACTCGCTATGTTTATTTACTTTATGGGTCGTTATTACGACGGACACGATACGGAACAATTTATGAGTGGCATTGTTAAATGGCTCTTACTAACAGATAGCTGGATCGTACAAAACAATGATCGCCTGCTCATGAACATTCAATCTTGGACACGAATGAAGGAATAAGATAATAGTAGACCTTGCTTAGGGAAACCAATCGATAGTGCATTAAAATGTGACGTCGTATAAACGGCGTCTTTTTTTGTTGGATTCTTGAAGGATTTTGTCGTTAAATGATGAATCTTAATAATAGGAGGAAATATTAGGAAATATGTGGAGGGAAATCGTGATTAAATCGAACATAGGTTGTATTTATTTTATTTACATTAATTGGTTTGAGTAATTGAAAAGAAAATAGTTAATGCTCAGAACTCATTACTTTTGACAGGTGGCATTTTCATGTAGGAGTTGGAACATTCCCAGCTCCTTGCATTTTTAAGAGGCACATTTAGAATCAATATATAATTTAACTTTTCAGAAAAAAATCGATTGACAGCGCTTTCAATCTGTATTAAGCTTTTACTAAAGATTTGCTTAAACGTTTAATCTAGTTAAACGTTTTTCTTTTACACTTTTGCTTAAACGTTTTAGCATTTTCATATTTTTGCTATGATTACATAATAGAGTAGGGGGAGCAGAATGAAAAAGACTAGTAAACTAATGGTCACTGGATTGTGTGTACTTACGCTCTTGGCAGGTTGTGGAACGAACGGTGATTCGAAGGATACGGGATCAACGACTCCAACGACACCAACAATACCGAAGGAAAGTGTTACGCGTACGTCATTGAAGGTGGAGAAGTCAGAGATTACGTTTTGGAATCCAGATCTCCCAACGTGGCAGCCTTTGTATGAAAAGCTTGAGAAAGAATTCGAAGCGATCTATCCTGAGATTGATGTAAAGGTTCTTAATGTTCCGCAAGCAGCGTACTTTGAGAAATTGAACACGCAATTCGCAGCTAAGAACGGTCCTGACGTATGGGTAGGATGGTACCCGATTAGCGAATACGATCGTGGATACATTGCTCCACTTGACGAGTTCGTGACAGCGGATAAAATGGACGTGAACCAATTTTTCCAACCAGTTACTGACCTTCGTGGTAAAGGCTCGGATGGTAAACGCTATGCGTTACCGCGTGACATTTCCATGACAGCGGTCGTATATAACAAGGACGTGTTCGATGGAGCGAACGTTCCTTATCCGACAGAAGATTGGACGATCGAAGAATTCCGTGATGTTGCGAAAAGGTTAACGGATAAAGACAAGAAGATCTTCGGTACAGATATGGTGAACAATAAAATACTTCCTGGTTCTCCACTCATTTGGAACCTTGGTGGCGATATGATCAGTGAAGACGGATACGATGCTAAAGGATTTCTTGATGGTGCTCCTATGGTAAAAGCAATGGAATGGATGCGTAGCATCAAGGAAGATGGAAGCAACATGCCTGCGGATATTATGGAAACGTTACCACAGACAGGAGACAATCCGGCTTTCGCTTCAGGAACAGTAGGCATGTCCCGTATCGAGCTATGGGGATTCAATTCTTTAAAAGACTTGAAGTTTAAGTGGGGGATCGTACCATTCCCGAAAGAATCAAAAGACAGCAAAACATACGGCTGGGTAGATACCGTGAACTGGCACATGAACAACGATTCCAAGCATAAAAACGAAGCTTGGGCGTGGATGAGCTTCTTAGCTGGAAAGCAAGCAGCGCAAGTCGTAGCAGAAGACATGTCTTGGATGCCTGCCTATCCGGAAGTATGGGTAGAAAAAGGCTGGGATAAAGACGAGAACATGGGTGTATTCTTCGCTGAAGGTAAGAAAGACTCTAAGATTTCCGTTCGCTTAAGATCGTCAATGTACAGCGAAGCAATCAATACACCATTTAAAACAGCGTTCACGAATGCAGTTGATCCGCTTGATGGTAACGCTGCTGATGCGGCATCAGAATTAAAGAAAGCTGCTGAGGAAGCTCAAGCGATTATGGATAAAAACAAAAAATAGCACATAACCTTATCTCCCCTAGTCTGGCTCATGATGCACATGTCTACGAATCATTACTAGACTGTTGCTCCAGCTCGGGGAGATTTGTTTTTTCAACGTTTTAACGAAGGGGGTGAAAGCATGTCTGCAACTAAATTCAGTCCATTGCGAAGGAAAGAAGCGAGGCTTGGTTATTTATTCATCTCACCGTGGATTATTGGGCTTATCGTATTCTCTCTTTTGCCACTTCTGTCAACACTGATCCTCAGCTTCATGGAATGGGACATCTACTCCGATCCGACCTGGACAGGGTTCGATAACTATCAGAACTTGTTCACAGATAAACTGTTCTATCAATCGATGAAAGTAACGTTACTCTATTCTTTATTTTCTATTCCTCTTAATCTCGTATTTGGTCTGATGCTATCGCTTCTATTAAACAGCAAGCTAAAGGGAATCAACCTATTCCGTACGATTTTCTATATTCCTTCAGTTATTACCGGCGTTGCCGTAGCGATGCTATGGATCTGGATTTTCAACTCGCACTTCGGACTCATTAACTACGTTCTTGACATGTTTAGCATCAAAGGACCGAGATGGCTTAAAGATCCGAAATGGATTCTCCCAAGCTATATCTTAATCAGCCTATGGGGTGTCGGTGGAAATGCGGTTCTGTTCCTCGGTGGATTGCAGAACATTCCGGAGCAACTGTATGAAGCCGCACGAATAGACGGGGCGAATCGTTGGAAGATTTTCTGGAAGGTTACGCTTCCACTATTAACACCTACGCTTTTCTTCCTCCTGTTAATGGGGATCATTGGCTCGTTTAAAATCTTCACGACGGCTTATATGATTAATGGAGGCGGTGGCGGACCGGAAAATGCAGGTCTGTTCTACATGCTTTATTTATACCAAAAAGCGTTCGTTTCCCTTGATATGGGATATGCATCGGCGATGGCTTGGGTCGGTGGATTGATTTCCTTAACGTTAGCGGTTCTTGTGTACCGGACACAAAATAAGTGGGTATACTACGAGGCCGACGTTGTTCAGAAAGGAAAAGGATAACGATGAGCCAAAAGCAATTGAAAACAACATTACCAAAACCGCATTTGAAACGAAAGCGAGTTGGAAATATTAAACTTTCTAAATGGGTGACATATAGTGTATTGACTGTTCTTTCAGCCGTGTGTCTCATTCCTTTTTTCTGGATGGTCTCGACATCACTGAAAGACCGAGCATCGGTATTTCAAATGCCGCCGCAATGGATTCCTACGAATCCGGTATGGTCCAATTACTTCGATGCGCTAACAGTCATTCCGTTTCATACGTATGCGATTAATACGTTTACAATTGAGTTTTTTGTCATTACCGGCCAGTTATTGTCTTGTACGCTTGTCGCGTATGGATTTTCACGCTTCCGATTCAAAGGGAGAGAATTACTGTTTATGATCATGCTTGCAACTCAGCTAATACCTGAGCAGGTGACAATGATTCCAACATTTATCTTGTTTACGAAGCTTGGATGGGTCGATACGTTTCTACCATTAATCGTTCCATCGTTTTTCGGGAGCCCGTTCTACATCTTCCTCATGCGGCAATATATGCAAAGCATTCCGTTTGATCTGGATGAAGCAGCGAAAATCGATGGCGCAAGTGCTTTCCGGACGTTGTGGCAGATTATGGTTCCGCTATTAAGACCGGCGATGACGATTATTCTTGTCTTTACGTTCACCGATGTGTATAACGATTTCATGGGACCACTCATCTATTTAAGTGATCCAGAGAAATTCACACTTGCCGTCGGACTTTCTAACTTCGTTTCTACTTACGGAACAGAGTGGAATCTATTAATGGCTGCGTCAACTGTCGTCTTGTTTCCACTTCTCGTACTCTATTATTTTGCACAAAAGCAGTTAATTGGCGGAATCGCAAGCTTGGGTATTAAGGGGTAAATTCATTTAATGCATGTTTAAAAAGGAGGATCAATAGAGCCGAGAAGTTCAAGGCGCGGCAGAATCGAGCAGCAGAGCGTATGAATGAATACGTGAGCAGCGGAGAGACAACGCAACGCAGAAATTCGACAGCTAAATTGACCGCACTTTTTAAACTTCCTATAAGGATGGAGGATATTTCTATGGATTCATATAATCGGGCGATTGGATGTTACAATGGCATGATGGCTGCAGACGCCCTGAGCTATCCTTCGATGATGCGCGGACGTCATACAACACTTCCGTGGATTGATCGTGTCATGCACAAGATTGATGCACACGGCAGGGAGCATAACAACACGAAGCCGGTCATTCCGTTCGTCTGGCACCGGAGTGAGGCACTGAAGCCGACTCCTACGTACGTAAGCGAATTTGCGTTATTTACAGCGAAGATGATTGTAGACTTAGACGGAATTCCTTCAATAGAGAACATAAGTGGTTACTGGAAAGAGCATATCGTTGCACGTGAACAAGACGTACGATCCGGTGTTTCGGAAAGAGCAGCAATCGTGAATTACAAGGCAGGGTATGAACCTCCAGTGACGGGGAACGACAATCCTCATACATACGATGACGGATTTGTACCTCGCGCGATCTCGATTGCTTTGCATGCGTATGAACACCTGGAAAAGATGGAGCAGTGGCTTCAGCTTGACGGTTCGGTTACGCATGCGGACGAAGGTTTAGCAGCAGGAAGAGCGATGGCCTATGCGATAGCTGCAGGAATGAAGGGAGCTTCCCCTCAGGAGATGATCGATGCCGGGATGAGCACACTTAAACTAGAAAGCTGGGTTGGAAGTCAATGTACGAAGGCCATTGATATTGCTAAAAAATACGATGTTGCCTTTGCAGCCATTCCAGAGCTGGATAATGAAGTAACGAGTAGAATTTATAATTACGGTAACATCGCGGCTGAAACGTTAGCGGTATCGTTCGGATTGTTTCTTCTTGCGGATGGGAATCTTGAAGTTGCCGTTCCGCTTGCGATGAGCTTTCCACGTCTATCGGATTCTGTGCCTGCCTTCGTCGGTGCGTTATGTGGTGTATATAAAGGGGTTCACGCTTTACCGAATACGTACGATAGATATCTCAATCCTCCTCAAGGCATTTGCGTCCCTTCTGTGAAAGATACGGATATAGAGCAGTTGGTACGAAGCCTATTGTCAGTTTCTACGAACGTTGGAGGGGGCGAAGCATATGAGTAATGCATTGTTAACGAAAGCGACTGGATGTTTAGTCGGTCTTGCGATCGGTGATGCCCTCGGTGCTCCGGTTGAAGGATGGAGTGCGAAACAAATTCAAGAAAAACATAAATGGGTAGATGATTTCTTGACGGCCAACCCCGTCGGAACAGATGATACCGAATATGCGATATTAACGGCAAAAAATTTGATGAAATACGGGGATCGTATGACACCTGAGGACGTCGTTCACGAATGGAAAGAACTTATTCGTACGAATCAGTTCTTCGGTGGTGGATTCAGTGAAGCGGCTGCAATTCGGAATTTGAAAAAAGGGTTAATGAGTCCTCTTTCGGGAATGAACAACCCGGAAATGTGGAGTGACGGTACAGCGATGCGTGTGGCCCCGATTGGTGTCTATTGCGCGGGTGATCCTGAAAAAGCGGTACGAATGGCGGCGATCGATGGTATGGTGAGCCATGCGAAAGATGGGATAATAAGTGCACAATCGGTAGCAGCGAGTGTGGCTGTCGCGATGCAGAGCTCAGATGTCAATGCTGTTCTCCAGGCGGGGCTGGACTATATTCCACGAGATTCATGGACGTATCGAATGATCGATAAATCGATCAATGAGGCGTATCGAGCATCCTCTGTTCAGGAAGCAGCGATACATCTTCACGACCAGATGAGTATCCATCATTACTACTGGGTTGACGTTGGACCTGAAGCGGTTGCCCTTGCTTACGGCTCGATTGCGGCAGCAAAAGGGGATTACAAAGACGCTGTCATCTGTTCAGTTAACTGTGGACGGGACGCGGATACGATTGCGGCTATTTCTGGTGCAATCACGGGTGCGTTACACGGGGTGGAAGCCATTCCTGAAACGTGGATTCAGCGCATCGGAAGTGTAAGTGGCAAATGCATCGGTTCGCTTGCAGGTATACAAATCAAGGACATCGCCATCGAACTGGTGGAGTCGATAAGAAGAAAGTAAGCTTCAACGACGAGGGAGAGGGGAAAATGTACACATTTTTACCCGTCATTATTGACTATGAATTGACACAAAAAGCGGAAGAGGGCTGCAACGTCGATCCACTACGCGAACATTTCAATACATGGTTAAAGAATAAGGGGTTAGCAACGAAGGAAGTGTTTTATTCGGTAAAAGAAAATCCTCTTCAGTTAACGGAAGAGGATGAACAGGTGCTTGAATCGCTTTTCAAACTAATTATTTCTATAAAAAATAGTCACTATGAGGCAAACCACCCGGATTCTATTGATGGAATTCTCATAAACGTGCAGGGCACGAATCCGTTTGATCAATCGATTCTGGGCGATGAAGTGCAGTTGTACGACAAAGTATATGGTGGATGGCTAGGACGGTGTGGCGGGTGTGTGTTAGGAAAGCCAGTTGAACTATGGCCGTATGAAAGAGTAGTTTCTTACTTGAAATTGAAAGGTGCCTACCCTTTAGATAATTTCATCCCGAATTCTAGCCCGATGCCGGAAGGATACAAGTTCAAAGAAGAGTATGCTGGAGCCACGTTGGGGGATGTTGATGGTGCCCCACGTGACGATGATATGGATTATCCGATTCTCAATTTAAATGTACTTGAAAAAAACGGGGCGTTATTTACCTCTGAACATATCGGTCAATCTTGGCTGAAAAATATGACGTACCAAATGGTGTATACGGCAGAACGAGTAGCCTATATGAATATGATCAACGGATTCAAGGCCCCTGATACAGGAACTCATCACAACCCATATCGGGAGTGGATCGGCGCTCAAATTCGAGCTGACTTATGGGGTTGGGTGAATCCTGCTAATCCAAAGCGTGCGGTCGAAATGGCCTACAGGGATGCTTCCCTGTCTCACTCAAAGAACGGTATTTATGGGGAGCTGTGGGTTGCGGCGATGCTTGCGATTGCCTTCGTAGAGTCGGACGTCGAGCAGATTATTCGCAAAAGCTTAGCTTATATTCCTTCTAGATCAAAGCTAACTGAAGCGATTAACAATGTCATCCAGTGGTCACATCAGTTTGACGATTGGAATGATTGCTTTAAACAGATCCAAGATCATTTCGGGAAGTACCATACGGTCCATACGTTAAACAATGCTGCCGTCGTAACAATGGCACTACTGTACAGTAAAGGAGATTACCATACCGGAATTACGATTTCTGTCATGGCCGGTTGGGACACTGACTGTAATGGCGCTACGGTAGGATCGGTATTAGGCGTTGTGAACGGTGCAGAGAATCTACCGAAACAGTGGATTGATCCGCTCCATGATCGAATTGAAAGTCTCGTATTTACCGAACGAAAGACGACGTTATCGGCTTTAGCGAAACGGACGATGGAGCAAGCTATCATGCTAGCGGGACAGGAGTGAATAATAATGAGGCTGAAAGATCGAATCGCCGGAGTACTATACGGTGGCGCAATTGGAGATGCCATGGGGTCACCGACGGAAGGACTACTACCGGAGAGAATTAAAGAACGTTTTGGTATTGTACGATCGTTCATGGAACCCGCGACAGATGCGTGGAAAGAACCTGGAAATATGCGTCCACTCCAAAAAGGAAACGGTCATATTTCGGACGATACACTCATGGTGGAATGCCTACTTAACGTATACGATGCGAAAAGACGACATTTAGATACGTATGACATTGCCGAATCGCTCGTTTATGAGATCGCGGACAAATCAGTGTACATCCCGGAGCTCGGAAAAGAAGCACCTGTCATTAGTCGTCTCTACTACCCAGAGCAATATTTGTTTCATCGACACCGTCTCGCTAACGTCGATCCGAGGGAAGCGGGACAAGGCAACATGGTTAACTGTGGAGCAGCGATGTACATGAGTCCTGTCGGAATGATGAACGCGGGAGATGCTGAACGTGCTTACCGTGAGGCAATTGATCTTGCGGGGGCTCATCAAACGAGCTATGGGAGAGAAGCCGCTGGCTTGATGGCCGCCTGTGTCGCTGAAGCATTGAGCAACGATGCTTCAGTCGCCAGTGTGCTTTCGGCCGCGCTATATTTTGCGAAAGATGGAACGAAGTTCGCGCTTGAATCGGTGTTAGCAGCAGCGAAAAACCATCCGTCATGGGAAACGGCACGGGACGATTTGCGTAAAGCGATGGAGCCTTTCGATACGGTAAAGAACTTCTCCGATCGTAAAAAGATGGGGAAAGGGAATGCCAACATCCCTAGTCGGATGCACGCAATCGAAGAATTCCCGATAGCGCTGGCGATGCTTTATATTGCTAAGGGGGACCCGATGAATACGATTTATGGTGGGGTCAATTACGGACATGACGCGGATTCGATTGCGAGCATGGGCGGTGCGATTGCCGGTGCATTACGTGGTGTCGAATCATTTCCTGAATCCTTACGCCACCAATTGAACGAAGTGAATAGACGTTCTTTCGACGAAATCGCTGAGCGAGCGTATGAAACGTTTCTTGCTATTTATAAAAGTGATAAGCGGTTGCATGACATACGGATGAAAAGATTGGAATCGATATAATGAATATGTCAAATACAAGACCAACATTAAAACAAATCGCACAAATGGCAGGTGTTACTCCTGCCACGGTTTCGATGGTGCTGAATAAATCTGGACGTGTCAGTGAAGAGATGAAGAAGAAAGTGAAGGAAATTGCCGATCAGCTTGACTATCGTCCGAACGTCATAGCACAAGGACTCGTGAATCAGCACTTAAAACTGATCGGCATGGTCATTCCTTCGTTTCATGATGATTTCAGCCATGACGTTTTTCTCGGGATTGAGAACTATGCGAAAGACCTCGGATATAAGGTTCTAGTAGGTTTATCGAACAACGAAGAGCGAGAGGAAGAGCGGCTAATTGAAGAGTTCATCCAGCTTAATGTTGCAGGTCTTATCATTCTGCCTTCTCCTACGTATTGGAGTCAGCATCCGTTATATGAGCGATTGGCACAGGGGAAAGTACCGTTTGTGTTTTATACTCGCTATCCGAAAGATGGATCTTATGATCACGTTATTTGTGACGACGTTTTAGGTGGGGAAATGGCCGTACAACATTTACTCGACAAAGGCCATAAACGTATCGCTTTCTATAACAGTAGAATGCTCGAAAATGCGAATGATTCGATTGATAAGAAACAAGGATATGTCAACGTATTGCAAAAAGCAGGGATACCGATTGACTCGGATTTGATTGTCAATCGAGACGAGCTTTCTGATACAGAATCCATTATTGACTGGGTTGAGCGAAAGAAAGTGACGGCGATATTCGTCTCGACGGACTATTCAGCGATTCGCCTCATGCAGCGTCTTCAAGAAGCGGGGTACCGTATTCCTGAAGATATTGCCATTGTAGGCTATGACGATATTCGTATGGCGAAAATGTGCGCACCGAGATTAACAACCATTCAAGTACCGAAGCAGGAGCTTGGAACGCATGCCGCTCGTTTAATCGTCTCTTCTAAACATTCGAGCATGTTGGATACGAAACGGGAGCTTCAATTAAAGCCTACCTTAATTGTAAGGGGGAGTAGTTAACTACAATGAAACCTACCTATTCGACTAACGATGACAAATACATTTCTAATAGAGTGAACAAAGTAAGGAGATCGACGTTAATTATTCCTTCTAATGTAGAGAAGTTCATGGTAAAGGCGTTTGATCGATGTGCGGACACGGTCCAATTCGATCTTGAAGACAGTGTTCCGTACGAACAAAAACCAATTGCCCGAGAAATGATTCGTGAACTTCTTCATGCTACGAACAAGAAAAACACAGAAATCAACGTACGAATTAACAATGATCCGTCCATGTGGGTAAACGATCTTGATCATGTCGTCTTTCCCACGCTAGATAGTATTACCGTTCCGAAAAGTGAGGATCCGACATTTCTCCATCATATCGATCAAAGATTGCTAGATTTAGAACGGGAACGTAATATGACAGCGGGTTCTATTAAACTATCTGTATTAATCGAAACCGTTGCAGGTCTTGCTAACATCCATGAGCTGTTATCTAGTAGTGATCGTGTTAATACGGTCACGTTAGGAAATGAAGATTTCTCGCTTGATTTAGGAATTGAACCGTCCGAAACAGGATTAGAGCTATATTCCTATTATTCACAGGTTATATTCGCTGCTAGGCAACATGCCGTCATGCCGCTTGGGATGGTAGCGACGATAGCAGACTATAAAAACGTAGAGCGCTTCCGTCAGCTTGCACTAAGCAGCAAGCGGCTTGGGTTTATGGGAAGCTCCTGTATCCATCCGGATCAAGTCACCATATTAAACGACGTTCATACACCGTCCGAAGTAGAAGTGGATCGTGCCAGAAAAATCGTATCTATTTATGAAGTGGCAGAGAACGAAGGACGTTCCTCATGTTCGTACGAGGGAAAGATGATCGATCCACCGATCTATTACCGAGCGAAAAATCTGCTAAACAAATACGCATTGATCATGAGTAAGAAGGTGAAAGGATGATATCCACATCACTCGACGTCATGTTAAATCCTCGTACTGTCGCTGTTCTTGGAGCAAGTGAGCAGATGAACTACGGTGGACGATTGATGAATAATCTCATCCAACACGGATATAAAGGAAAGATCTTTCCGGTTAATCCGAAGCGTTCAGACATATTTGGTTACAAAAGCTTTCCTACCCTAATAGACATTGAAGAGGACGTTGATCTTGCCATTGTCATTCTGAAGGCGGAGCTAATCGAAATGGTGTTAACGCAATGCGAACAGAAGAAGGTAGGCGCCGTTCTCGTCATTAGTGCAGGATTCCGAGAGCAAGGTACAGAAGATGGACACAGTCGCGAGCAATTCATCACTGAATGGTCTAGGCGTACAGGCATTCCTGTAAGCGGTCCGAATTGTCTTGGGTTGAGTAGCTCTACGATGAACATGTGGGCGACTTCCGCATCTTCTCTCGGTGATGATAAAATCCCAACGGGAGCGGTCGGATTGATTTCTCACAGTGGGGCAACGGCATTTGGCCCCCTTCTTAACCGTGCGAAAGACTATGGTCTAGGCTATAAATACATCGTTTCAACGGGTAATGAAGCGAGTGTAACGATGGTTGATTTCGCTCGCTATATGCTTGAAGACCCGGATATTAAAGCCGTTGGGTTATTCATTGAAGGTATTCATGATGGAGAAGGGTTCATCGGGCTCGCGGAACGAGCACTAACGCTTCGTAAACCGATCATTACGTTGAAAATTGGGGAATCGGAAGTCGGTGCGAAAGCAGCGGCAAGTCATACGGCTTCCATGACTGGGAACCAACAGGTATTTGAAGCTCTTTGTCGTCAAAAAGGGATTATTAACGCCATAGACTACGATGAATTTATTACAACTGCTAAATGTTTTGATACGTGCAAACAATTAGAAGGAAATAAGTTTGGCATACTGTCTCACTCGGGTGGTATTGGAGGTTTTGTCGGGGATAAGCTAGGCAAGTTACATATGAATATTCCCACTCTCAAGGAGAGCACGATTCAGTCCATTTCAGAGTTGTTGATCGGGTTCGGCTCTGTCAGTAATCCGCTCGATCTATCCGGAACAATGCAAACAGACAACGTTGTAGACATTGTGAAGGAGCTTGAACGTAACGAAGAGCTTGATGCGTACGTATTCGCTTCTCACGGTAAACAACCCTTTGTTGACCGACTTAAGGAAGTGGATAGTTTGACGAAGAAGCCTGTTTACCTCATTTGGACAGGTAGTCAGGAAGATTCGATTTTAGTTGAAATCAGAAAGGTAGGCTTACCTTTATTTTTCTTGCCAGAAAAATTCGCGAATGTCACTGAGAAGTTACATCGATTCTATGAGCTGTCGCAACGGTATGTGCCTGTAAATAGAACCATACTTAGTGTAGAAAATCATCTACCACCTAACGAGTTAGTTTTGAAAACATTAAACGAAGTAGAAGGAAAAAGATTGTTGAATGAAGTTAACATTGCGACTCCATCATCGTATTATTTTACCCATATCGATGATATGAACGACCAACTTGATTCCATCGACTTTCAACAACATGTCTACGTAGCTAAAATTGTGTCTCGTTCTATTATTCATAAAAGTGATCGTGGAGGGGTGCAAGTAAACATATCAACACGAGAACAGGTACAAGAATTTTTTGAGAGACAAGTGGTTCAATCGAATGAAGCCGAGATTGAAGGAATGTTGCTCGAAGAAATGGTAAAGGAGAAGGTCGAGCTTATTCTAGGTAGTACGCTAGATGAGCAGTTCGGTCCCGTCGTTATGGTTGGCGTTGGAGGCGTCTTTACCGAACTATTCAAGCTTGTGACGTGGCGGGTCGCTCCGATCAGTGAAAATGAAGCACGTGAAATGCTCGATGAAATCGAAGGCTTAACCAAGTACTTGCACGGTTTCAGACATTCACAGGAGATGGATATCGATACGTTAACCAAAACGATTCGTCGTTTTTCCGAATGGGTACATTCACAGAGAGACACGATATCGAGTGTAGAAATTAATCCGCTCGCCGTACTTCCAAAAGGAACCGGTGTTATGGCGCTTGATTGTGTCATTACATTGAAATAAGAAATGGGGAGGGACTTGTATGCTGTTTAGAAACATAGGCGATTTCATCATTTGGATCACGGAATGGGGTGCTAAACTGGTATTTCTTAACTTGCTTTGGCTTGTTTTCAGTCTACCAATCGTTACCGTGTTTGCCTCCACAACAGCAACATATGCTGTTATGCGTCAATGGATATTTCAGCAAAACACAGGTTCTTCCCTCTTCGGAATCTTCTTATCCTATTTTAAAGAGAATTGGAAGCAAGGAACGGGTTTAGGGATCATCTTTAGTATCATCGGAATAATTGTGTATGTGGACTATATATTCGTACTAACAATGGATAACCCGATCTTTACGACCGTTTTCATTCTTATTTTCTATTTGTTCGTGGTTACGCTGCTTCTTTCATTTGCTGTCATCGTTCATTATGAGTCATCTGTTTTTCAATCGATTCGTAATGCGTTCGTATTCGCTATTGCCTATCCCTTATGCTCCTTCTTTCTCGTCATTTCTGTGCTCAGCCTCGTTATGATGTTTTTGATGATGCCAGGGCTGTTGCCGTTTTTCTCAATCAGCGGGATTGCGTTGTTGACGAATATCATTATAAATCCTATCTTCCGAAAGATTGGAGTGTGAGTAGTATGAAGAAGCAAGCAAATATTGTTGTTGTCGGCAGTATCAATATGGATCTTGTCGTAAAAACCGCTAACATACCGATTCCAGGTGAAACGGTAATGGGAGAGACGTTTACCATGATTCCCGGTGGAAAAGGGGCGAATCAAGCGGTTGCAGCCGCGAGATTAAAAGGGAATGTATCCTTGATCGGCTGTGTCGGTGACGATGTTTTCGGTATTCAAATGCTGGAACAGCTTCGCTCGGAGGAAATTGATACGACGTATGTAAATGTCATGTCTGGAACACCAACCGGTGTTGCGCTTATCCAAGTTGGAGGGGACGGGGACAATTCAATCGTTGTCGTACCCGGAGCCAATAGCCACCTGAGCCCAGAACATATTGATCTGGCAACAGAGATGATTTCCCGTGCGGACGTTCTTCTCGTGCAACTTGAAATTCCGATGGATACCGTAACTAGAGCCGTAGAGCTTGCTCATACGAATGGTGTTATCGTAATTCTTAATCCGGCACCGGCAGCGAAGCTGTCTCCGGAGTTATTGAAATATGTGGACATTCTTACTCCTAATGAAACGGAAGCGTCGCTACTTGCAACAGGAAGCCTCTCCTACACAGGAGAGATTGAACACAACATACAATTGATTAAGGAATCGATGGAAAAGGGAGATATTATAGTGACGCGGGGATCACATGGGGTGTACTGTAGTATAAAGGGAAAAGTTGAAACCTATCCCGCACACCGTGTAACCGTTACAGATACGACAGCTGCCGGTGATTCCTTCAATGCCGGAATCGCCACACTCCTCGGTGAAGGGGTAACGCTAACAGAAGCTATTCTCTTTGCACTGAAAGTGGGAGCGATCACCGTTACGCGGTTTGGGGCGCAGTCTTCCCTTCCGACCAGGGAAGAAGTGGAACACTTTTCTTTCTAAAGAGGAGGCGTCCAGATTGGAACATTCCGATCCATTTTTACGAATGATCGAAGAAGCAGGGACGATAGATTCATTTACCGTGACAGTAGTTGAAAGAATAGAGGATGAGGACGCTGTTTATACAGCGATCTATTTAGATACGGAAATTGTGAAGGGATTGCCTGCCAGAATCTATCTATGGTGGGGAGTACCGAAAATCAACAGTGCAGTGCCAGCGATCTTGCACATTCATGGTGGTGGGAGCCAAACCGCCTACCTAAATCACGTCAAACAGTGGGTGAAGAATGGTTATGCAGCATGTAGTTATGATTGGAAAGGCCCGCTATATGATCATGTCTATTATAGTGATTTAACGGGTCTTCCGACTGCGGATTTGGAGGAAGACTACGATCCACTTCAATCCGTCATGTTCAACCGCGTACTTCATGCAAAGAAAATGGTTAGTTGGTTGTCTATACAGCCTGAAGTAGACGCGGAAAGAATTGGGGTCTATGGCATCTCTCGTGGGGGAAGTATTACGTGGCTTCTCAATCATTGGGACAAACGATTGAAAGCAGTAGTTCCACTTTATGGAGTCGGACGCCATCTCGCTCCTGGACGTTTAAACAGAAATAATAGGAATTCTCAAACCACCAAACAACTGAAACAGTGGGAACGAAAGTTAGACGGTGTAACGCTGGCTAAAGAACAACATGCACCCGTGTTGATGATGGCAGCGACAAACGATTTTTGGGGATGGATGGATGCGGTTTGTGACGCCGTGACGGATATTTCTCCAGATAAATGTAGCTTGACGTTTTCAGCAAACCAAAATCATCATCTTGATCAATGGGCGGGATCAACGCTTACGACGTGGATGAACGTTCATTTAAAGAATGAGGGATCGTGGCCAAGTGCTCCTCATGTTGATGTTTGGTTGGATGAAGCAGGGGACCTAAGGGCACGATCGGAAGGAACTAAGTCTGGGAATAGTGAGGGTAATGGGAATAGTGATGGCAAACAGGAACGTCCAATACAGGTGCGTTACTGTTGGTCATGGGGAGATATGAGCGAGTATTTTCCGCCAGGGCGTTATTGGAACGTAGTCAATACATCTGATATGGACGATGACATTGTCATTCCTGTTATCAACCCGAATGTAAGCGGCTATATTTATGTAGATTATATATTCTCAAACGGTGTGAAAGTGAGCTCATTGCCTCTACGTTTCTCGCCTTCTTATCTCGGGATGATGAGTGCTACTGATGTTGGATCAACGGTATTGGCGGACTTTACGAATGGTTTAGACGGATGGCATTGCCCGGACTATAGAACGGAACCGTTCGACCCGGAGTTTCATTATGTTACGATTGAGAATCCGGATGGAGGCTACGCTCTATCACTCGTTGAACTGGACATTCCATTTACGCTCGTTACCCATAAGTTGGTTGATCCGAAATGGAAGCCACCGCATTATCGTTCGGATCTTTCTGCTCAATTACATTCCTCTGTTAAAGGAAAGTGCACAATAGAACTGCAGTATAAACCGGATCAGGCGGGGCAAAGAATATGGTTCTATGAAACCGAACTGAACGAAGGATGGAATGAGCTTCAGATCAAACCGGAAGAGTGGGGGAACGAGGAAGGTGTTCCATTTGCTACGTGGGAACTTGCTCACAAGCTGATTATCCGGTTCGTCCCTTTACTTGAAGAAAGTAAATATGAGGCAGCGCTGGGAAAGGTTTGGTTCAGTTAAATAGATTTTTAATTTAATGGCCAAAACAATGATGGAAAAATCGATTCAACTAAAGAGTTGGTTGGTTCAAGATAACCAATATTAAGCAGAAATAAAAAGAGCCGATCGGCTCTTTTTATTATTTTCAAAGGATCCATCAAAACAATGGGGCATCAATCGAAAGGGTATTCGTTTACAAACCGATGTAATATACTAGATTAGATCGATTGTTAATACAGGAGGAATACATATGGAGCAAGTACTTCAAGAGGAAACGAATAAAGGGAGACCGTCACTGTTAAGCCCGTTTGCAAAATCGAAACATTTCACGTTTTTATTCATCGGACAATTACTTTCTACACTTGGAAGTTCCATTACAATGGTGATTCTTCCTATCATCGTACTTCAGCTAACGCAATCAACTTTAGCGATGGGAACGGTAATGACAGCCTACATGCTACCGCATATTTTGATACTTCCTCTTTCAGGACTATTTGTTGATAAGCTGAACCGAGTAAAGATAATGTTATGGACAGATTTAATCCGATTTGTTGTGCTTATAGTACTCTCGGTGTTAGTAATCACTGAGCAATTAAGCATCGGTTGGCTTTACGTTTTGGTTGCCATTTTGGGCTTAATGGACGGTATGTTTCTACCAGCTTATTCGGCCGTTCGGGCAAAAGTGTTTACGCCCGATATAAGGAACGCAGCGAATTCAATTACGCAAGTAAGTAAACAAGGAATTATGATTATTGGACCAGCAATTGGGGGAGCTATTATTGTGTTGTTCTCTGCCGGAATCGGTTTAGGAATTGATGGATTTACGTTCTTGATTTCTTTTGTATGTCTACTTTTCTTACGGGATTTGCGATTTAAGAAAGACGTAAACAAAGAGGGTAAGACTTCACTTAAAGAGGATTTTATTGAAGGGTTTGCCGTGCTTAAAACCCACCCTTGGCTATGGATTACTATTCTTGCGTTTTCCTTTATCAATATTTGCATGAGTGGCATTCTCCGTATTTTAGTCCCTTGGATCGTAAACGTTCATCACGGATTTGAACCTTTTGCGTTTGGTCTTGTCCTATCTGCCTCAGGAGCAGGAGCTATCTGTTCTGCTTTAGTATACGGTATGCGCCATCATTGGAACAAAAGAGGGATTCTTGCCTATGGAGGAATTGCTCTAAGTGGAGTATCTTTATTACTTATGCCATTTGTTTCGTTGTTGCCATTATTAATGCTTCTCATGTTTTTAAATGGGTTTGGCGTCATGTTATTCGGTCTCATTTGGGAAATCAGTCTTCAAGAAATGGTTCCTGAGGAGAAATTCGGTCGTGTCGTAAGCCTTGATATGTTAGGATCGTTTGCCTTATTGCCGCTTGGATATATAATGACGGGGTGGTTAGCTGAATGGATTGGAGGAATGGCTGCTACTGTTCTGTTAAGCATTTTATCATTGGCTATTGTTGCTGTCGTTATGCTTAATAAGCGGGTTCGTCAATTTAATTAAAAGGAAAATTGAATAGGGAATTTTTACACAACCGTTTCATAGTAAATAAAAATATACATAATAGTTACATTTTAATGGCCATGAATCTTTATGATTCATGGCTTTTTTTATGAATTTATACTATTAATAACAAATTTCGATAAAATTTTCACTATTAAAATTTTACAGAACTAGTTTCATAGGATATCTGTCATGTAACGAGAAAATTATTATTACAACTTAATATTTTTCCTTTGCGCGTAACCTGTTTTTCTAAAGGGTAGGCGGATCACGGTATTAATTACCGTAAACAAAATGAACCAAAGACTTAAACAGGAAGGAGGATTAGTCTAGTATTATAAACAAGCTACTAAACTATCAACACAATTTACACTATTTAATCATACCAATTTAAGGGAAGAATGAAATGTGAAAAACGTCAAAGTGTTATCTTTAGTTACAATGGCTTCAATGCTTATATTCGCTCCAATTAACGGAAGTGCACAAAAGCCACCACATGCACCTGAGCAAGATGCTGTTGAAATGACGAATAAAAATGGAAACAAGCTATTTGATAATCTCGAATTGAAATTACAGAAATCTGCTGATTCTGATGCATTACCTGTAATTATTCAATTCGACTCTGCCAATGTTAATGGAAAAGCTATAGAGGCATTAGAACAACACATTGGTGAGTTCCAAACGAAATTTGAATATATAGTAATTGACGGAATAGCCGCAACATTAACCAAAAAGCAAATTGAAAAATTGGACAAACTACCATTTATTAAGCAAGTAGAATACGATGAAGAAGTTCATACTTTCCTCGGTTCTGCCAATCAATGGTTTGGAACATCCCAAGCCCGGACTGACTTTAATGTGACCGGGGATCGAAATGGGAGTGCATCTTCTTATTCAAAAGATGATGTAGTCGTTGCAATAATTGATACGGGGATTGACCCTAACCACGTAGATTTAAACAATGGGAAAGTAATCGGTTGGAAGGATTTGGTTAACAATCGGACTACTGCCTATGACGATCAAGGCCACGGAACACACGTTGCAAGTATTACGGCAGGTGAAGGAGAAGCTAACAGTCAATACAAAGGTGTAGCTCCTGATGCGGCACTTGTGGGCGTTAAAGTACTTGATCAAAACGGCAGTGGAAGCATGAGTACTGTAACAGCTGGAATTGACTGGGCTGTTCAGAACAAAGATGTATATGGTATTGAAATAATCAGCTTAAGCTTAGGAACATCGGGTAGCTCAGATGGAAAAGATTCAACATCAGTTGCCGTAAATAACGCGGTAAATGCAGGATTGGTCGTTACGGTTGCTGCAGGAAATAGTGGACCTAAAACAAAAACGATTGGTTCTCCGGGAGCAGCTGAAAAAGCCATAACTGTAGGATCAGCAGCTGATTTAGGTGAAGGAGGATTTTTCTTATCCTATTTCTCCAGCCGTGGAACTACTGCTGACGGACGTATTAAGCCGGATATCATTGCACCAGGGCACAATATTACTGCTGCAAAGGCAGGGACAACAAACAGTTATGTCTCATACAGCGGCACAAGTATGGCGACACCATTTACTGCGGGTACAATTGCATTGATGCTTGATGCGAATCCGTCACTTACACCTACCCAAGTACAGAACCATCTCTACAGTACAGCACAAGATTGGGGACCAACAGGTAAGGACATCGATTACGGGAACGGACGTCTAGACGGTTATGCAGCTGTTAAAGCAGCAGGAGGATTCACCGGGACTAACATCGCTGTTCCTAGCCATTACTATAAATCAGGCTCGCTACCGGGATCTACCTACAACGATTGGTATGATATAGAAGTAAACAGTACGAGTTATCCAATTGCCGTAACATTCATTATGCCGAATTGGACATCAAGCTTCTTCTCAACTTCACCTGACTACGATATTTACTTATACAATCCAGCCGGAGCTATTGTAGCACAGGCAGAAGGTACGACTCGTCAGGAAACAGTGACATTTACTCCAACAACTACCGGAACTTACAAGTTAAAAGTATATTCTTACAGCGGTAGTGGAAACTATTTCTTTGATGTAAGTGCCGGCGCTAGTGCTATTACTCAAACGAGTAATGATATTAAGTAACTGAAGAAAAATGATTAGTTCAACCTTGCTTAATTGCAGGGTTGAACTTTTTTATTTATCGTAGGCTATATATTATATCAACATTTTTGTTGAGCAAATGAGTTCTTTGTGTTATATAGTGAAGGAATGCTGAAATATTGAGGTGGTTTATTTTGGTTAGTGAGATGAAAATTGAAGAATTAAAATCAACTGGAGAACATATTCATGAGCTTTCGGAACTACTGATTCAGGTAGTAGAAGATGGTGCATCGATTGGCTTTTTACCGCCATTGAAACTTTTTGAGGCGAAAAGATATTGGGAAAGTCTAGTAAATCCGGAAGTGATTCTGTTTGTCACTAAAATAAACAATCAAATAGCTGGCACTATACAGTTACATTTAT
>FWWL01002207.1_pt1 | contig 41855 bp, 42 predicted proteins | sample 2228331 | NCBI WGS metagenome assembly FWWL01 (sample SAMEA103939775, study PRJEB20133) | metagenome
AGCACGCGGTGGCGGTGATCATCACCGCCCAGGAGATCATCGTGGACAACGCCTCCTACCCCACAGAGAAGATCGAGCGCAACGCCCGCCGCTTCCGGCAGCTGGGGCTGGGCTACACCAACCTGGGGGCCCTGCTCATGTCCCTGGGCCTGCCCTACGACTCAGAGGAGGGGAGGGCCTATGCGGCGGCGGTGACGGCCCTCATGACCGGCCATGCCTACGCCGTCTCTGCCCGCATCGCTGCCCGTATGGGGCCCTTTGAGGGCTTCCCCGAGAACCGGGAGCCCATGCTCCGGGTCATGGCCATGCATCGGGAGCATGCCTATCGCATACCCTCGCTGGCCCCCGCGGAGCTTTTGGCCGCCGCCCGTGAGGCCTGGGACGAGGCCCTTTCCCTGGGAGAGCAGTACGGCTATCGCAATGCCCAGGCCACGGTCCTGGCCCCCACCGGCACCATCAGCTTCATGATGGACTGCGACACCACAGGCATCGAGCCCGAGCTGGCCCTGGTCAAATACAAGCTCCTGGTAGGTGGGGGCCTCATGCGCCTGGTGAACCGCACCGTCCCCCGCGCCCTGCGGCGCCTGGGCTACCCCCAGGCCCAGATCGACGACATAGTGGCCTACATCGAGGCCCACGGCACGGCGGAGGGGGCCCCCCACCTGCGGGAGGAGCACCTGCCGGTGTTCGACTGCGCCTTTAAGGCCCCCGCAGGCAAGAGGGCCATCCACTGGATGGGGCACCTGCGCATGATGGCGGCCGTGCAGCCCTTCATCTCCGGGGCCATATCCAAGACGGTGAACATGCCTGAGGAGGCCACGGTGGAGGACGTGGAGCAGGCCTTCCTGGAGGGGTGGCGGCTGGGGCTCAAGGCCCTCTCCATCTACCGTGACGGCTCCAAGACCATCCAGGTCCTCACCACCCAGCTGGAGAAGAAGGAGGAGCGGGGCCCAGTGCGGCGCCGCCTCCCCGATACCCGCCGCTCCGTCACCCACAAGTTCTCGGTGGGGGGCCACGAGGGCTACATCACCGTGGGCCTCTATGAGGACGGCTCGCCCGGGGAGATCTTCATCACCATGGCCAAGGAGGGCTCCACCCTCTCGGGCATGGCCGACGCCTTCGCCACGGCTATATCCCTAGCCCTGCAGTATGGGGTGCCCCTGCGCGACCTGGTGTACAAGTTCAGCCACATGCGCTTCGAGCCGGCGGGGGTAACCAATAACCCCGAGATCCCTGTGGCCCAAAGCATCGTGGACTACATCTTCCGCTGGCTGGCCTCCCAGTTCCTCTCCCAAGAGGAGAAGGAGGAGCTGGGCATCCTCACGCCGGAGGTGCGGGAGAAGCTCTCGCGGGAGGGGCCCAGGCAGCTGCCCCTGCTGGAGGTGAAGCGCAACGGGAGCCTCCAGGACGATGCTCCCCCCTGCCCCAGCTGCGGCTGGATCATGGCCCGCCGCGGCCCCTGCTACCTGTGCGCTAATTGCGGCACCACCACCGGGTGCGGGTAGCCCAGAGATGCCGCCCCATGATCGGGCTGAAGCGCGCATACGAGCCCCCGGCGCCTGAGGACGGCCAGCGCTATCTGGTGGACCGCCTCTGGCCCCGCGGCCTGCGCAAGGAGGCCCTCCGCCTCACCGCCTGGCTGCGCGACCTAGCCCCCAGCGATGATTTGCGGCGGTGGTTCGGGCACGACCCAGCCAAGTGGCCCCAGTTCCAGCAGCGCTATCGCCAGGAGCTGCAGGAGCCGGCAAGGCAGGCCCTGTTGCGCCAGCTGGCCGAGAGGGCCCGTAGCGGCACCATCACCCTGGTCTACGCGGCCCAGGACCGGGAGCGCAACAACGCCGTCGTCCTCAAGCAGGTGCTGGAGGAGATGCTGGCGGGGGGAGCATGAGCTGGCCTTATGACCACCGCGAGCTGGCGTGGCATGTAGTCCACGAGGCAGCCGACGCCGTGGTGGTGGCCGACCGCGAGGGCATTATCCGCTTCTGGAACCGGCGCGCCGAGGAGATCTTCGGCTACAGGGCTGATGAAGCGGTGGGCCAAAGCCTCGACCTCATCATCCCGGAGCGGCACCGCCAGCGCCACTGGGAGGGCTACCACCGGGTCATAGCCACGGGCGAGACCAAGTACGGGCGTGGCCAGCTGCTGTCGGTGCCCGCCCTGAGACGCGATGGCTCTCGCCTCTCGCTGGAGTTCACCATCGCCCTGCTGCGGGACGCCGCAGGGCAGGTGCAAGGGATCGCCGCCATCATGCGCGACGTGACCGAGCGCTGGCAGCAGGAGCGGGCGCTGCGAGAGCGCATCGCCGAGCTGGAGTCGCGTCTGGCCCAGGCGCAGGCCTCCCAAACTTGACCTTCCCCTTAAAGCTTCGAGAAGGCCTTCGCAGTGCTGATGGTGCTATACTGGCATTGGTGATGGCCCGTGACCGAGATCGTCCTCAGCGATAATGCCCGCATCGTCCTGGAGCGCCGCTACCTGGCCAAGGACGAGCAGGGGCGGCCCATCGAGACGCCGGAGGAGATGTTCCGGCGGGTGGCCCATAACGTGGCCCAGGCCGAGCGCCTCTACCAGCCCCTGGAGGACCGGCGGCGGGTGGCCTACTGGGAGGAAGAGTTCTACCGCCTCATGGCCCGCCTAGAGTTCCTCCCCAACTCCCCCACCCTCATGAACGCCGGGCGGGAGCTACAGCAGCTGGCGGCCTGCTTCGTCCTGCCGGTGGAGGACTCCATCGACGGCATATTCGAGGCCATCAAGCACACGGCCATCATCCACAAGACGGGCGGGGGCACGGGCTTCTCCTTCTCCCGCCTGCGGCCGGAGGGGGACCGGGTGCGCACCACCATGGGGGTGGCCTCGGGCCCCGTCTCCTTCATCAAGGTGTTCGATGCCGCCACCGAGGCCATAAAGCAGGGGGGAACGCGGCGGGGGGCCAACATGGGCATCCTCCACGTCACCCACCCGGACATCGAGAAGTTCATCACCCTCAAGGTGGACGGACGCACCCTACCCAACTTCAACATCTCGGTGGCGGTGACCGACCAGTTCATGCGGGCGGTGGAGGAGGACCAGGAGTACGCGCTGGTGAACCCCCGCACAGGGGAGGTGGTGGGGCGGCGGCGGGCCCGCCAAGTGTTCGACCTCATAGTGGACAGCGCCTGGCGGTGCGGCGACCCGGGCCTGGTGTTCATCGACCGTATCAACGCCGATAACCCCACCCCTCACCTGGGGGAGATCGAGGCCACCAATCCCTGTGGCGAGCAGCCGCTTCTCCCTTACGAGTCCTGTACCCTAGGCTCCATCAACCTGGCCAGGTTCGTGCGCTACGATGGCCAGCGGCCACGTCTGGACTGGGAGAGGCTGGCGCAGGTGATCCCGGTCTGCGTGCGCTTCCTGGACGATGTCATCGACGTCAACCGTTACCCTATCCCCCAGATCGAGGAGGCCACCAAGCGCACGCGCAAGATAGGGCTGGGGGTTATGGGCTGGCACGACCTCCTCTTGCGCCTTGGCCTCCCCTACGACTCGGAGGAGGCGCTGGCCCTGGCGGAGGAGGTGATGCGCTTCATCCAGGAGAAGGCCAACGAGGCCTCCCTGGCCCTGGGGGAGGAGCGGGGGCCGTATCCGGCCTGGGAGGGATCCCGCCATTATCCCCACCGGCCCTATCGCAACGCCACCCGCACCACCATCGCCCCCACGGGCACCATATCCATCGTCGCCGGTTGCTCCTCGGGCATTGAGCCCCTCTTCTCCCTGGCCTTCTACCGCCACCACTACCTGGACCCGGAGGACCCCTCCAAAGTGACCCGTCTGCGGGAGGTGCACCCCTACTTTGTGGAGGTAGCGCGGCGGGAGGGCTTCTATTCGGAGGAGCTCATAGACTACCTGGCGGCGGGGGGCAAGCTCTCCCAACGGCCGGAGGTGCCCGAGTGGGCCAAGAGGCTGTTCGTTACCGCTTTGGATATCAGCCCCGAGTGGCATGTGCGCATGCAGGCCGCCTTCCAGCGCCATACAGATAACGCCGTCTCCAAGACCATCAACATGCCCCAGGAGGCCACCAAGGAGGATGTAGCCCGCGCCTTCTGGCTGGCCTATCGGGAGGGGGTAAAGGGGATCACCGTGTTTCGGGAGGGCTCGCGCCCTCTGGCTGTCCTCTCCCACGCCGCAGCCAACCTGCGGGGCCCGGAGCAGGAGACGGGGGAGGGGGCGCGGGAGATAGGGGCGGTGCCCAGCCGCCCCCGCCCCTACCGGGAGCGCCTGCCCGATGAGCGGCGGTCCATCACCCACAAGTTCCAGGTGGGGGATCAGGAGGGGTACATCACCGTGGGCCTCTACGAGGACGGGCGGCCGGGGGAGATCTTCATCAAGATGGCCAAGGAGGGCTCCACCGTGTCCGGCCTCATGGATGCCGTGGCCCTCCTCACCTCCATCGCCCTCCAGTATGGGGTGCCCCTGGAGGACCTGGCCCGCAAGCTGAAGAACACCCGCTTCGAGCCCTATGGGCCCACCAACAACCCTCGCATCCCGTGGGCCACTTCCGTGGTGGACTACATCTTCCGCTGGCTGGAGATGAAGTTCTCCCGCGCCCCGGCCCAGCCCCATGCCCATGGCTGGGAACCCCTGAACCCGGCCATGCACCCTGATGAGCAAACGGGCATGACCTGCCCCGAGTGTGGGGCCCTGCTGGTCTACCAAGAGGGGTGCCTAGTCTGTCGCAGTTGCGGCTACACTAAGTGCGGATGAGGGCCGTGGCTGACCAGCGCCCTCCCCCTAAGTATGAGCTCGTGCGTCTGCGGGCCTTGTGGGACCTCCTGTCCTTCGGGGTCTGCCTCCTGCTGGGGTGGCCACGCTCCTTTGCCCGTGATGGGGCGCGCCTTATGGAGGTGAACCCCTTCCCCCGCCGGGTGATGGGCCTAGAAAACGTGCCCCGGGAGGGGACATTCGTGGCGGTGATGAACCATTACGACCGCGATGGCCTCCATCCCTATCATTGCGCCATGATGGTCACCGCCTTGGTGAAGGCCCGTCGCCCCGGGGACGAGATAAGGTGGACCTTCACCAGCGAGCTTCTGGGCCGGCGCATCGGGCCCTTCCCTATCCCTGTATCCCTCATCAGATGGGTCTTTCGGCGCATCGCCAAGGTCTACGGGTTTGTGGTGATGCCCCGGCGGGAGGAGCTGGTGCTGGGGCGGGCGGCGGCCATGCGCGCCTTTCTAGAGCGGGCGCGGACAAGTCCTGTGGGCCTCACGCCGGAGGCGCAGGGGTCGGGGCGTCTGTTGGAGCCTCCACTGGGCAGTGGGCTATTCCTTTTGGCCCTGGCCCGGCGGGGCCTGCCCTTCCTGCCCATCGCCGTCTGGGAGGAGGGGGATGTGTTGCATTTCGCCTTTGGCCCGCCCTTCCAGCTGGAGGTGGACGACTCCCTCTCGCGAGAGGAGAAGGACCGTCAGGCGCGGGAGAGGGTGATGGTGGCCATTGGCAGGCTATTGCCCCCACCCTTCTGGGGGGCCTACGCCGAGATCATAGGGCGGGAGCGGGGGGCCCAGGCCGGCCCGCCGCCCTAGGGGGAGAGGGCGCATGAAGCTCTGGGTGGGCCGTCTGCCTCGTCCCCTGCGGAACCCTTGGCTGTTCCAGATAGCGGCCACCGCCCTCTTCGCTGCCCTGGTGGTGTGGCGGTTCGACCTCTCCCAAGTGGGGGAGTCGCTACAGGGGGGCAACTACGTCCTGGCCGCCTTGGCCATCCTCCTCTCCACTTCCACCAAGGTGATCGATACAGTGCGCTGGCGTCTTTACCTGGTGCGGGTGGGAGATGCGCCTCTGTGGGGCCTGTTGGGGGCCTTTCTCATCGGCAGCCTGGGGAACAACCTGCTCCCCATGCGGGCGGGGGATGTGGCCAAGATCCAGATCGTGGCCAATAGGTATGGGCTGTCCCGGGCTGGGCTGGCCTCCTCAGTGTTCATTGTGGAGTCGGTGATGGACGGGGTCACCTTTTTCATCCTCCTGCTGGCCGGGTTGGCCTTTATGGACATAGGGTTCGTGCCCCCGGCCATGTTATGGGGTCTGGGGGTTGTGGCCGGAGGGGGGTTCCTGGCGGTGGTGGCTGCCAGCCACCTCTTCCCTCGCCGCCTCCCGGGCTGGCCGTGGCTCCGGAAGTTGCCCTCTCGCCTCATGCGGGCGGTGGAGGAGGGGTGGCCCCGCTTCCTGGACGGGATGGAGACCATGCGCGACCTGGCCCTTTTGGCCCAGGCCGTGGTCCTGAACTTCGCCGGCTGGTTCTCGCAGGTGGTGGTGTTCTGGGTGTTCGGCCTGGCCTTTGGGATGGAGCTGCCGATGGTCTCCTACATCGTGGTCATGGTGGCTGCCAACCTGGTGGCCGCCTTCCCTATCACCTTCCAGAACCTGGGCACCTATGAGCTGTTGGTGGTGGAGGTGGTGGCCGCCTGGGGCGTGGACCGGGAGGTGGGGCTGGCCTATGCCGTGGCCACCCACATGCTCACCAACTTGTGGATAGTGGCCTTGGGCGTCCTAGCCCTATGGGCCATGCGGGTGCGCCCCCGAGACCTGCTGGCCGTGACCAGGCCGCAGGGGATCCTGAGGGAGGAGAAGGCGGCATGAGGCCCCAGGAGCCCTTCTTGGCCTTGGTGGCCGTCCACCTCACCAGCATGTGGGCCCTGCCCATCTACTTTCTGCGGGTGCGGCAGCTGGAGCGGCGGGCACGGGCCCAGGGGGGGAGGCCTCACCGGTGGATCTCCCGCCGTAGCCTCCTCCTTACCACCTGGTGGGGGGGAGAGGAGGAGGCGCGGGCCTGGTTAGCCAGCCCTGAGGTGCAAGCCATCTTGGCCCGCTCTGGCCGGGGGCCGGTGGCCGGGGCCTGGGCCCATGCATACCGCCTGTGGGGCCTTTAGCCCATTTTCACCCTGAGACCCTCTGGCCCAGCATGGGGCATCCTTGTTGCCCTTGCACGGGCAGTCCTACCACGAACCTCAGGATGCGAAGGGCGTCCACGGCATCCACGCTGCTGTTACAGTCGACATCGCCCCACTTCCTAGGCATGCCGTCCACGGTCACCGTGGCACCTATGTCCGGGCACGGCTCAGTCTGCAAGACCGGCAGGCCGACCACCGAGCGCAGCACCTGGAGGGCGTCCACGGCGTTGACGCTGTTGTTGCAGTCGACGTCGCCCCACAGGAGGGGTTGGGTGGAGGGCCCCGGGGGCGGGCCCATTTGGAGGAGCCCGGCCCCGAAGCGGTTGTCCTTGCCCAGTTCTCCCAGGTCGCGGGCCCGCTGGGCCAGGAACTGGTAGACCTGCTGGGCCGTCCATTGGGGGTGGGCCTGGAGCATCAGGGCCGCCGCCCCCCACGTGGCGGGGGCGGCGGCGGAGGTGCCTGGGAAGCCCTGGGGGCCATAGGCGGAGGTGGAGACCCGGTCCGGGGCCACCAGGTCGGGCTTGATGCGCCCGTCCAGAGTGGGGCCCTGGGAGCTGAAGGGCTCCAGGGTCCCTGGGCTGTGGTAGGGGACGGCACCTACGGCCACCACCCCCGCCCGATCGGCCGGGGGGAGGACGGAGCCCTGGGGCACGGCGTACTGCAGCAGGCCATCACTGACTAGGAGCTGAAGCCTCTTCCCTCCCGTTCCGCCTGTGGTGGCGATGCCTATGTACAGGGCGCCGTCTAGGGTTAGGATGGGGGCGCCAATAAACACCCCTTCCAGGGGCTGGGCGGCGGCGGAGCAGTCCTGGGTGTCGTCGGAGACGCCGGCCAGGCGATCCTGGCCATAGGGGTCCACATACCCGACGTAGAGGTCGAAGTCGTGGCAGGCCCCCGGCCAGGGGTCGTCCCACTTGAGGATGATGGACACACAGGCGATGATCCTTTGGGCCAAGTAAACGCCGTTAACCTCATCATTGGGGGCGAACTCCACCCAGCCGTCGCTGTCGGCATCGGTGGCTGGGCCCGTCCAATGCCCCAGGGCGTGGTTGCCGGCGGCGTTGGCCCAGAACACGCCGGCCTGGGTCGCACTGTCTACAGCGCGGCCTATCAGGTCGCTGGAAGCTTGGACGCCGGCAGGTGGGGCGGCCAGGAAGCCACCGGATAGGTTAATGACCCGGGCCCCTTGCTGGAGGGCCCACTCCACGGCCTGGGCGAACGCCACGTCCGTGTCCACGCGGGCCAAGAGGAGCTGGGCCCTAGGGGCCATGTCGTGGACGATCTCGGCCACCGCCGTGCCATGGCGCCGTTCGAGGGAGGACTCGCATATATCGGGCGGTCGGGGGGAGGTGAAGTCGCGCACCACTATCTGGGCCGGGAGCTCGATGCGTTGCAGGGCTTCTGCTCCTTCAAAGCCCACGTCTATTACCGCCACCTTGACGCCCTGGCCGGTGATGCCTGCCTGGTACCAAGGGTGGGCCCCCACTACAGCCAGGCCTTCGCTGACGATGGCCTGCGCCTGGGGGCGCATGGGGGGGCGGATGCGCAGGACGCCCTCGTCCCCCAAGAGGGCCATGAGGGCGTCCACGGGGACCATGGCCTGGATGAAGTCGTCGTAGCGGGCCTGCACCGTCCCCCCGCGGCCGGCGATGGCCTGGAGGGCGGCATCCCCCTTTCCGGGCAGGGCCTCCACCACCACCTGCACGGCGCCCTCGTGCAGGGTCACCCCCTGGGCCCGGGCCCAGGCCTGAGCCAGCAGGGGGGAGGTCTGCCACCCCTGCCACAGGCGATAGAGGGCCGCGTCCAGGCCCGCCGGTGGCTTGGGGCCCCTGGGCAGGGGTGGGAAAGGTATCTCCGCCTGCACCGCCTGGCCCCCACTGAGGGCCACAAGGATCAGGGAAAGGCTCAGAAAGAGAGCCTTCAGCCGCATGTTGCCCTTCTCTCTGAATGTAGTGCCGGCAAGGCCTGAATTTGAGTAGATTATAGGGGCGGAGGCCTGGGGGGTCAAGTTGCCCTTGACGAGGCCACGGGCTTGTCTTAGGGTGAGTTTGGGGTCGGGGTGTAGCTCAGCCTGGGAGAGCACCTGGTTTGGGGCCAGGAGGTCGCCGGTTCAAATCCGGCCACCCCGACCAGGCAGGACCAGTGCCCCTGTAGGCCAGCTTTAGGGTCAGTTAAGCGTTTACCCCTGGGCTAGGCCTTAAATTTAAGGCCTGCGCCATGAGTCTGGGGAGGCACCGGAGCCCTAGCTTCTTATCGAAGCTGCCGCCCAGCCTGAGACCTTGTGGGGCCGCCTAGGGCCTCCAGGGGGCACAAGGGCGACGGAGGGGTGGCCTTTCTAGACGCTGACTACAGCATCGGCCGAGAGGACCACGTCGTTGAGGGTGGCGGCCCCCACCACCTCTGCGCCCTCGATGAAGTCGCCCCGGTCCAGGCCCAACAGCAGGCACGACTGCTCGCAGACCATGAACCGCACCCCGGCCTGGCGGGCCTGATCCATGACCTCCTTCAGGGTGGGGAAAGCCCCCACCTTCACCTTCTCCGCCTCCCCTTTCTTGAAGGCGGTGATGCCCTTGATGAAGGCGTAGACGATGGGCTCCTGGCCCATGGCGGCGGCGGTGGTGGCTAGGACGAAGGGGGCATATAGACGCTCGGGCGTGTCCGTGCCGCTGGTGAGCAGGTATACGATCCTCTTCTTCTCGGCCATGTCCCCTAACCCCCCTTGCGTATAAGAACCCGAATCTGAGCGTCCTCCTTCTCTAAGGCCAACACCTGATGGCCAGCCCACTTGGCCCAGGCCTGGAGATCGGCCTCCGCCGCCGGGTCGGTGGCCAGCACCACCATCACTTGGCCGGGGTAAAGGCCCTCTATCTCCTGGCGGGCCCGCAGCACCGGCCCAGGACAGAACTGGCCCCGCACGTCCACCACCTTGGCCACTGGCACCTCTATCTCCATGGCTCCCCCCCGGTGCAACTGATTATCGCATTTGTCGATTTGTTTTGTCAACATGGGCGACGGGCGATGAGGCTGGCGATGGCCTTGGGGTGGGGGCCGTGGGTGTCCAGGGCTTCGCGATAGAGGAGGGGCTCCAGGCGGGGGAAGAGGCGGGGCAGTTCCCCCGGGTGCAGGAGGTGGCGAGGGTTGCGTGGGCCCCAGCCCAGGGGGAGCTGGGCCATGGTGAAGGTCTCAAAGAACAGGAGGCCGCCGGGGCGGAGAACCTCCTCCAGGTGAGGGCAGATGGCGCGCTCCAGGAAGTAGAAGTTGAGGATGACATCAAAGGCCTCACGGGAGAAGGGCAGGGCGGTGGCGTCGGCCCAGACCACGTCCAGGGGCAGGCTACGGGCCCGGGCCTCACGTAGGCCCAGCTTCAAGGCCACGCGGGAGATATCGATGCCTATCACTTGGAGGCCACGGGCGGCCAAAAAAAGGGCATGGCGACCGGGGCCCATGGCCACGTCTAGGGCCCGACCCTTGGGGGGGAGGAGGTGGGCGTTCTCCACCAGGAGAGGGGAGGGCTCCCAGGAGACCCCCTCCCGCCGATAGCGTTGGTCCCAGTGGTGGGCCAGGCCTTGCCACTCCTCCACGCCCCCATCTTGGAGTCGCAAAGGGCTAGGGGGCAAGGACGTGGCCCCCTCGTCTTCTCTGCTCTACACTGGAAAGTGGCATGAAGGCGGTGCAAGAGCAAGGAGGGGAGGCCCTGTCCTGGGGCCCGCGGGAGGTGGGGCTGGCCCTGGTGGGGCTGGTGGGGGCGGTCATCCTCCTGCTGATGCCGGCGGCGGCCGTCGCTGCCCTCCTGGCCAGCGGGGGCCCGGTGGAGGAAGATGTGGGGGCCATGGGGGCCCTGCTGGGGGCCAACCTGGCCGTGGAGGTCCTCCTCCTGGCCGTGCCCCTGTGGATGGTGGTGGGGCAGGGTAGGGGCACGCTGGCCCACCTAGGCTGGCGATGGCCCTGGCGCGGCGGCCTATGGACGCCTGTGGTCACCCTAGGTGGGGCCTATCTGGCCCTGGGGATATATGTGGGGGCGTTGAAGGCGGTGGGCCTGGAGGAGCTGTTGCCCCGCTCCTCCTTCCCCGAGGTGGCCTTTCAAGAGCTAGGACTCCTGGCCTTGGTGGGGGTTCTGGCCCTAGGGCTGGCCCCCCTAGCGGAGGAGACCTTCTTCCGGGGGTTTGTGTTTGGAGGCCTGCGGCGGCGGTGGGGGCTGTGGGGGGCGCTGCTGGCCTCTGGGCTCCTGTTTGGGCTCATGCATGTGCAGGCGGGGGCCATCATCCCCTTCTCGGCCATTGGGGCCATCTTCGCCCTGGCCTATGCCTACTCGGGCTCCCTGTGGCCCAGCGTGGTGGCCCACCTCCTCTTCAACTCGGTGAGCTTTGGGGTCATGGTGGCCGGGAGGTGATGGGGCGCATCGAGGAGTGTTTCCGGCGGCTGCGGGAGGGGGGCGAGCTGGGGCTCATCGCCTATCTCACCGTGGGCTATCCCAGCCTGGAGGCCACCTTGCGCCTGGTGCCGGCGGTGCTGGCGGGAGGGGCCCACATGGTGGAGCTGGGGATCCCCTTCTCTGACCCCTTGGCCGACGGCGCCACCATCCAGAGGGCCACGCAGGTGGCCTTGGCCCAGGGGGTGCGAACCCGCACCTGTCTGGAGGTGGTGCGGGAGCTGCGCCAGCAAGGGGTGGAGGCCCCCCTGGTGCTCATGACCTACTTCAACCCCATCCTGGCCATGGGGGTGGAAAAGTTCCTGGCCGAGGCCGCTGGGGCAGGGGCCGATGGCCTCATCGTGGTGGACCTCCCCTGGGAGGAGGGGGAGGAGGTGCGGGCGGGGTGTGAGGCCTTGGGCCTGGCCCTCATCCCCTTGGTGGCCCCCACCACCCAAGAGGCCCGTCTGGCCCGCATAGGGCAGGAAGGCCAGGGGTTCGTCTACTGTGTGAGCGTCACGGGGGTGACGGGGGCCAGGGAGGAGTTGCCTCCCGAGCTATCGCAACTGCTGGCACGGGTGCGGGCCCACACCCAGTTGCCTATAGCGGTAGGATTTGGTATATCTAGACGCAAACACCTCGAGGCCATCCGCCTTCTGGCCGACGCCGTGGTCATCGGCAGCGCCCTTATCCAGCGGCTGGAGGGGGCAAGGCCCGAGGAGGTAGAGGAGAGGGCTAGAAGCTATGTGGAGGTGGTCACCGGCCGTCGGGCTCCAGGCCCTGCTGGCGACCTGTAGGGGCCGGCCCCAGGCCGGGTCGTTTGCCTGAGCTTCGGCAGGGCGGGCCCGCCCGGGGCAGGGGTCGTGGCATGCTGTGCCGGGGCATAAGGGGGGCAACCACGGTGGCCGCTAACACCCGCGAGGCCATCTTGGAGGCCACCCGCGAGTTGCTGACGGCCATGGTGGAGGCCAACCAGATCCGGGTGGAGGACATCGCTTCCGCTATCTTCACCACCACCCCTGACCTGACGGCGGAGTTCCCGGCGGTGGCCGCGCGGGAGATGGGGTGGACGCACGTGGCCCTCCTGTGTGGGCACGAGATGAGCGTGCCGGGGTCCTTGCCTATGTGCCTGCGCGTCCTCCTGCACGTCAACACCGACAAGCGGGCGGAGGAGATCGTCCACGTCTATCTGCGCGGGGCCCGCGTCCTGCGGCCAGAGTTTGGGGCCTAAGGCCCCACCAGGAAGACCCGTGCTATGCAGGGAGGAGGACGAGGCCATGATCGTAGTCATGAGGACCGATGCCAGTGAGGAGCAGATTGAGGCCGTAGCAGCCAAGATACGGGAGCTGGGATTCCGCGACCGGGCTATAAGGGGAGTGGAGAGGACGGTGGTCTGTGTCCTGGGCCAGGTCTATCCTGAGCTCATGGACGAGCTCATGGTCTTGGACGGGGTGGAGACCGTCCTGCGGGTGAGCAAGCCCTACAAGCTGGCCAGCCGCGAGGTGCACCCCATGGATACGGTGGTCAGGGTAGGTGGTCTGGAGATCGGGGCCGGGCGCGTCGTGGTCATGGCCGGCCAGTGCTCGGTGGACACCGAGGAGTTCACCATGGCTACGGCGCGGGCGGTGAAGGAGGCCGGGGCCCACGTCCTGCGGGGAGGGGCCTTTAAGCCCCGCACCAGCCCCCACACCTTCGAGGGCCACGGCAAGAAGGGGCTGGAGCTGTTGGCCAAGGCCAAGGCGGAGACGGGCCTGCCTATCATCACGGAGGTCCTGGACCCCCGTGACGTGGAGCTGGTGGCGGAGATGGCGGACATCCTCCAGATCGGCTCCCGCAATGGCCAGAACTTCGCCCTCCTCAAGGAGGTGGGGCGCACCAACAAGCCTGTCCTCCTCAAGCGGGGCATGTGGGCCACGGTGGAGGAGTGGCTTTTGGCCGCCGAGCACATCATGAGCCAGGGCAACCATAACGTCATCCTGTGCGAGCGGGGCATCCGCACCTTCGAGACCGCCACCCGCTTCACCTTCGATGTCAACGCTATACCCTGGGTGAAGCGGGAGAGCCACCTCCCCGTCATCGCCGACCCCAGTCACGGGACGGGGCGGTGGTACCTGGTGGAGCCTGTGGCCCTGGCGGCCATCGCCGCCGGCGCCGATGGCCTCCTCATCGAGGTGCACGTGAGCCCCGACCACGCCCTCTCCGATGGGGCCCAGTCCCTCACCCCCCAGAACTTCGCCCGCCTTATGGAGAGGTTGCGCGTCCTGTGCCAGGCCCTGGGCCGCCCCCTACATCCGCCGGTGGCCCAGGCTGCGGCCAGGGGCGACGGCCAGCCCCTCTGAGGGATGGTGGAGCTGGAGCTGCCTGGCTTTCGGGGGCCCATCTCCTCCCTGGTGATGGCGGTGGAGGCGGGGCGCATTGACCCCGCCTCCCTCTCCTTGGCCGCCGTGGGGCGCCAGTGGTGGGAGAGGGCCCAGGAGGCGGGCCCGGAGGAGCTGGCCGAATTCATGGTGGCCATGGCTCGGCTGGTGGAGCTTAAGGCCCGTGCCCTCCTCCCCCCTCCGCCGAGACCGGCAGAAGGCGAAGAGGAAGAGGAGGCCCTGGAGAGGTGGCCCTTCCTACAGGAGGCGGCCCAGATCCTGCAGGCCTGGGAGGAGCAGGGGCGGCGGGCCTATCCCCGTCCCCATCCCCCCAGGCAGGTGCCCCTCTCCGGCCTGCGGGGGGTGACCCTGGAGCAGCTGGCCCGCCTGGTGCAGGAGGCCCTGCAGGCCCGCCCTGAGGACCCCACCCCCTTTTTGCCCCAGGAAGAAGCGGGGCGTCTGGAGGAGAAGATGGCCCGTCTGGAAAAGGCCCTCGCTGCCCAGGGCGGGCCGTTGCCCTTCCGGCACCTGCTGGCGGAGTGCCGCACCCGGCGGGAGGTCATCGTCCTCTTCCTGGCCCTGCTGGAGCTCATTAAGCGGGGGCGGGTGTGGGCCCATCAGGACTCCCCCTTCGGCGAGATAGTGCTGGTGGCCGCTGCCTGATAGACTTGTCTTGGGCCATGGACAAGAGGGAGAGGGTGATGGCTGCCCTTTTGGGCCGGCCCGTGGACCGGGTGCCGGTGTCGGCCTGGGGCCACGACTACGCCCGGGAGTGGTCCTCCCAGGGCTTGGCCGAGGCCACCCTGGAGGCCTACCGCCGCTACGATTGGGACTTCATCAAGCTCAACCCCCGCGCCACCTATTACGCCGAGGCCTGGGGGGCGCGTTTTGAGCCCGATCCCACGGGCCAGGAGGCCCCAAGGCCCATGGCCCTGCCCGTGCAGGGGCCGGGCGACCTGGAAGGCATCGCCCCCGTGGACGTGGGGGCGGGCCCCTTGGGGGAGCAGCTGGAGGCCTTGCGCCTTGTGGCCCGCCAGGTGGAGGGAGAGGCGCCCATTGTACAGACGGTGTTCTCGCCTTTAGCTGTCCTCTCCCAGCTGGCGGGAGGGGTGCAGCGGACGAAGGAGCTCATGGCCCAGGCGCCGGAGGCCGTGGAGGGGGCCCTTGAGGCCATCGCCGAGACCTTGGCCCGCTATGCCCAGGCCTGTCTAGAGGCGGGAGCCGAGGGCATCTTCCTGGCCACCTTGGCCTGGGGCAGTCGGCGGCATATCTCCCCGCCGGAGTACGCCCGCTTCGCCCGCCCCTTCGACCTAAAGGTGCTGGCGGCGGTGGCCCAGGCCCCTTTCAACATCCTGCACGTCTGCCGCGACCGCAACCTGCTCCTGTGGCTCTTGGACTATCCGGTGGCCTGCTTCCACTGGGCGGCCCATGAGCCCACCAACCCCTCCCTGGCTGAGGTGCTGGCCCGCACAGGGCGGGCGGTGGCCGGGGGCGTAGCCCAGGACGGGGCCTTAGTCCATGGCTCCCCCCAAGAGGTAGAGGCCGAGGCCCGGCAGGCCTTGGCCGCCGCCGGCGGGCATCGTTTCCTTCTGGCTCCGGGGTGCTCTGTCTCCCCCAGGGCCCCGGTGGCCAACCTCCTGGCCCTTAGGCGGGCGGTGGAGGTGCAGGCGTGACCGACCTGGCCCGGCAGGAGCTAGTACGCCTCTCCCCTGGCCGGCCCAGCGCCGTCACCCTGGGCAAGTTCGACGGTGTGCACCGGGGGCACCAGCATCTCATCGCCTGGCTGGTGCACCGGGCGCGGGAAGAGGGCCTGGCCTCAGTGGTCATCACCCTCCACCCTCATCCGGCCACTGTCCTCCAGAGCGAGGCCCAGGTCACCTATCTGTGCACCTTGGAGGAACGCCTGCGGTGCCTGGAGGCCCTGGGGCCGGAGCGGATAGGCGTCCTCACCTTCACCCGGGAGCTGGCCTCCCTCTCGGCGCGGGCGTTTGTGGCCCTGTTGCGGGAGGTCCTGGACATGCGGCTGCTGGTGGTGGGCCCAGATATGGCCCTGGGGCGGGGCCGTGAGGGGAAGGTGGACGTCTTGGCCTCTTTGGGGGTGGAGATGGGCTTTCGGGTGGAGGTGGTGCCTCTACTGGAGGAGGGGGGGCAGAAGGTAGGCTCGTCGGCGGTGCGAGAGGCCCTGGCCCGCGGGGAGATGGAGCGGGTGGCCCACCTCCTGGGCCGCCCATATAGCTTGAAGGGGCCGGTGGTGCGGGGAGACAGCCGGGGCAAGGGGTTGGGCTTCCCCACCGCCAACATCGCCCCCCCTCCCGACCTGGCCCTCCCTGCCCACGGCATCTACGTGAGCCGGGCCTATGTGGGGGAGGTGGCCATGCCCTCTTGCACCAGCATCGGCGTGCGGCCCACCTTTGCCGGCCAGACCTTGGCCGTGGAGACCTACATCCTGGACTTCGAGGGCGACCTATACGGGCAGGAGTTGCGCATTGAGCTCCTCCACCGGTTGCGGGACGAGGAGAAGTTCCCCTCGGTGGAGGCCCTCATCGAGGCCATGCATCGGGACATCGCTCAGACTAGGGAGTACTTCGCCCGCCATGGCTAAGGTGCGCGTGCCGTCGGAGGGGGAGCTGGAGCGTCTCTTGCGGCGGGGGGTGGCAGAGATCATCCCCCGTGAGGAGCTGGTGCAGGCCCTGCGCGCGGGGCGGCCCCTGCGCCTCAAGATGGGGTTCGACCCCACCCGTCCGGTGGTCACCCTGGGCTGGGCGGTGGGCCTGCGCAAGCTCAGGCAGTTCCAAGACTTGGGCCACACCGTAGTCCTCATCATTGGGGACGTCACCGCCCAGATCGGCGACCCCTCGGGCCAGTCGGAGACCAGGCCCATGCTCTCGGCCCAAGAGGTAGAGGAGAACGCCCGCGCTGTGTTGGGGAAGTTCTTCCTCCTCCTGGACCGGGAGCGGACGGAGGTGCGGCGGCAGAGCGAGTGGTTCACCGACTTCCGCCTGACAGACCTGGTGGGCCTGGCCTCTAAGGTGACCGTAGCCCAGATGCTCCAGCGGGAGGACTTCGCCCAGCGCTATGGTGGGGGCCGGCCCATCGCCCTGCACGAGTTTATTTATCCCCTCCTGCAGGCCTATGACTCGGTAGCCGTGGAGGCGGACGTGGAGTTCGGGGGCACAGACCAGAAGTTCAACATCCTTCTGGGGCGGGAGATCCAGCCCTATTATGGCCAGCGGCCCCAGTGTGCCTTCCTTATGCCCCTGTTGGTGGGGCTGGACGGCCAGCGCAAGATGAGCCAGTCCCTGGGCAACTACATCGCCGTTGATGCCCCGCCCCACGACATGTATGGCAAGCTCATGTCCCTGCCCGATCACCTCATCCTCCACTACCTGGAGCTGTTGACCGACGTGTCGGACCAGGAGCTGGAAGAGATGGCGCGGGGGCTTTCGGGGGGCTCCCTGCACCCCATGGAGGTCAAGATGCGCATGGCGCGGGAGGTGGTGGCCCAGTTCCACGGCCCTGAGGCGGCACGGGTGGCGGAGGAGGAGTTTGTGCGCGTCTTTCGCCAGCGCGAGGCCCCCGAGCAGGCCGTCCCCGTCCCCGTGCCTTTGGCCCCTGGGGGTGGGACAGAGGTGGACATGGTGTCCTTACTGGTGCAGGCCGGGGCGGCCCCTAGCCGCTCCCAGGCCCGCCGTCTCCTGAGCCAGGGGGCGGTGGACGTGGACGGGGTCACCGTCCGTAGCCCCCAGGCCGTGGTCCGGGACGGCTCCATTGTGCGGGTGGGGAAGCATCGCTTCCTACGCATCGTGAACGCCAACCGCGGCTAGATGGACAACGCCGTAGGCATCGACATCATCGAGATTGAGCGGGTGCAGGCAGCCTTGGCCCGCTTCGGGGACCGTTTCCTGCGGCGGGTATTCACCCCCATGGAGGTAGCCTTGTTCAGAAATCGCCCCCAGGAGCTGGCGGCCCGGTTTGCGGCCAAGGAGGCGGTGATGAAGGCCCTGGGCACCGGGGCCCGAGGGGTGGCCTGGCGGGAGATCGAGGTCCTGCCCAACCGCCGGGGCAAGCCGTTGGTCTTCCTGCACGGGCGGGCGCGGCAGAGGGCGCAGGCCCTAGGCATAAGCGGTCTGGACGTGAGCATGGCCCACTCTCGCCACTATGCCGTGGCCTTGGCCGTGGGCCACATGCATTCCCACGACGAGGGGGAGAAAGAGCGCTGGCGCCTCCATCTGGGGGCCATCCTGCGGGAGAGGGGGCTCATGCCTTGAAGCTGGCCACCGTGGCCGAGATGCGGGAGGCGGAGGCCAAGGCCGGCGTCCCCATCTCTCAACTCATGGAGAACGCCGGCCTAGCGGTGGCCCAGGAGGTCTGGCTCCTCTTGGGGGAGGTGGCCGACCGGCGGGTGCTGGTGCTGGTGGGCCCCGGCAACAATGGGGGCGATGGCCTGGTGGCCGCCCGTCACCTGCACGACTGGGGGGCCCAGGTCCAGGTCTACCTGGTGAGCCCGCGGCAGGAGGAAGACCCTGTCTTGGCCCAGGTAGTCCAGCGCCAGGTGCCCATAGTCCGGGCCCAGGAGGACGCCCAAGAGGGCTTTCGCCGGTTGGAGGAGGCCCTGGTCTGGGCGGAGGTGGTCATCGATGCCATCTTGGGCACGGGTCGGGCCCGCCCCATCGCCGGAGAGATGGCCCAGGTGCTGGACCGCCTGGCCCAGGCCCGCCGCCGTCCCCTGCCCTCTCGCCTCATCGCCGTGGACCTGCCCACGGGGGTGGACGCCGATACGGGGGCTGCCGATCCCCATACCGTGGCTGCCGACGTGACGGTGGCCCTGCAATGGAGCAAGGTAGGCCTCCACCAGCTTCCCGCCTCCCAGTTGGCTGGGCGAGTAGAGGTGGTGGACATCGGCATCCCCGCCGAGTTGGGGGCGTCCCTGGCCACCGAGCTCATGGATCGCTCTTGGGCCCGCTCCATCTTGCCGCCGCGGCCCCCAGGGGCCCATAAGGGGACCTTCGGGCGTGTGTTGGTGGTGGGGGGATCTCAGCGCTACATCGGCGCCCCTCGCCTGGCGGCCATGGGCGCCCTGCGGGTGGGGGCAGGCCTGGTGACCCTCGCCTGTGGGCAGTCGGTGTACCCGGTGGTGGCGGCGGGGGTTAGCGAGCCCACCTTCCTCCCCCTGCCGGAGCACGAGGGCCAGCTGTCTGGCCATTCTGTGTTGCCCCTGTTGGCAGCCGTGGACGAGGGGGCCCAGGTCCTCTTGGTGGGTCCGGGCCTGGGGCAAGGGGGTTACGTCCAAGGCTTTTTGGGCGAGCTCCTGGACGCCTTGCGCAGCCGCCCCATTACCCTCGTCCTGGACGCCGACGGCCTCAACAACCTGGCCTCCCTGCGGGACTGGCCCCAGCGCCTGCCCCGGGGCGCCATCATCACCCCTCACCCTGGGGAGATGTCCCGCTTGTGTGGCCTCTCGGTGGAGGAGGTGCAGGCCCATCGGGTAAGGGTGGCCAGGGAGTACGCCTGCCTCTGGGGGGTGGTGCTGGTGCTCAAGGGCGCTCATACGGTGGTGGCCTCCCCCGATGGGCGGGCCCGCATAAGCCCCTTCGTCAACCCCGGTCTGGCCTCCGGGGGCACAGGTGATGTGCTGGCGGGGGCCATCGCCGGCCTGGCCGCCCAAGGCCTCTCCCCCTTTGATGCCGCCAGTCTGGGGGTTTACCTTCATGGCCTGGCCGGGGAGCTGGTGCGAGAGGAGCTAGGGGACGCAGGCATGGTAGCGGGCGACCTCCTCCTGGCCTTGCCCCGGGCTATCAAATCGTTGCGGGGATGAGGGCATGAGGGCAAGGCAGGTGGGCCTGCGGGGCCGCCGCTGGCGGATGCGGGGCCCCATCCCTCCCGGGGCCCTGAAAGAGGTGGCCTGCCCGCCCCTGGTGCGCCACCTCCTCTGGTGGCGGGGGGTGCGCTCCCCGGCCCAGGCCCGGGCCTTCCTGGGAGAGGCCCCCGAGGAGCACGACCCCCACCTGTTGCCCGATCTGGAGAGGGCAGTGGCCAAGGTGCGCCGTGCCCTGCTAGAGGGGCACCCTGTGGCCGTCTTTGGAGACTTCGATGTGGACGGGGTGACCGCCGCCGCCCTCCTTACCGAGGCCTTGCAGGGGCTGGGGGCCACCGTCCTCCCCTACATCCCCGATCGGTTCCGAGAGGGCTATGGCCTGAACGTCGAGGCCGTGGAGGAGCTCCGCCGCGCCGGGGCTCGCCTGCTGCTGGCCGCCGACTGCGGTACCACGGCAGTGAGAGAGGTAGCCGCCGCCCGCAGCCTGGGCATGGAGGTGGTGATCCTGGACCATCACAGCCTGCCCCCGGAGTGGCCGGCGGGGGCGGAGGTGGTCAACCCCAAGCGCCCCGATTCCCGCTATCCCCACAGCGAGCTGGCCTCGGTGGGCCTGGCCTACAAGCTGGCCCAGGCCCTCTATGAAGCCCAGGGCCGTCCCTTCCCCGCCCAGCGCTTCTTGGAGTTGGTGGCCCTGGGCACGGTCACCGACCTAGTGCCCCTGGTGGGGGAGAACCGCTGGCTGGTGCGGGAAGGCCTCAAGGCCCTGAGGCGTACCTCCCGCCCTGGCCTAGCTGCCCTGGCCCGCCAGGCCGGGTTGGAGGGGCAGGCCGTCGATGCCTGGGCCATCGGCTGGGTGCTAGGGCCCAGGCTCAACGCCGCCGGTCGCCTGGCCCATGCCCGTCAGGCCCTGCGCCTCCTCCTCACCGAGGACGAGGGGGAGGCCCAGGCCCTAGCCCAGGAGCTCTGCGTCCTCAATCGTGAGCGGCAAAGGCTCACCGATGTCGCCCTGGCCCTAGCCTACGAGCTCCTGCAAGATGGCGGCCCGGCGCCTCTCCTGTTTGTAGGGCACGAGGAGATGTCTGTAGGAGTGATAGGCCTGGTGGCCAGCAAGCTGTGCGAGGAGTTCTACCGGCCGGCCTTCGTCTATGCCCGGGGGGAGGAGATGGCCCGGGCCAGCGGTCGGAGCATCCCCGAGCTGGACCTGGCCTCCCTCTTGCGGGGCTGTGGGCATCTCTTCCTCAAGTTCGGAGGGCACCGCCAGGCGGCGGGGTTCACCGCCCTCATCTCCCGCCTGCCAGAGATCCGGGAGGCCCTCACCGAAGAGGCGGCGCGGGCCCTTGGGGGCATGGACCTTGCCCCCACCTTAGACATCGATGCCCAGTTGCCCTTGCGCTCCCTACGGGGGGAGTTGGTACGCTGGCTGGGCCGTCTTCATCCCCACGGCCCCGGCAACCCCGAGCCCCTTTTCCTGGCCCGCCGCGTGCAGGTGGTGGAGGCGCGCTCGGTAGGGCCTCAGGGCCAGCATCTACGCCTCAAGCTCCGGGACGGGGACGTGGTCTGGCCGGCCTTGGCCCAGGGGCTGGGGAGACATGTCCTGACCCCTGGTCAGGGGGTGGACGTGGTCTATTCCTTGGCCCGGGCCCGCCATGGCGAGGGGGCCCTAGAGCTGAGGGTGCATGACTTGGCCTTGGCCTAGGCTACAATTGAGGCCGTGAGGCTGGCTAAGCTACAGGCCCGCAACTTCCGCAACTTCCGTCGTCTCGACCTCACCTTTCCCGCGGGCCCGTCGCTGGTGGTGGGGGACAACGCCCAGGGGAAGACCAATCTGCTGGAGGCCATTTACCTCCTCTCTGCCCTCCGTCCCTTCCGGGCGGAGGCCGACATCCAGGTGGTGAACCGGGAGGCCGTGGCCGCCGGGGTGGGCATGGCCCGCGTCGGTGGGGAGGTGGTGCGGGCCCAGGGCCCCCTGCGCCTAGAGGTGATAGTGGCGGTGAGCGGGGAAGGGGAGCGTGGGGGCCATGTGGTCAAAACGGTAAGGGTGAACGGAGTGGCGCGGCGGGCCCAGCAGGCGGTGGGCCTGTTCTTGGCCGTCCTGTTCACGGTGCAGGACCTAGAGCTCGTCTCCGGACCCCCGGCCGTCCGCCGTCGCTACTTGGACGGTCTGCTGGGCCGCGTAGACCCTCACTACTTGGAGGCCAGGCAGCGCCTGGAGAAGGTCCTCCTGCAGCGTAACCACCTCCTGCGGCGCCTGCGGGAGAGGGCGGCCCACCCCCAGGAGCTGGACTTCTGGGACGAGGTGCTGGCCCAAGATGCGGCCTATGTGGTGTGGCGCCGGGCCCAGGCCGTGGCCGCCCTCAACCACTTGGCGGCGGCCACCCACTCCCTCCTGGGCCAAGGGGAGGCCCTAGTCCTGGCCTACCGGCCTCGCCTAGGCCCCGAGGCCAGGGCGGCCCTGGGGCAGGGGCCGGAGGCCCTGGCCCAGGCCTTGCTCCTGGACCTCCAGCGCCTGCGCCCACAAGAGGTGGCCGCAGGCATGACCCTGGTGGGGCCGCAACGGGACGACTTGGACTTCCTCTTAGAAGAGGTGCCGGCCGCCGGCTACGCCTCCCGGGCCCAGGAGCGGACCTTGGTGCTGGCCCTGCGGCTGGCCGAGGCTCGCTACTTACAGCAGGTGCGGGGCGACCCTCCCGTCCTCCTGCTGGACGATGTGATGTCGGAGATGGACTCTCGTCGCCGCCGTCGTCTCCTCCCTGCCCTGCTGGAGCACGAGCAGGTCATCCTTACGGCTACGGAGCTGGAGGCCTTCCCTGGGGAGCTGGTGGCCTCTGCCGCCGTGTTCTTGGCCGCCCAAGGGGAGGTGACCCCCGTGTCCAAGGCCTCCGTCCCCGAGGCCTAGCCCGCCAAGAGGGGCGTGCGCAGGCCCTGGGGGAGGAGGGCCCACAGGGCCTGGGGCACCACCGCCAGTCGCCTGGGGGTGACAGGGATGGGATCGCCGTCCAGGTGGCAGGGGGTGGGTTCTGCCCACTCCATCTCCATGGCCTCCGCCTGCAGGTAGAGGACCTGGGGCGAGCCCAGGTGACGGCGGGCCACCACCCGCAAGGCATGGACGACAATGTCTACCTTCCCCTGTCCCAGGAAGAGGCAGAGGTCTAGCAGGCCATCGTCCAGACGGGCCCGCGGCGTGACCTGGGCCAGGCCGGCGTAGTTGCGCACATTGCCCACTACGGCCATGAGGGCCCGGCATCGCACCTCCTGGCCTCCGGCCCGCACCGTCACCTCCCGGCCCCGCCAGGCCAGGGTCTCCCGCAGGGCGGCCAGGGCGTAGGCGGTGGCCCCCGTCCAGCGCTTGAGGGTCAGGTTCACGGTGGCTGCGATCTGGGCATCTAGGCCCATGCCGGCCATGAGGAGGAAGTGATGGCCGTCGGCCCGTCCCACGTCCACCTTGCGCCTCTGACCGTGGAGGGCGGTCAGCACCGCCCGTCGGGGGTCAAGGGGGATCTTCAGCTCGCGGGCCCAGATGTTGACCGTGCCTGCGGGGACGAAGGCTAGGGCCGTCTCGCTCCCCACTAGGCCGCAGGCCGCCTCCCGCAGGGTGCCGTCGCCCCCACACACAAAGACGACGTCCAGGCCTTCTTGGGCTGCCGCCTGGGCCAGGTCGGTGGCGTGCCCAGGCCCGCGGGTGGCCTCCCAGACCACCTGCCAGCCCGCCTGCTGGAGGGGGATCACCGCCTCCTGCAGGCGGCGCCAGCCGGGGAAGTTGTGGGCCGCGGGGTTGACGATGAACAGGGCCCTTGGCGGTGCCATGGCTACCCTATGGCCTCTAGCACCCCTAGCTTATATCATTCACTTCTGGCATATGTCCGCTCCGCGGGGGAGGGAAATGGACTGGACGGTGGGCATAAAGCGCTTCGATCACGTCTGCTGGGTGGCATGGAAGGTGGAGGACGTGCTGCCCTTCCTCACCCGTCTCCTGGGCCTTAGGGAGGTGGACCGCTTCCGCAACGAGGAAGAGGGGTATGCGGGGGTGGTCCTGGCCGTCCCTGGTAGCGATACCCACATCGAGGTGTTGGAGCCCACCTCCGAGGACTCTTTTCTGGCCCGCTTCCTGCGGCGACGGGGCCCTGGCATCCACCATCTCACCTTCGAGGTGGAAGACGTGGAGCGGGCGGCGGAGGCCGTGCGGGCCTTCGGCATCCAGCCCTGGGGCGGCGTGCGCCGCGATGACGGTTGGGCGGAGACCTTCGTCCATCCCAAGGACGCCGGTGGCGTCCTCATCCAGTTCTATCAGAACGAGGGCCACACCCACCAGCACGAGGAGGGGGCGCCCAAGTGAGCCTGGTCCAGCCCCGCGAGGGGGAGCTGAAGATCCACGGCCTGCGCATCCACTACTTCGAGTGGAGGGGGCGGGGGGAGCGCCCTCTGGTGCTCCTGCACGGCCTGCGCGATTACGCCTACTACTGGCAGGACTTCGCCAACCGCGTCCTAGACCATTTCCACATCTTCGCCTATGACCAGCGAGGCCACGGGGAGAGCGAGCATGCCCCTGGCGGCTACCTGGTGTGGGCCTTGGCCCGGGACTTGATGGCCTTTGTGGAGGCCCTGGGCCTGGAGCGGTTCGACTTGGTGGGCCTTTCCCTGGGCTCCCGGTGCGCCATGGCCTATGCCCGTGACCACTGGCCTCGCCTCAGGCACTTGGTGCTGGTGGACATGGGCCCCCAGATGGCCAAGACAGGGGCCCGCGGCCTGAAGGAGGACATGACCCAGAAGGCCGACCGCCCCCCAGCCTCCTTCACCTATGAGGAGGCGGTGGCCTTCTTCCGCCAGCAGTGGCCCACCCTGGATGAGCCCTCCCTCGCCCGCCTCATCCAGAACGCCCTCGTCCGCAACGAGGACGGCACCTATTCCAACCGCTATGACCGCCGCCTGGCGGACATCACCACCAAGTCGGCCATTGTGGAGATCGACTTCCTGTGGGAATCCCTGACCAGGATCCAATGCCCCACCCTGGTGCTGAGGGGGGAGCACAGCCCCATCCTGGACGAGGAGATCGCCAGGCGTATGGTGGCAAGCCTGCCCCAGGGCCGCCTATACGTGTTCCCCTGCGCTGGCCACTCCCTGCCCCGCCTGCGGCCGGAGGAGTTCGCCCGCGTGGTCAAGGCCTTCCTTCTGGACGAGCCCCTGCCTCCGGCCACATAAGGCTGCGCCGGTCAGGGAGACCAGGGCCTTTCGGACGTGGCCGAGGGGATGCGGATGGCCTCCAACTCCTCCTCGCGGCCCAGGAGGATGAGGCGGTCGCCCTGGGCCAGGACGGTAGAGGGCGGGGGAGCCACCACCACCTGACCGTCTCCCCGTTGCAGGCCCAAGGGGAACACACCGCGACAGGGGGCCAGGGCCTCGGCCAGGGTGCGCCCGGCCAGGCCGGACTGGGCGGTGACCTCCAGCTCGGCTACCACCTGGGCCCCGGCGCGGGAGGGCAGGGCGTCCATGAACTCGGCCAGGAGGGGCTGGAGGGCGGCTAGGGCCATGCGCCGCCCGGCCAGGGTATAAGGGGAGATCACCCGGTCGGCCCCCGCCCGTCGCATGGCGGGCTCGCTCTCTGGCTGGGCGGCGCGGGCCACCACCACCAAGTCGGGCCGCAGGGCCTTGGCCGTGAGGATGATGAAGGTGTTGCCGGCGTCGGAATCGGAGGCCGCCAATAGGCCGCGGGCCCGTTGAATGCCGGCCTGCAGGAGGACCTCGTCCCGGCTGGCATCCCCTTCCACCACCAGGTAGCCGCGGCGGCGGGCCCGCGCCACGGCCTCGGGGTTGCTGTCCACCACCACGAAGGGGATGCGGTGGGCCACAAACTCCCGCCCGATGGCCTCCCCCACGCGTCCGAATCCGCAGAGGATGAAATGGCCATGTAGCCTTGCCAGCTCCTCACGCATGGCCCGCCTCCCTAGGAAGGCTGTCAGCTCTCCTTCCACCACCATCTGTACCAGGCCCCAAAGGGCATACAACAGGACGCCCACCCCAGCTAGGACGATGCCCATGGTGAAGATGCGGCCGCCCTGGCTTAGAGGGTGCACTTCCCGGAAGCCCACGGTGGTCACGGTGATGATGGTCATATATAGGGCGTCCAAGAAGCCCCAGCCCTCCAGGGCCATGTAGCCCCCCACTCCCGCCGCCACCACCAGCAGGGCCAACGTAAAGGCCAGGGCCAAGCGCCGCAGGGGGAAGACGGTGATGACCCTCACTGCCTAAGGGCTCACGATGCGCTTGCGCTTTTGGGCCACGTAGTCCACCAAGATGTACTGGCCCAGCCGGTCGGGGGTGGTATAGAATACTCGCCCCTTATTGAGCTTGGCGATTTGATGGACAAACTCCTTCAGGTAATAGTTGCGGTCCAGCATGAAGGTGTTGATGATGATGCCCTTCTGGGTGCAGCGCTTGACCTCCTGCAGGGTCTTGCGGATGGTGATGGGGCTGGGGGGGTAGGAGAAGTAAGAGCGCCCTCGCTCTAGGTGGGCGGTGGGCTCGCCGTCGGAGATCATGATGATCTGACGGGTGGCCGCTCGGTGCCGATCTAAAAGCTTCTGGGCCAGGATAAAGGCGTGGTGCATGTTGGTGCCCAAGACGGTCTCGTCCCACCGCACGTAGGGGAGCTCTTCCGGCTTCAGCTCGCGGGCGTAGGCCGAGAAGCCCAAGATGTATAGCACGTCCTTGGGGAACTGGGTCTTGATGAGGTTATAGAGGGCCAGGGCCACCCGCTTGGCCGCCTGGAAGGAGCCCCTGAGGGCCATGGACCAGGACATGTCCAGCATGATGACGGTGGCGGTGGTGGAGAGGTGCTCGGTGGCGTAGACCTGGAAGTCGTCTTTGCGCAGGCGCACAGGGGTCTGAGGCCCTTCCCGCAGGATGGCGTTGAACAAGGTCTCCTGCAGGTGGAGGTGGAAGGGGTCGCCGAACTCATAGGCCTTGGTCTCATCGGTGCGGTCTACCCCTGGCCCCCGCTGCCGGGTGGGGTGCTGGCCGGAGGTGGCCTTCTTGATCTGGGCGTAGATCTCGGCCAGGGCCTGCTGGCCGATGCGCCGGATCCCCTTGGGGGTCAGCTCCCATTCCTGTCCCCGCCGCCGGATGTAGCCCGCCCGCTCCAGGATCTCCAGCATCTCCTTCAGCTGGCGGAAGGCGAGGTAGGCCTCCTCCCCCAGGAGCTCCCGGAGCTTCTGCTCGTCCACCTCGTCCAGGGAGCCGCCGTAGCGGAGCCGCTCTAGCTGGGACTCCAGCTGGTCCAGGCCCTGCATGTGCTCCATGAGGTGCAGGGCCTGTAGGAGGTCCAGCTCCTCTGTCCCCCGGAAGGGGTAGTAGTGCTGGTAGTCCTGGGGGGGCTGGAGGATGTCCAGGTTGATGGCCAGCTCCTGCAGTTCGCGCATCAGCTCGGGGTCGGCCACCTTCTCCATGAGGAGGTCTTCCAGCTGGCGGCGCATGTCTGGGGGGAGGCTCTCCAGGAGGGCCTGCATGGCGGCCATGCTCTGGCGCATGTGCTGGATGAGGTCGTCCAGGGTCTGGGGCGGGTGGGGGCCCAGGAGGTCGCCGTAGCGCTGGAGGAAGGAGTGGTAGTCTGGCTCTCCCCCGGCCATCTTCTCCGAGAGGAGGCGGTTGAGGTCGCGCACCATCTCCTTGAGGCGCTGCATGTCCTGGGGGGTGAGGCCCGCCAGCTGGCGGTAGAGGTCTTTGAAGAAGGTGTCCAGGACGGCCTTGCGCAGCATGTCCATGAGCTCTTGGAACTTGGCCCCGGCCTCTGGGTCCATGAACTCGTAGTCCTGGAGGGCCTTGATGCGGCCGCCCACGTCTTGAGGGAGGTTTTGGAGGAAGTTCATCTTGCGCTGGACGATGTTCTTGAGGGCCTGGGCCAGCTGGGGGTCAGGCTGGGTGGCCTCGCCCTCCAGGGCCTGGTGGAAGGGGCGCAGGGGGTCGGGCCCCCCGGCCAGCTGGTGCTCGGCCTCTTGCAGGCGGCGGCTGAGGGTCTCCTGTTCCAGGGAGAGGATCTCTTCCAGGCGGCGTCGGAGGTCCTCCATGATGGTGCCCAGGTTGTAACGGTCCAGGAGCTGGCGGCGGTGCTGGCGCAGGCGCTGGAGGAGGTCGCGCAGGCCCTGGAGGTGGGGGCCCTGGGGCCGACGCAGGCCCCGTTGCAAGAGGTTGCGTAAGGCGTGCTCTAGGTCGCCGAAGCTCAGGAGGTCATCGGTGATGGCTGCGAGGAGCTCGTCGGGGTCTAGGGGCGGGATGTCTTGCGTCCCGTCCCATTCCGAGTAGCGGTAAATCCACATCCCCTCACCGCCTTCCTCAGCCGCGGTAGCGGGCCCGGCCTGCCAGCCGCTCCTTGTTGAGCCTCTTGGAGAGGTGGAGGCCCTCCAACACCAGCTCGATGGCCGAGGCCAAGAGCTGGGGCGGGTGGGCACACCCCAGCTTGGCCGCCACCTCCATAAGAGGGGCCACTTGGTGGGCCAGCTCCCGATAGGCCTCGGCCGGGGCCAGGTCGGAGACCTCGGCGGCAAATCCCCCCCGGAAGCGGGCCACCACCCCCTCTAGCTCGCTCAGGGTCAGGTAGCGGTTAAAGACGGTCAACACGGCCCCTTGGATAAGACGTTCTACGATCTGCTCTTCTTTTCCTTCCTCCACCGTCTCGAACTCCAGCTTGCCCATGAGGGCAGGGACGATGTAGGGGAGGTCGGATATGCGGGGGGCGGCCACCTCCTCCCCTAGGAGGATGGCCCGCCGCAAGGCGTTGGCCAAAAGGCTCTCGTAGCTGGCGATGCTGGCCCGCACCGAGACCCCCGAACGCTGGTTGATGTCTGGGCTGCGGCGGGCCAGGCGCACCACCTCGGCCACGATCTCCTTCATGAAGGGGGGGACCAGCAGGGGGCGCTCCTCCTCCCCCTCGAACCGCGTCCGCTCCTGCTCCATGATGGCTATCTCGTGCTCGATGGAGCGGGGGTAGTGGGTGCGGATCTGGGCCCCATAGCGGTCTTTGAGGGGGGTGATGATACGTCCGCGGTTGGTGTAGTCTTCGGGGTTGGCGGAGGCCACCAGGAAGACGTCCAGGGGGAGGCGGATGCGGTAGCCGCGGATCTGGACGTCCCGCTCCTCCATGATGTTGAACAGCCCCACCTGGATGCGCTCCGCCAGGTCGGGGAGCTCGTTGATGCAGAAGATGCCCCGGTTGTGGCGAGGTATAAGGCCGTAGTGGATGGTGAGCTCGTCGGCCAGGTAGCGGCCCTCGGCCACCTTGATGGGGTCCACCTCCCCAATGAGGTCGGCGATGGTGATGTCGGGGGTGGCCAGCTTCTCCCCGTAGCGACGGTCGCGGTCGATCCACTCGATCTCCACCGCGTCGCCGTCTTGGGCCACCCAGTCCCGGCAGCGGCGGCACAGGGGCCGGTAGGGGTTGTCGTTGATCTCGCAGCCGGCGATGATGGGGATCTCCTCGTCCAGGAGGTTCACCAGGGCCCGGATGAGGCGGCTCTTGGCCTGTCCCCTCTCCCCCAAGAAGATGATGTCCTGGCCGGCCAGGATGGCGTTCTGGAGCTGGGGGATGACCGTGTCCTCGTAGCCGATGATGCCCGGGAAGAGGTCTTCGCCGGCCTGCATCTTGGCGATGAGGTTACGGCGCATTTCGGCCTTTACGGGCACCACCTTGTAGCCCGTGGCCTTGAGTTCGCCTATGGTGCGCGGCTTCCTGGCCACCGATGTGTCACCGCCCCCTCCATGATGCTGTTTCATCATTATAACTCAGGGCCGGGCCAGGGCATAGGCGGGGGCGGCTAGCCTGGCCCCTCCTGTCCTGGCATACTGGAGAGCGATGTCCGGCATCGAGGAGCGCTTGCTGGAAGCGGCCCGCTCCCTGTATGAGTGGATGGGCTGGCCAGGGGTGGTGTTGCTCATGGCCGTGGAGAGCGCCTGCATCCCCTTCCCCAGCGAGGTGATTATGCCCCTGGCCGGCTGGCTGCTGGTGAAGGATAAGGGGCTTGGGGCGGAGTGGCTTTTTTGGGCGGCCTGGTGGGGGGCGGTGGGCAATTTGCTGGGGTCGTGGGCCGCTTACGGCCTGGGCCGGTGGGCGGGGCGTTCCTTCCTGGAGCGCTACGGGCGCTATCTCCTCATCACCAGACACGAGATGGCCATGGCCGAGGCCTTCTTCGCCCGCTATGGGGAGGCGGCGGTGTTCATATCCCGCCTGTTGCCGGTGGTGAGGACCTTCATCAGCCTGCCGGCGGGGATAGCCAGGGCACCTTTGGGGCGCTTCTCCTTCCTCACCTTGGCGGGGGCCTATATCTGGTCTTGGGGCTTGGCCGGGGGCGGCTATCTGCTGGGCCAGCACTGGGAGAGGATCATAGACTGGCTGCGTCCCGTTTCCCTGCCCTTGGCCGTGGCCCTGGTGCTGCTGGTGGCCTGGTACTACGGACGGCGCCTCTGGCTCCTGTGGCGGCCGCAGGCCCAGGCGGAGGAGTGAGCATGGAGGGGCTTGCGCGGCGCTGGGCGGCGGTGAGGAGGAACCATGCCCTGGAGCACGCTACCATCGCCGTCCTCATGGCGCGGGCCGGGCGGGGCCTCACCTTGATGGGGAGGGCGGCAGCAGACGGCTTCTACTTGCTGGGGAATGTGGGGGAGGAGGAGGTGCTGGCGGGGGCCCGGGAGGCCCTGGCCCGCCTCCGCCGGGGGGAGGTGGACCTGGCCGTCTCCCCCCTGTGCGGGACGAACATGGTGATGGCTGGGGTGCTGGCAGGGATGGTGGCCTTCGCTGTGCTCCGGGGCGGGGCGCGATGGGGGCGGTTGCCGGGGGTCATGGTAGCCTGCACGGCGGCGGTGGCCCTGGCCCAGCCCCTGGGGAGGTGGGCCCAGCGCCGCATCACCACCTCCGTGGACATGGCGGGGATGGAGGTGAGGGACGTCCACCGGGTCGGCAGGGCCCTACCTCTGTTCAAGGTGTGCACTCGCTGGCGGGCGGAAGGCTAGGGCCCCTTTAGGGAGGGACAGGCAGGGTCCCCAACTGGAGGCAACTGCTCGTCACCCCTCCCCGGCACTTGCAAGACAAAACCCTTGGGAGTTGACAAAACGCCTTCCCTTTCTACAATGGGAGAGAACGGCACCGGGAGGAGGTGAGGCAGTAACGGAAGACGGCGCTGGGGACGGGGCGAGGGCCTCAGGCGTAATTATCTTTGGTATCGTCTTCTACCCCCCGTCCCCGCAGGGATGCCCTAGAAACCGGTGCATCTGAGCTGTGACCCTGTGGGGAGGAGATAGTGCGCCTGCTGGAGGGGGCGTGGCAGGGGGACGCTGCACAGGCGTTCGCCCATTGCCGTCGTATAGCCCTGAGCCATTACGAGAACTTCACGGTGGTCTCCTGGCTCCTCCCCCGGCGTCTGCGCCCTCATATGTATGCCATCTACGCTTACTGTCGAGGCGTGGACGATTTGGGGGATGAGGCGGCGGGGGATCGGCTTGTTCTATTGGAGGAGTGGGAGCGGGAGCTGTGGCGGGCCTATGAGGGGCGGGCCCGGCATCCTGTGTTTGTGGCCCTGCAGCAGACCATTAGGGAGTTCGCCATCCCCCCCGAGCCCTTCCTCAAGCTCATCGAGGCCAACCGCATGGACCAGCGCCAGCACCGCTACGCCACCTATCAGGAGCTTCTACACTACTGTGACCACTCGGCCAATCCGGTGGGGCACCTGGTGCTCTACCTCTTCGGCTATCGGGACCAGGAGCGGCGGCGTCTGGCCGATGCCACCTGCACCGGGCTCCAGCTGGCCAATTTTTGGCAGGACGTGGCTGTGGACCTGGCCAAGGGGCGCATCTACATCCCCTTGGAAGACATGGAGAGGTTCGGCTACTCAGAAGAGGACCTCCTGGCCCGGGTGTGCGATGACCGCTTTCGTGGCCTCATGGCCTTCGAGGTGGAGAGGGCACGTGGGCTTTTGCGGGAGGGCATGAAGCTGGCCTCCCTGGTGGACGGGCGACTGCGCTTGGACGTGAAGCTCTTCAACTTGGGCGGGCTGGCCATCCTGGAGGCCATCGAGGCCATAGGCTACGACGTGCTCCACCAGCGCCCCACCCTGTCCCGGGCACGCAAGGCCCTGCTGGCCCTGCGTGCCCTGCTGGCCCTGCGTGGCCTTTTGCCCTGGGGGTGAAGGCGTGAGGGAGCTGGCGCAGGCCTATGCCTATTGCGCGGAGGTGGCCAGGCGGGAGGCCAAGAACTTCTATTACGGCTTCCTCCTCCTGCCGCGCCCCCAGCGCCAGGCCATCTATGCCGCTTACGCCTTCGCCCGTCTGTGCGACGACATCGTGGACCAGGAGGGGCTGGGCCTGGAGGAGAGGGAGCAGGAGCTGGCCCGTGTGCGGGAGGGGCTCCGGCGCTGCCTAAGAGGAGAGCCAGAGGGGCCGGTGTTCACCGCCCTCCTGGACGCCGTCCATCGCTACCGCATCCCCCACCAGTACTTCTTCCAGCTGGTAGACGGGGTGGAGATGGACCTGCGGGTGCGGCGGTACCGCACCTTCCAGGAGTTGGAGCGCTACTGCTATCTGGTGGCCTCGGTGGTGGGCCTCATCTGCATTGAGATCTTCGGCTATCGCGATGGGGAGGAGGCCCGTCGCCGCGCCGCCCAGTTGGGCATCGCCCTGCAAATCACCAACATCCTGCGCGACGTGCGGGAGGACCTGGCCCGCGATCGCATCTATTTGCCCCAGGAGGACATGGCGGCCATGGGCTACGGGGAGGCCGACCTGCGGGCGGGGCGAGGGGGCGACGCCTTCCGACGTCTGGTGTGGCTGGAGGTGGAGAGGGCGCGGGGGTATTACCGCCAAGGCCTAGGCCTCCTCCCCCTTCTGCCCCGGCGCCCGCGGGCCTGCGTGGGGGCCATGGCCGGCATCTATCGCCGCATCCTAGAGCGCATCGCCCGCGAGCCGGAGGTGGTGTTGCGGGAGCGGGTGACCCTGAGGGGGCCGGCCAAGATAGCCCTGGCCACCGGCGAGCTAGCCAAGAGTCTGTTGCCCTTATGGTCATGAAAGGGGACGTGCTGGTCATCGGCGGGGGGCTGGCGGGGCTGGCGGCGGCCTGCGAGCTGGCCGATGCCGGGCTGCGGCCCTTAGTGGTGGAGAAGCGGCCCTTCTTGGGAGGGAGGGCCTATTCCTTCCTGGACGGTCGACAAGGGGTGCAGGTGGACAACGGCCAGCACGTCTTTCTGGCCTGTTGCACCGAGTATTTGCGCTTCCTGGAGCGCTTGGGGGTGCGGCACAAGACCAAGCTCCAGCGCCGTCTCTTTCTGCCAGTGCTGGACAAGCTCACCGGTCGTAGTGTGTTGCGGGCGGGGCCATGGCCGCCACCTCTGCACCTCCTGGGCTCCTTCCTGCGCTTCCGGCCCCTGTCCCTGGGGGAGAAGCTGGTAGCCCTCTATGCCCTGATGCGGCTGCACACCCTGGACCGATGGCGTCATGGGGACCTGGACCACATCTCCTTCGGCGAGTGGTTGCGGGCCCACGGCCAGAGCGCCCACATCGTGCGCAACTTCTGGGACCTCATCGTCCGGGCCACCCTCAACGAGGAGGTGGAGGGAGCCAGCGCCCTCCTGGCGGCTATGGTCTTCCAGGTGGGATTTCTGCACCAGCGGGAGGCTTCGGCCATCGGCTATGCCCGGGTGGGCCTCTCGGAGCTGGCGGAAGCTGCCCGCGCCTATATTAAGGCCCGCGGCGGGGAGGTCATCACCGGGCGGGGGGTCCGGGAGCTGGTGATACGCGAGGGGCGCGTGGCGGGGGCGGCCCTGGCGGACGGGGAAGTGCTGGAGGCGGAGGCTGTCATCTCCGCCGTGCCCCCCGATGCCCTGCTGGCCCTGTTGCCGCCGGCCCTGCGGCAAGAGCACTTCTTTGCCAGGCTAGGGCGTATCCAGTTCTCCCCCATCGTCAATGTCCACCTCTGGTATGAGGCGCGGGTGATGGGGGAGGAGGTGGTGGCCTTCCTCAATTCCCCCCTGCAATGGGCCTTCGACAAGGGGCGCATATGGGGTCTTGGGGGCGGGGGGCAGTATGTGAACATCTCCCTCAGCGCCGCCCGCCAGTGGCTGCACTGGCCGGGCCGTGCCCTGCAGGAGCTCATGGCCAAAGAGATGATGGCCTTTTTCCCCCGTGCCCGGACTACGCCCGTGGTGCAGGCCCTGGTGGTCAAGCAGCCCCAGGCCACTTTTGCCCCTCGGCCAGGCATCGAGGCCCTGCGCCCTGGGCCCCGCACCCCGGTGGCGGGCCTCTTCCTGGCTGGGGATTGGACGGCCACCGGCTGGCCGGCGAGCATGGAGTCGGCAGTAAGAAGCGGCCTTCAGGCCGCCCAGGCCTGTGTGGCGGCCCTGGGAGGAGGTGAGAAGGGGAGGCGAGGAGCCCTTCTGCTCAGAGGGACAGCGCACTCATGGTCTATTGTCCAGGAAAGAGGGTGATGGGAACATGAAGATAATCAAGGCCAAGGTGATGGGGTTCTGCTTCGGGGTGCGGCGGGCCATCGACATGGTGGAGCGGGGGGCCGAAGAGGGGCCCATCGCCAGCCTGGGGTCTGTGGTGCACAACCCCGTGGTGGTGGACAGGCTCCAGCGCAAGGGGGTGCGGGTGGTCTCCTCCCTGGAGGAGGTACAGGAAAAGGCGGTGGCTGTCACCGCCCACGGGCGAGGGCCAGAGATTGTGGCCCAGGCCCGAGAGCGGGGGCTTCGCCTCATCGACGCCACCTGCCCCATCGTGCGCAAGTCCCAGAAGGTGGCCCACCGGTTGGTGGAGGAAGGGTTCAAGGTCATCATCTACGGGGAGGCCGACCATCCGGAGGTGAAGGGGGTGCTGGCCTGGACGCGAGGCCAAGGGGTGGCCATCCTCGATCCCCAGGAGGAGGTGGAGATCCCGCGGCGCAAGGCCGCCCTCCTCTCCCAGACTACCAAGAGCCAGGCCTCCTTCGCCCAGTTCGTGGCCCAGTTTGTGGCCCGCCACATCGGTCGCCTCAACGAGTTGCGGGTCATAAACACCACCTGCCCAGAGACCGACGAGCGGTACGAGGCGGCGCGGGAGCTGGCCACCCAGTGCCACCTCATCATCGTCGTCGGGGGCAAGAACAGCGCCAACACCCGCAAGCTGGCCCAGACCTGCCGCGATGCCGGGGTGGAGACCTATCATGTGGAGACGGCGGCCGAGCTGGACCCCGCCTGGCTGGTGGGCAAGGAGGTGGTGGGGGTCACTGCCGGCGCCTCCACCCCTGACGAGTCCATTGAGGAGGTAGTGAGGAGGTTGGCCGAGATAGGGGAGGCCATGGCCCGTCCAGAGGCCCTCCTAGCCCTGTCCGGAGGTAAGGAGCCATGAGGTGTCTCACAGAGACGTTCCGCATCCAGACACAGCGTGGCCCGCAGTTCATCGATATCACCGACCAGGTGGCCGAGGTGGTGAGGAAGGCGGCCATCGCTAACGGCTTCGTGGTCGTCTTCTCCCGCCATACCACGGCCGCCGTGCGCATCAACGAGAACTGCCCCCACCTCCTCCAGGACATGGAGGAGATGCTGCGCCGCCTGGCCCCCCCAGAGGGGGAGTACAAGCATAACATCTACGCCCACGCCTTCTCCCAGAATGGGGAGCGGCCCAATGGCCATGCCCACTGTCAGCACCTCCTCCTGGGGGCCAGCGAGGCCGTGCCCGTGGTGGGGGGAAGGCTCCTGCTGGGGCAGTGGCAGCGTATCTTCTTGGTGGAGCTGGACCACGGACGCGACCGGGAGGTAGTGGTCCAGCTCATAGGGGAGTGAGGGCTTGGACCTGCCCCGGCATGTCGAAGAGCTGAGGCTTCGGGTGGCGGAGGCCCTGGATGCCCTCCTGCGGCCTAGGGAGCCCTTCCTCCTCTATCGTATGCTGCGCTACCACCTGGGCTGGGAGGACGCCGAGGGCCGGCCCCTGCCAGGGCCAGGGGGGAAGGCCTTGCGCCCCATCCTCTGCCTCCTAGCCTGCGAGGCCTTGGGCGGGACCTGGCCGCAGGCCCTGCCGGCGGCCGCCGCCCTGGAGCTAGTGCACAACTTCTCCCTGGTGCACGACGACATCCAGGACCGGGACCGGGAGAGGAGGCATCGCCCCACTGTGTGGGCCATCTGGGGAGAAGGGCAGGCCATCAACGCCGGCGATGCCCTCCTGGCCCTGGCCCAGGAGGCCCTGGCCCGCCTGCCGGAGGCCGGTGTCCCCCCAGAGAGGGCGGTGGAGGCAGTGGCCACCCTGGCCCGCGCCACCCTGGAGATGGTGGAAGGCCAGGTCATGGACCTCCAGTTTGAGGAGCGGCTAGACATCCCCCTGGACGCCTATGTCCAGATGGTGGAGCGGAAGACGGGGGCCCTGTTTGGGGCCGCCCTCCGCCTGGGGGCCATCTGCGCCACCGCCGACCCCCACGCTTGGCAGGTCATGGAGGGCGCCGGAAGGCGCCTGGGCCTGGCCTTCCAGGCCCGGGACGATGTCCTGGGTATCTGGGGCTCGCCGGTCCAGACGGGGAAGCCAGCGGGGGCTGACATCCGGCGGCGTAAGAAGAGCCTGCCCCTGGTCTGGGCCCTACAGGCCGAGGGGCCCCAGCGGGAAGCGGTGGTGCGGGCCTACTCCGCCCAGGCCATGGACGAGGCCCAAGTGGGGCAGGTCATGCGGGCCTTGGAGGCGGTGGGGGCGCGGGAGCGCTCCCTGGCCCTGGCCCGCCAGGCCCTGGAGGAGGCCCTGGGCCTCCTGGCCTCCCTCCCCCTGGCCCCCGGGCCCCGCCGCGACCTGGAGGCCGTGGCCCGCTTCCTGGTGGAGAGAGATTACTGACGCGTGAGGAGGGCGGGAGAGATGGCCGGACAGCCTTTAGGGCTCACGCTCAAGCTCGCCTTTTATCTCATCAAGCAGAAGCTGAAGGGACGAAAGTACTTCCCTCTGACCATGATCCTGGAGCCCCTGGAGGCCTGCAACCTCACCTGCACCGGTTGTGGGCGCATCCGGGAGTATGCCCACGTCCTGGACCACTACATGAGCGTGGAGGAGGCCCTGCGGGCGGTGGAGGAGTGCGATGCCCCTGTGGTGTCCATCGCCGGTGGCGAGCCCCTCCTCCATCCCCAGATTGGGGAGATCGTGCAGGGCATTATCCGGCAGAAGCGATACGTCTACCTGTGCACCAACACCCTCCTCTACAAGCGGGCCTTCAAGCTCATACCCCCGTCCAAGTACTTCGCCTTCGTCGTCCACCTGGACGGCCTGCGCCAGACCCACGACCGGGCCGTGGAGCGCAAGGGGGTCTACGATGTGGCCATCCGCATGATCTGGGAGGCCCGCAAGCGGGGCTATCGAGTGTGCACCAACACCACCCTCTACAGCGGCACCGACCCTGAGGAGTACCATCACCTGTTCCAGATGCTCAACGAGCTGGGGGTGGAGGGGATGATGGTCTCCCCCGCCTTCGCCTATAAGGAGGTGGCCCACCACCCCATCTTTATGCAGAGGCAGGAGGCTTATGCCTTCTTCCGCCGCATCTTCGAGGGGTGTAGGCGGGGCATCCGATTCTACAATAACCCCCTGTACCGCGATTTCCTGCAGGGCAAGCGCCACTACCAGTGCAGCCAGTGGACCACCCCCACCTACACCGTGTTGGGGTGGCGCAAGCCTTGTTACCTCATCGCCGATGGCCATGCCCAGACCTTTCAGGAGCTGATGACCAGTGTGGACTGGGACCGCTATGGCTGGGGGAAGGATCCGCGGTGCGATACGTGCATGATGCATTGCGGGTTTGAGGGCTCCACCATCTTGCAGGCCATGTCCCGGCCGCGGGAGCTTTTGGAGCTGGCCTGGCGGTCGGCCCGCGGCGACTGAGGATGCTGGTGGTGTTGGTGCCTATGGCCATGGAGGCCTGGGCCCTCTCCGGCCTGCTGGCGAGGCGGGAGATGGTGGCCCTACGAGGCCACCGTTTGGTGCGGGGGATGGCCGGGGAACAGCAGGTGGTGTTGTGCCAGGCGGGGGTGGGGAAGGCGGCGGCAGCCACCGCCCGCCAGGTCTTGGGGGCCTACGTGCCGGAGGCCGTTGTAGCCTTGGGCCTCGGGGGGGCGGCGGAGGCTGCTCTGGGGCGGGGGCACATCTTCATCGCCCGAGAGCTGACCCTCTGCCAGGGTGGGAAGCCGGCCCTGGCCGCCGCCCCTCACTTGGTGGAGCTGGCCCAGGAGGCCGCCCGGCGGGCCGGTCTGCCCTTCATGTGTGGGCTCTCCTGCACCGCCGAGGCGGTCTTGGCCGAGCCATGGGCCAAGGAGGAGGTGGCCCGTCGCCTTGGCGCGGCCCTGGTGCAGATGGAGGACTATTGGCTGGCCCAAGAGGCCCAGGCCCGCGGCCTCCCCTTCCTCAGCGTGCGGGCGGTGGTGGACGCCCTCCATGATTCTCTGCCGCTGACCACCGGCGGCCAGCTGGACGGGCGCCGCCTCCTGCGTCACCCCTTGACCGCCGGGGCCTTGGCCCTAGGGGCGGCGCAGGCCCTGAGGAACCTCCGGCGCATGGCGAGGACGCTTTTCCAGATGTGGAGGTGAAGCCGTGTCTGCTTCTCTTGTCCCAGGGGAGAGGGAGCGCCTGCGCCAGGGGATGGCCCAGGCCATCGCCCGCTCCGTGGACTACTTCCTGCGCACCCAGCACCCCGAAGGCTATTGGTGGGGGGAGCTGGAGAGCAACGTCACCATGGCCGCCGAATATCTGCTCCTCACCCACTTCCTGGGGGTGGCCCATGAGGCCCGCTGGCAGAAGGTGGTCAACTATCTGCGGCGTCAGGCCCGCCCCGATGGCACCTGGGCCATCTACCATGGGGGGCCACCGGACCTCAACGCCACCGTGGAGTCTTACTTCGCCCTGAAGCTGGCCGGCGTCCCCGCCCACGATCCCCTGCTGCAGAAGGCGCGGGCCTTTGTCCTCTCCCGCGGGGGTGTGCCTAAGGCGCGGGTGTTCACCAAGCTCTGGTTGGCCCTCTTCGGCCAGTGGGACTGGGAGGCCCTGCCGGCCATGCCTCCGGAGGCCATGTTCCTGCCCACTTGGTTCCCCATCAACATCTACGAGTTCGCCTCCTGGGCCCGGGCCACCATCGTCCCTATCCTCATCATCTGGAGCAAGCGGCCTGTGTGCCCCATCCCCGAGCATGCCCGCATCGACGAGCTGTTCCCCGGCCCTAAGGAAAGGCTCATGCGTCCCCTGCCCTGTCCACGTCCGGCCCTCTCCTGGCGGGGCTTCTTCTGGGCCATAGACCGCCTTCTCCACCGCTATGAGCGGGTGGCCCCATCGCTACTGCGGCGGGCGGCCATCAGGAAGGCCGAGAAGTGGATCATCGCCCGCCAGGAGGCCGATGGGGCGTGGGGTGGCATCCAGCCGCCGTGGGTGTATTCCCTTATCGCCCTCAAGGTCCTGGGCTATCCTCTGGACCACCCGGTGATGAGGCGGGGCCTGCAAGCCTTCGAGGGGGCCTACAAGGTGGAGGACGACGAGATCTACAACCCCCAGGCCTGTATTTCGCCAGTATGGGACACAGCCCTGGCCATGATCGGCCTGCTAGATGCCGGCCTCCCCCCTGACCACGAGGCCCTGGTGCGTGCCGGGCGCTGGCTCCTTAAAGAGCAGGTCCTCACCGGCGGCGATTGGCAGGTGAAGGTCAAGGGCGTAGAACCCGGGGGCTGGGCCTTCGAGTTCGACAACGACTTCTATCCAGACGTGGACGATACGGCGGAGGTGATGATAGCCCTCCACCGCACCCGCCTGCCGGAGGAGGGGCGCAAGCGCTGGGCCCTGGAGCGGGGCCTGCGCTGGGTGTTGGGCATGCAGTGCCGCGACGGCGGCTGGGCCGCCTTTGACAAGGACAACACCAGGCGCCTGGTCACTTACATCCCCTTCTGCGACTTTGGCGAGGTCTTGGACTACCCCACAGAGGATGTCACCGCTCATGTGGTGGAGATGCTGGGGCTCCTGGGATATGGGCCCACCTTCCCCCCCATGGCGCGGGCCCTGCGCTTCCTGCGCCGCTGCCAGGACCCCCATGGCCCCTGGTGGGGACGCTGGGGCGTCAACTATATCTACGGCACGGGGGCCGTCCTCCCCGCCCTGCGGGCCGCTGGCGAGGACATGACCCGGCCCTACGTGCAGCGGGCGGTGCGCTGGCTGCTGGAGCATCAGAACCCTGACGGCGGTTGGGGGGAGTCCTGTGCTAGCTATGAAGATCCCTCCCTCAAGGGCCAGGGGGAGAGCACCGCCTCCCAGACGGCCTGGGCCCTTATAGCCTTGGCCGCTGTAGCCCCCGAGGGGGCCGATGGCCTGGTATGGGAGGCCATGGCCAAAGGGGCCCGCTATCTGGTGGAGACCCAACAAGAGGACGGCACCTGGAACGAGCCCCAGTTCACAGGCACCGGCTTCCCCCGCGACTTCTACATCAACTACCATCTCTACCGCAACTACTGGCCGCTGATGGCCCTGGGCCGGCTCCTGCGCCACCTCCGTGTCTGAATAGAGCGCTGGCCTGGCCCTGAGGGCTGAAACTGTCACCGACCCCCGCTATCGGCAAAGCCCTGGGGTAAGGGCATATCTTGCAAATATGAAGAGTGGGGCCGGTGGAAAGCGCCTCCGCGGCTAGACACTACATAACCCGAGGTCTAATTGGATGTCAAAGGAGCGTTAGTAACGTTTGCTTGTGGCTATCCGCTGTCGCTAAAGATGGACTCACAGGCGTCTGGCCAATGCAACTTCGCCTGCCCGTCCTCGAAGCGCCAGTCCTCAAACCCGCCGGATGAGTCCTCCTCCTCACTGGCCCCGAATATCTCGTTCAGCCGTTGCTCCAGCCGTTGTTCTAGGGCTACTGGGTCGTCCCGCAGTTCCTCCCATGTGATGCTGCGCATCAGGTCCTCGGCCTCTCTGAGGGCCCGCACCACCTCTTTCCACCACTGTTCGCCTAGGAAGGTCTTGGCAAAGCCGACAGCTCCTCCCACGTTGGTCACGAATTCGAAACGGGAGCAGGCCTGCTTGGACTCAGCATCCAGCAAATCGTATATGCGGCCCCAGTCCTCCTCCGCGAAGGCGTCGATGAACTCGATCACGGCCGATTTCATGGCTTTAAACTGGGGCTCAGTGATGGAGCGTCCGTCTATGGTCACGGACTCTTCTTGGCCACGTCCACCGCAGGCCAAGATCACAGCCACGGCCACAAGTGCTAGTAAAAGCGGTGCCAAACCCCGCATCTTGCCAACTCGTTAAGTGACGCTATTTTAATGGCGGGCGCTGTGGCTGTCAAGCAATCGCAGATGCCCCACGTGTGGGGGATAGCCATCAGGCCCCACTGAGGGCCCCTCCCTGGGGTATAGCTATTGCCCGCTTCAGGAGGCGGCCTCCTCCAGGCGGCGCTGGATGAGCTGCTTTATCTCCCGCACCCGCTTCAGGTCGGGGTAGATGCCGCCCTCCGCCTTGCGGTCGAAGACCTTCTCCCCGCCTACGTAGACCTCCAGCCTCCCCCCGCCCACAGGGATAAGGGTGACGGGGGCCTGCATCCCGAACTCATGCCAGATCTCGGTCGCCATCCAGGCGGCCAGGGGCAGGTACCCTCAAGGCACGCAGTACTTTATCTCCACCGGCAGTTTGCCCTGGAAGCGGTCCTCCATGTCCGTCCTCCGCCACGGCTTCAGTCTAGGCCCAGGGTCTCCTTGGCCTCCTCCGACATCTTGTCCGGCGTCCAGGGGGGGTCAAAGGTGAACTCCACGTCCACATACTTGACCCCTGGCAGGGAGCCCACGGCCTCCTCGATCTGGTCGACGATGAGGGGCCCGATGGGGCAGCCGGGATAGGTGAGGGTCATGAGGATGTAGACCACCCCGTCGTCCTTCACCTGGATGTCATATACAAGGCCCAGGTCTACGATGTTCACAGGGATCTCGGGGTCGTAGACGTCTTTTAAGGCCTCTCGCACCAGCTCGGGGGTCACCACCATTATCGCCTCCCTTATGCCCATTTTATATTGCAAGAGGTCTCCGGTCAGCAAGGTGTCGCTGGCGGGCACGTGTCGTAAGCTAGGGGCGAGGCATGAGGGAGGCCCTCTTCTTCTGGGCGGCGGCACAGGGGGCAGGCTTGGCCTTCGCCCCCTTAGCCTTTGCCCTCTTCAGCCGCCTGCCCGATCGGGGCTATGCCCTGGCCAAGCCCTTGGGGGTTCTGGCCCTCGCCTATCTGGTGTGGCTAGGGGGCACCACCGGTCTGGTGCCCAATGGGCGGGGCGCCGCCCTCCTGGCCTTGATGCTGCTAGGGGGCGCGGGCCTGGCGGTGGCCCTGGCCCGGCGGGAGGAATGGGGCCGGTGGTGGCAGGCCTGGTGGCCTTACGCCCT